>ERZ1292623.1596-Hain-H51-01um-R1-1596-length-21497-cov-8_pt1 | contig 21497 bp, 14 predicted proteins | sample MGYA00564398_ERZ1292623 | MGnify/ENA primary metagenome ERZ1292623 (study PRJEB36523, sample SAMEA6512633) | groundwater metagenome | collected 2019-01-07 | study: AquaDiva: Metagenomics assemblies of 32 groundwater samples | reverse complement strand
GAGCGCAGCATTCGCATTGCTGAGGCAAGGGGTCCGAGTCCCCTCAGGTCCACCAAACTTTGCCTCAATAAATTCGGCTTCGCTTGGCGAGCCAATGATTAAAAGAAGTTTGTCCAGCAAAGCTTTAGCGAAGTTGGACAGGAAAATAAAATAAATTGATGGATTGAATATGAATAAAATAAAAGTCGGATTATTGTACGGGGGGGATTCGGCGGAGCATGATGTATCGATCATGACCGCCGATTCAATTTACGAAAATATCGATAAGGATAAGTTTGATGTAATAAAAATATTCATCGACAAATCCGGAAACATGGATGAAGGATTGCTGAAAAATATTGATATCGCTTTTTTGGCTGTACACGGCGCCAATGTGGAGGATGGCAAACTTCAGAAATTCCTGGAAAAAAAGGAGTTAAAATACACCGGTCCGCATATCGAAGCAAGCGCTCTGAATATGGACAAGATCAGAATGCACCAGTCGTTTGAAAAAGCCGGAATCCCTACGGTTGAATTTATCGGAATCAACCAGAATGATTCAACCGAAAAAATAGAGGAACAAATAAATCGATTAGGTTATCCGGTGTTCGTAAAACCCAACAACGCCGGTTCGTCACTCGGTATTACAAAAGTTGATAAAGAGGAGGATTTATCAACGGCAGTCGAGGAAGCGAAAAAGTATGACGATATCATAATTATAGAAAAAGGAATCAGGAATCCAAAAGAGTATGAGGTCGCTGTTTTGGGTAATGATGATTTAACCATCTCTGATCCGGGAGAGGTATTAGTAAACGGCCAGTTTTATTCTTACAACAAAAAATATTTTGATCCATTTGAGACAACAACAAAAGCCCTTGGCTTGTCCGACCAAGAAAAAGAGACCATCAAAAAAATGGTAGAAAAAGCATACAAAACGACCGGATGTGTCGGCTACTCAAGAATTGATTTCTTAATGGATGAGGAAAGAAAAATATACATTAATGAAATAAATACGCTTCCTGGTTTTACAAAGATCAGTATGTTTCCAAAACTTATGGCCGCAATGGGGATTTCATATAAAGAATTAATTGCCAAAATTATTAACCTAGGATTGGAATGCCGGCGATAAGTATTCCCGAAAATATTCCAGACATTAACCCGTTTTGGTATCTACTTGTATCGATACCATTTATGGCAATGGCGATTGATTTTTTATTATCACATTCAATATTCGGGTATCGTTATCGCTTGTTTGTCGCCCCGGGTATCATCATCCATGAAGTTGCCCATGCGGTCGCTTGTTTGGTAACCGGCGCGAAGATAAAAGCGCTGGATATGTTCAATAAAAACGGGGGGAGCGTTGAACACTTCAAGCCGAAGCTCCCGATTATCGGCCCGATACTGATTTCAACCGCTCCGATTATATTCGGGGTGATAATAATTTATTTCTTATCAAAATTAATCGGTCTAAAACCGGTTGATCTAACCGGTATGAATTATTCATACTCTGACGGATTGGAATTAATCAAAAGAATCATATTGAGTTTCAACGCTCACGGCATTAGAAACGGCATAGTTCTGTATTTATTGTTTTCGGTTGCTGTGACAATGAATCCTAGCATTCAAGATTTGAAAAATATATTCTTATCACTTTTAATCATCGGTGTTGGAATATTAGCGACATTTCGATATACCAGTTTGCGCCCAAGCATCTCGCAGTTTAATCCAACAGAGATGACAATAGTTCTGTCCACAGTGGTTGCCTTATTGATTTTATGCCTGATTTTAAGTATTATTATATTCACTTTAAGCAAATTTATTAAACCGAAATAAGGAGCATCATGGTTGATTTTTCAAAAATGAAGGATATGTATCAGCTGCAAAAAAAGGCGCGGCAGATCCAAAAAGAGCTGAAGGATACTGAAATTGAAGCGAAAAGTTCCGACGGTTGGGTTACGGTTTTAATGAACGGCGAACAACACTTAACCGACATTGAAATTGCCGATGAAGCCCTGACGCCGGAGAATAAAAAAGAACTGGAAAAAGATATTAAAAACACTGTCTCTCAAGCAATTTCACGAGCACAGGCCTACGCGGCGGAGAAAATGAAAGACATCGCCGGGAAACTAAATATTCCCGGACTGTAATATGAAGATAATCGTTGGACTTGGAAACCCGGGCAGGGAGTATGAAAATACACGACACAATGCCGGTTTTCTGTTTGTTGATAAGTTGATCCAATCAAAAGAATTTTCTGGTATCGGTGAAATCAATAAATTTGAAAAAAATAAAAAGCTTGATGCCGAAACGATTATCATAAAAAGAAACGGCGAGGATGTCCTAATTGCAAAACCGACTACATTTATGAATAATTCTGGTAAATCGGTCGCTAAAATATTGGAATACTACAAAACAGGAATTAAAAATCTCATTATCGCATCAGATGACAAGGATATACCGCTGGGACAAATTAGAATTCGGAACGAAGGCGGGAGCGCCGGCCATAAGGGATTACAAAGCATTATCGACGCCATTAAATCAGAACAAATTGTCAGGATACGAATCGGCATCGGAGTGAAAAAAGGGAACCAAAATAAAATTGAAAATATCGATAATCTAATCGAGACAGAGGACTATGTTCTTTCTCAATTCACAAAAAGAGAGACGCCGATATTAAATCGAGCGATTGACGAAGCGATTAAGGAAGTAGTTGAATCGATCAGTAAGAAAAACAACCGCTTGACCGCGCGCACCATCAATGTTGAATAGTATGAATAAGTATGATAAAATCATACTTTAATTATGTGGGAGGCCGAAAGCCGTTAACACCACGAATCCCGCACCCTTCAAATTATGTATTATGTCTATGTAATACAAAGTATTAAGTCAGGAGATTTATATTTTGGTTATACTCCGGATTTGAAACGGAGATTAGAGAATCATAATACAGGCAAATGCAAGTCAACGAAAACGAATATGCCCTGGAAAGTTATATATTATGAAGCCTATTCGAGTTCGGAACTTGCTAAAATTCGCGAAAAACGATTGAAACAATTTGGTCAATCTTATGCGATGCTGAAAAAACGAATAGGCTTGTAATTTGAAGAGTGCGGGAAAGGAAATCATATGGCACAGAGAAAAGTTACGGAGATCGCGTCCGAGGAAATAATTGATGAAAAATCAATTTTGAAACAGGCCGAAGAACGGGAAAAAGAACGAAAAGAGCAAGAGAAAGTTGAGAAGGAAGAAAACAAGCAGGAAGAAAAGAAAGTGACCCAGCATGGGTCATCCCGAGCGGAGTCGAGGGAACTCTCTAAAAAAGTCCAGATACGCAAAAAACCTCGACACGGAAAAAATCACAGAAAAGTTTCAGAACTGATTGAAAAAGATAAGGAATATCCGACGGACGAAGCGATAGAACTGGCGCTTAAAACCTCAACCGTCAAATTTGATGCGACGGTTGAAATTCATGTAAAGATAAACGGCAAAGAGAAAAACATCCGCGGCACGGTTACTCTGCCGGGTGGGGTGGCAAAGATGAAGAAGGCAGTAGGGATCACTGAAAAAAATGTTGATGAAATGATTGAGAAGATTAAAGCCAACAAGTTAGAGTTTGATATTTTAGTTGCAGATTTAAAAGTAATGCCTAAGTTAGCGGTATTGGCAAAATTACTCGGTCCAAAGGGTTTGATGCCCTCTCCAAAAGCCGGAACTGCCGTTGAGGATGTTGACAAGGCAATTGCCGAACTTGAAGGCGGAAAAGTTGAGTTTAGAGCCGATAAAGACAACATCGTTCACCTTGCAATCGGAAAAATATCATTCGGAGCGGAAAAGATCAGGGAGAATTACGACGCCCTTCTTGCCCACTTGCCGAAACGAATTGATTCCATCCACCTGGCCACAACGATGGGTCCAAGCATAAAGGTTCTAAAAAAATAAGTTTAGCACAAGAAGAAGAAATCCCCCCGACACAAATCGGAGGGATTTTTCTATTGCATTAAAATTATATCATTTATATAATAATATCAATTAAGCAAGAGCTTCGTTATTTTAATATAGAGAAGCAAACTAATGGAAAAAGAGGGGAATGACTTTACAATAGACGCGAAATCCAAGGGCAAGATCATTTTGGAAAAATCATTGTCTTTTTTGTCGTCGCCATTTAGAAATAAAAAGACAATCAAACCGCTGTTTGCCTCGCTTTTTACACTGTTCGTTTTGATTGCCGCAGCGGTTATTATCCGGCAAAATTTAATCGGAGCCGACGCAGTTCCCTATCAACCCGGTCCCAAAGTTTGGACCGGCGAAGGGCCAACCAATAATTGGAGCGATGACTTAAACTGGCGCGACATCAATACCAATCTGCAAACCGGAGTCCCGGCAGCAGGGGACTCTGTGACCTTTAACGGCGCTGCCGTCAACGGGAGCAAGAACTCCGTTTTGGACACCCCGATAACCATATCCGGACTTACAATCACCACGGGCTATACAGGAACCGTCAGCGGAACGGCGAATAATTTCACGACCACTACTTTTTTCCAATCCGGAGGAATTTTTGCGGCGCCCTCCGGTATCCTCACTATCGCAGACACGATGAATCGGACCGGAGGAACATTCAACCACAACAACGGCACGGTCAAATTCATCGCCAAAGCGGCCGATACCGATGAGTACAATATTACGACCGGTAATGCAACATTTAACAATGTTATATTTGACAACAACGCCAACTGTGCCTCCCTTTATTATTGCGCTGTTAAATTGATGGATAATTTTAGCGTTGTCGGGAATTTAACCGTTCAAAATACGGTTAGTGGTACTCCTTTTGATGTCGTGGGCAACACTTTACAGACGGTGACGGTGGCCGGTAATTTTAGCATTTCCAGCGGCACTGGCAGTGTGGATGTTGGAGGCACGGTGCAAAGAGGAGGCGATGAGTACGGCGGCGGTTGCGAACCGGGTGCGCACGAATGCCCCATTCAGGGTAACACCCCGACGATCGATTTTTATATTGCCGGAAATATCACGATCGGGGCAACCGGAGGGAGCGGAACATCAACCATTCACGGCAATGTTACTTTTAACGGCGCCGGCGGGCAAATCATTGCTTTAAATGCTGATGGCGTAATTTCTGCCGGCAACACCTGGACGAATAACAACATCCAAGGCGTCGTAAAGCAGGGTTCGGCTGTTTCGTACGGCGGTAGTCTTACTCTTGCCACCGGCAGCGTCTATTTTACGGACGGCGGCAGCTGTTCACAGTTCGCCGGCTACGGACTGGGTGTCGCCGGGAGTTATTCGAATAACGGAACATTACGGGTCAGGGGCGATGAAAATCTGTCATTCACTCAAGACAGCGACTCCGGCACAACCGAGTTCGTTGGCTGTGACAACAACTTAAAATACAATTATTTAATAAAAGATTTTACCGATTCCGGCTACGATTACAATAATCTGACTTTTAATTCGGCCGACGACGCGCCGGACCAATTTGTTCTAAAACGAACCCTTACCGTTCGCGGCGACTTCACCTTAAACAAAGGTAATTTCATTACCTACGATGTCCCGTCGAACAATTATCCGATCAGCATCGGCGGAGGGTTAATCAACCACGGCGGAACATTTTATTTCAAAGGAACCGAGTCCATAACTTATGGCTTTTTCGATTCAATCGGCGGCACCTTCGCTTACACCAACCGCGGGGCAAGCGAGATAATCCCGATCAGGAATTTCGGCGGCACCGGCTATTACAACCTGACTCTTATGAACGCCTGGGGCTGTTATAACCTGCCGGCCACTCCGGTTCTCTACAGCGTGATCGGGCCTTTGGTTGTCCATAACGATTTCAATGTTTTCGGCGGGATGTTATGGAATAACAGCAATTATCCTATTACCGTGGACGGTAAGACCACCGTCGGATGGTACTCCTATTGCGATTCAAGCGCCCCGAATCCGACTTATAATCCGAACCCTGAATTTTATTCGCCTTCTCCCGACGGTTCGCCGATTCCAATCGTCCTAAACGGCGGGCTCGATCTGATTGGCGGGCGTTTCACCGCTTCGCGGGGGAATCTGGACATCAACGCCAATTTGCATATCTTTTCAAACGGGATATTTGAAAACGCTCCTTCTATAATGACAATTTCCGGCGATTTCATTAAAGAAGGCGCATTCAACTCTGGAACCACCGGCTCGGTCACAATGGACGGCGGCGGCGGAACGACCCAGACATTAAGGGGTAATATTAACTTTAATAATTTCATCGCCGGCGCGACCGCCGCCCGAACACTGTCGTTTACTGAAGGTTACACATATTTTTTTATGAAAAGATTTGAGATCAACGGTTCAGCCGGGCAATTGATAACTTTGAAAGCGCCCGGCAATGCCACCTGGACGATTAATCCCGATGTCACAATATCAACCCCGCAGGTCTCATACGCCGATATATCATTTTCTTCTAATATCGGAAAATCATTCTGCGCCACTTACTCCATTGACAGCGGCAATAACCAGAATTGGAATATAAATGAATCGTACTCATGTAGCGTTCCAGATAAACCCTCAAATGTTGCGATTACTAACATTGACTCAACTAGGTTTGATGTTGCTTGGACCGATAACTCCGACAATGAAACCGGATTTCAGGTTTTCACCGCTCCGGCGGCCGATAATTGCGCCGACGCCGTTTACTCCGACCCGCCATTAATTACACCGGCAAACGCTACCAGCCAAAACATCATCGATAAACAGGTAAACACCAGGTACTGCGCCAAGGTGGTGGCATTCAATTCAGTGCCGAATGATACGATTTATTATTCCAATCCGGCCTTTTCGGCGCCAAAATACACTCTGGCGAACCGGCCAAACGCCCCGACATTGACCCAAGTTGTGCCCGGGACGACAAATGTCAAAGTGGATCAGAATAACAATCCTGCAACGACACAGTACGCTGTATTTGTTACGGATGGTGGTTTATTCAATAAATATATTGATCCATCGGGTACATTTTTAGATAGTATCGGTTGGTTTACTTACGATCAATTGGGCGGGGATGCCGGTTTGAACCGATCGGGATTTTTAGTTAATAAAAACTATACCTGGCGGGTCATTGCCAGAAACGGGGATTTAGTTGAAACGGCCTGGTCGCCGGATGCTTCGGCCTATACATTGGCCAATATTCCAAATGCCCCCACGCTTCAAAGAGATACTTCAAGTTCTATTAAAATTATTATTAATGGCAACGGAAATCCGAGCTATACCGAATATGCGATTTCTTGCGACAATGATGCCACTTTCATCAACTACTCGACGAACGCCTGCGAAGCAATCGGAAACGGAGTCGATTTTTGGAGAACCTATGCCGCCTGGGGCGGCGCCGGCGGATTTATTGATACCGGTCTCGGTGTAAACACGCTTCATATTTACAAGGTTAAGGCCAGAAACGGCGACAATATCGAAACAATTTTGTCACCGCCAGCTAGCCGTTACACTTTGGCGAATATACCCGGTCTAACGGTTGATGGAGATTATGATACCACCAACGGATACCATGTTGACGCAACGGTTTTGAACAATCTAAATCCGCCGGGCACGACACGCTACATCGAGTATTCGCTTCTTGAAACCGGTCCGTATTTATCGCCCGCCGGCATGTCGTGGCAAAGCGATCCGGCGTATATATTCAGTAAAGATTCGGCTAACGCCGATCTATTGCCGAATACTCAATATTGGCTTCGAATAAAAGCCAGAAATGTTGATGGCAATGAAACCGGATACTCTGATCCGGTCGCGACCGTAACTCCGCCGGCTGCGCCGGCAAATCCGGCTGTCTCAAACGCCTGCCAAAACTCGGCCCTGTTGTCTTGGACCGCTTCGGCTGGCGCTGACAGCTATAACATTTCATACGGCACCGATGCGGAGGCGAGCAACCTCGGTCTGATCACCAATATTGCGGATGCTTCTTATACATTCTCTAACCTTGAACTTGGAACGGCTTATAATTGGAAAGTTTCGGCAACAAACACGAACGGCGACGGCGCTTATTCGGCTATCTCCCAGATCATAACAGAGACCTGCAACGTCACCGCTCCGGTGGATTTTGCCGGAACCGCGCTTTCAACAACTTCAATTAACTGGTACTGGAGTGACAATTCAACCAATGAGGAGGCCTATTCGGTCAGGAGCAGCGTCGGAATCAACCTGTCCGGTTCCCTGCCGCCCGATACGGCTATCTGGGCGGAAAATTCGCTTTCGGTTAACACGGCTTACACAAGATATGTCAATGTCGTAAATCCGTACAGCAATCAGAATTCAAATCAGGATACCGTATTCACATTGGCGGAAACTCCCGACGCCCCAACTCTTGTTCCGGCCGGATCGACCGGTATCGGAATTATTATCAACAGAAATGGCAATCCGTTAGCCGAGACCAGATACGCGATTTTTAATGAAACTCTGAATCAATATCTTAAAACCGATGGGGGATTGCAGGCGACAGAGGACTGGCAGCTTTACGCTGATTTCGGCGGCTTGAACGGTGTTATTAATACCGGTTTAACACCAAACGTTGCCTATACCTATCGCGTCAAAGCGGAAAATGGCGATTTTATACCGACCGAATTATCACCTCCGGCTTCGACAACGACACTTGAATCGTTTACCGTGACTGTGAATGTAGTTGGAGACGGCACGGTGGATCAGGCGTCTCAAACGGTAAATTACGGTTCGAGTTTAACTGCCAATGCCTCCGCCGCAGTAACATCAAATTTTGTCAATTGGACCGGTTGCGATACGGCAACGACCACGGTTTGTGATTTGGTAAATATCAGGGCAAATAAAACCATTACGGCCACATTTTCACTTAAAACTTACACCGTAACCGCCACCGCCGCCGGCGGCGGATCGATCAACCCATCCGGCCTGACGACTTACAACTACGGCGAAAGCGGTCTTTATACAATTACAGCTGACGCCGCCTATATCCTATCGGAGATTATGGTTGACGGCGCGCCGATCAACACGACCGATAGCTATACTTTCCAAAATATCGTTGCCAATCACACTATTTCGGCGTCATTCGCAACTATACCCGCTCCAACAGAAGGAGATCTGACAATAACTTTGCCTGATCCCGATTTTGCTTATCGATTATTTGATGATCAAAGAGTGACCTGGGAGCAAACCGCCGGCACAAACCGAGACAACACGGATCATTACCGTCTTTCCTATTCAATCGGATCGGGACAATTAACCACGCTTGCAGACAATATCAGCCGCGATGCGAGGGAACAGAGCTTCAATTTAAACACTTCGGTTTGTCCGCTTAATCCGGTTTTTAGAATTCAAATCGATGCCTTAAATTCGGCTGGGACGGTGGTGGACGCCGATTATATCGTCGGGACGATCTCATTATCCGGTCTGAATCTGCAAATTCAGGGAGACGGCAACCCTGATGTTATAAACGGCGAGAACCATTATATTATTGCCATCTCGCCATCAGAATCGGTTGACCTTAGCGGACGCCTTCTGACTGAAAATCAAACCGACATCAGCGGATCGGCGCAATTGAATTGGAAGATAAACGGGGGAGCGGGCGCAATCAACTCAAACGGCCACTTTACGGCCGGAACCACGCTTGGTTTGTATGTTAACGCGGTACAGTTGACGGCATCGCTCTGCGGCTTGACCATCAATTCCTATGTAACGGTTCGAATCAGAGATGAGTTTCCGGTAATCAACGATGTGGCGACTCCGGTTGAAAAAGCGATTGAAAAAATCGGCATACCGGTTGATATCGTCTCTCCGGTCGTTACCACCGGTTCGGCGGTTGCGGTCGGCGCCCTGTTGTTCGCCGCGCCGCTCGCCAATCTGGCCAGTTTGTATTCAATATCGGAATTTCTCCGGTCGATATGGTACGCCCTGCTGGCTTTGTTTGGTTATCGTACCAAAAAGAAATGGGGCCGGGTTATTGAAGAGGAAAGCAAAATTCCGATTCCGATGGCAAAGGTAACCTTAATCCGCCTTGATTGGGATCCGCTCACGAAATCAACCGACAAGAAGGAATATATTTCGACCTATACCGATAAAAAGGGATATTATGGCTTGATTGCTCAACCGGGAAAATATACGATTCAAGTTGCAAAAAGGGGATACACTGTTTCGGGGAATCTGGTTAACGGCTATGTTCCGGGCAGTGTTGTTAATGTCCACAATAATAATGAAAGTTTGGTCGTTCCGGATATCGGTATGACTATGGCCGAGAAGTCGCTGGCCTCTAAGGCAGTATTGATTCGAACTATTGAGGAGTTGGAGCGGTCGTTTCGAGTCGTTGCGGTTGTTCTTCTGGCAATCGGCTCGCTGCTGATAATAAAGGATTTTCAGGATTATCCGGGCGCTGTCTCGATCATTATGATGGTGGTTTACGCCATTCTCTGGATAATCAACATTTACAATTGGCTGGATCGTTCGCCTTGGGGTATGATCATCGACAAAGGGAACAACGATCCGGTTCCGCTCGCCTTGATCAGAATCTATGACGGCGAGGATGACAATCTAATTAGGACCACTGTCAGTAATATGGGCGGCCGGTTTTCGGCCTTCGTGCCGAAGGGCTCTTATAAAATTATCGCTACCAAAACCGGATACCGCGAAGTCGGTCCGATCAACTTCACATCCAAAAAAGAGCTGATTAATATTGACAACAAGATTCTGATGGAAAAAATCTCTTGAATCTGTTGACGATTTCGAATTTATTTGTTATATTGAACACATCCGCAGACAGCAGGTGCCGGGTTAGTATCATGTATCAGGTATCGAGTATTTAGGTTTGTAAAGTGCCCTAATACTTAATACACACTACTTAATACTAGTTCCTGGCTTAATTACCTGCCGAGGAAGTGACCGAACCAAATAGGGATAACTAATGGTTCTAATAACGAATAAACAAATATTAGTTATTAGCCATTAGAGTAATTAGTTATCCATTTCTGGTTGGTATATTCTGCGGGTTTGCCCGCATTTTTATTTATCAAATAATTATAAATATTCGTAATTATGTAGGAGATTAGGAAACTTATGGCCAAAACTAGGACGCAAAAAGAGGAGCAGATCGCAAAGCTTGAAAGCCAGATAGAGACGATGAAATCAGCCGTTTTTGTCGATTACAAAGGATTGAAAGTCAAAGAGACCGAGGAACTTCGCAAGAAGCTAGCGCAGGAAAATGTTGATTTCAATGTAACCAAGAACACTTTGGCCAAGAAAGCTTTGTCGGAAAAGGGAATTGAAATCACGCCGGAGATTTTTGAAAAACCGGTCGCAATCGCTTTTGCCAAAGATGATGAAGTAACCGGTCCAAAAGGCGTCAACACTTTCGCAAAAGATCATGAATCGCTCGAGATTTTGGGTGGAATCTTGGAAGGCAAATTCATTGACGCCACCATGGTCAAAAAATTGGCGCTCTTGCCGTCACGCGAACAACTTTATGCAAAAGTAGTCGGCTCGATCGCATCGCCACTTTCCGGCATGGTCAATGTTTTATCCGGAAATTTGAGAGGGTTAGTTAATGTTTTAAATTCGTACAAAGAAACAATAAGTTAAAAAGTTAAGAAGATAAAAGATAAAGGTTGAGTGGCAATACTTATAACTCATATCTTATATCTTATAACTTATAACTCTAAATAAGAAAGGAATATTATGGCAGAAGAAGAGAATAAAGCTGAGGCGACGGAAGTTGCCGAAGTCCCGACCGTTGAAGGCGGGGAAGAAGCTCCTATGGAGGAAACCAAAACAGAAGAGGTTAAGATTGAGGAACCAAAGGCAGAGGAAGTCAAAGAGAAAAAGGAAGAGAAAGTCGCTCCAGCCTCCGCTAAAGCTACGGCCGGCAATCCTTCAGGTAAATTTGCCGGTCTTATCAAACAGATTGAGGAATTGAGCGTCTTGGATCTATCCGAATTGGTCAAAGAGCTCGAAGACAGATTCGGTGTTTCAGCCGCCGCTCCGGTAGCAGTTGCCGCCGCTGCCGCCGCTGGTGCTCCCGCCGAAGCGGTTGAAGAGAAAACCATCTTTGATGTTATTCTTGCCAACGCAGGTGCCCAGAAAATTCAGGTCATCAAAGCCGTTCGTGAGATTAAGCCTGACTTGGGTCTTAAAGAGGCCAAGGACTTGGTTGACGCAGCTCCAAAGGAAGTTTTGAAGGGCGCCAAGAAAGAAGATGCTGACGCCGCCAAAGCCAAACTTGAAGCCGCCGGCGCAACAGTTGAGTTAAAATAAGCTCGAATTCACCAGCTTGTTACGCTCTGTCGCCCTTCGGGCATCATCGTATCTTGTAATAATTCACCTAGAACAAAACATGTAGCATATAGCACATAACAAAGGCCCCGATTCGTTGGGGCGCTTTGGTAAAATGACAATAGGAATTTTCTATTGTCATCCCGACCGAAGCGGAGGGATCCCTTAATATGAAAACATATTATTTCTATATTATGGCAAGTGAATCAGGAACTCTTTATGTTGGTGTGACGGGTAACTTGTATAGGAGAGTTGCGGAACACAAAAACGGTCAGATAGATGGATTTACAACTAAATACCAATGCCATAAATTGGTTTATTTTGAAGAAACACCGGATGTTGTTTCTGCGATAGAACGTGAAAAACAAATTAAAAAATGGCGCAGAGAAAAGAAGGAATATTTAATAAGAACTATTAACCCAACTTGGGCAGATTTGAGCGAAGGGATTCCTCCGCTCGCGTAGGTTCAAAGGGCCCCCTTTGGGGCTCGGTCGGAATGACAGCTCACTAACTGTTATCTCGAGAGAGTCGTAGACGAACCGAGAGATCCCTTTGTGATTTGGTGTAAAAAATATGTACAAATTAAAGAAAAGATTAAAGTCAGGGGTTAGGGTCGGAGAATTACATACTCCTCACGGTATTATTAAGACACCGTTCTTTATGCCTGTGGGGACGGTTGGAAGCGTCAAGGGAGTGTCATCGGAAGAGCTGGAGGAGCTTGGTGCCGAAATTGTCCTATCAAACACCTACCATCTCTATCTTCGACCCGGTGAGAAACTTATCAAGAAAATGGGCGGACTTCACCGGTTTATGAATTGGCAAAAGCCGATCCTTACCGACTCGGGCGGCTATCAAGTCTTTAGTTTAGCTAAAAACGGTTCCAAGAGTGTCATCCCGACTGATGCTGTTATGAGAATGGAGGGATCCCTCGACTCCAAAAATCTCATCGCTCGGGATGACAATAGTGGGGGATTGGTTAGGATTACTGACGAGGGTGTCGAATTCTCCTCCCATCTTGACGGTTCGAAACACTTCTTTACTCCTGAAAAAGTGATTCAAATCCAACTTGATCTTGGTGTTGATATTCTAATGCCTCTCGATGTTTGTCCAAACGGCAAAGCAAGTTATCAGGAAGTGAAGAAAGCTTGTGATCTGACAGTAGAATGGGCGGAGAGATCAAAGAGGTACTTTGAATCTAGAATTTCGAAGTTAGATTATAGAATGAATAAAGAATCTAGAATAAAGAATCAAAATATTCTAGATTCTAAAATCGAAAATCCAAATTCTGCAAAAGTGGTTAAACCGCTTTTGCATGGTATTGTTCAGGGCGGACTTTTCCCTGATCTTCGTGTCGATTGCGCCGAAAAACTGATCGCCCTTGATTTTGACGGCTACTCGGTCGGTGGATTGGCGGTCGATCTGGAAACCCGCGATATGTGGGATATTGTTAAGCTGATGGGGGAAATATTGCCCAAGGATAAACAAAGATATCTGATGGGGGTCGGCACTCCGAATGACATTATCAAAGCCACCAAACTGGGCATGGATATGTTTGACTGTGTTCTGCCGACACGGATGGGGAGACACGGGTCGGTTTATCACAGAATAAATTCTAAACCCCAAATCCTAAATCCTAAAGAAGTTAAAAATTCTAATTTTGAAAATTCGAATATTATTTCAGATTTAGATATTAGAGATTCGGATTTCCGGTACGAGCTATTGAATTTACAAAATGCGAAGTATCTATCGGACGGGGAAGTGATTGACAAGAATTGCGGATGCCCGGCTTGTCGAGCACCTATTAATTCTAAAAACCGCGAGATCTCGCCGAAGTCCGGTGCTGTTCAGACGAAGGCGGATAGCGGGGGATACTCACGCGCCTACATTTCCCATCTTCTAAAGTCGAAAGAGATACTAGGGGTCCGCCTTACCACACTTCACAATCTGCATACATATTTAAATCTAATGCGAAACATTCAGAAATGACCCGCATATTTCCTGCTAATAATTCTTCGACTCAAAACTGTATCACTTTTCATACGTACGCGTGTTTTGTGATACAGTTTTGATGTGTGCTCGGGCAAGTTCTGTAGATGTACGGATGTGTACGGATGTTGACAGCTTTGAGCGTAAATGCTAGTATGAAATGTTAGAGCGATATCGCGCTGTGTAGTCACTCCGATTTATCGGAAATCACAAGTTCCCCCTCCGCTTGTGAGGCTACATAGCACAATGTCGCTCTTTTTTGGTTCTCCTCCTAATGTAGGAGGAGTTAGAGGAGGTATAAAATTTCGTACCTCACCTAACCTCTCCTATCCTAGGAGAGGAACCATACCCCCTTGTACTCCCCCTACTTTAGGGGGAGATCTCTTGACAACATTGATACGCTATGCTATAATGCGGCGTTAACCTAAGAGAGCGGGAAATTAGTACTCTCGGAGGGTAATATACCGGGTAGTGAACTTAGTTCTACTACCTGGGGAGGATTATATACACACAGTAATGCGGTAGCATGCTGTAGGGTTTTCACCTTCGGGTGAATGTTGGTTCCCCCTCCGCCAACACGAGTCTGGATTTATCCAGTCTCACCCTTCAGCATATTGCCGCATTTTTATTACCCAAACCAGAAATGGATAGCGAATTATTCCAATAGCGAATAACGAATCCAAAGGGTAAAAGCGCCAGAATGCAGTCTCGAATTGAGACTGACTGTCCGCCTTCGGCGAGATGTTCCAAATAACGGCTGTTCTTTAACAATAGGTGTCATTCTAAAAAGAATGTCATCCTCGCGAAAGCGGGGATCTATACCTTACATAAATTCTCTGCGTAATGTGGTTGCAAGTTTGGTTGTTTTAGCAATTTAACAATTGAACAATTGAGCAATTGTTGCAATTACATTACGCGGAGAATTCACAGATTTTCACTCCGCTCCACCCTTATGGTGGCTTTCACAGCCACCGGGAGGTGGCAAGGAGAGAGAAATGAAGAAGTTAGTAGTAGTGGCGGCACTCCTTGCCGTCACGATGGTTTCGGTCGTCGCTGTCTGGGCGACGACCGAGCAGGTGACGGTTAAAGTGCCGGCGACTGGAAAGCCGGCGCAGACCCATCCGGCTCCAAAGCCGGGCGGCCCCTATTTGGACGGGGCAACGGCGTTTGACGCCGTGGCCCGCGCTCGGGCCGCTTCCGCCGATCAAAAGGCGGAGCGAGCTCTGGCTCGACCGGCCACCGTGGTAAAGAAAACCACGGTAAAAAAATATTACCGGACCCGCATCGTGCGGGTACCGGATCCAGTTCAAAAGCCGGCAGTGTCGCCGGCGAGAAAGGAAAAAGAAATGAATAATTTCTTTTTTTCGACGCCGGCGCCGGTAGCGGCAGCCGCCACGGCTTGGCCGTGGTGGGCGTGGGTGTTGGTTGCGGTGGTAGCGGGGTTGGTGATATGGCAGGTAGTAGCTGCCATCGTCGCCGACCCGCGGTGGCGGCGGACGCCAAACCGCGAAGCAACGGCGGTCCTTGACCCGCATCAGGCGGGCCACTGGACTCTCCGCGAATTTTCAGGACCCCACGGGTCCTGGAGAAGCGCCACCCCGTCCGGGGTTGCGATCGTGGAGAGCGACAACCGCGCACGGGCTGAAGAAGCCCGAGCCGAAACCGAGGCGCACATCGCCATGGCGCGCAACGCGCGTCTGGCGAATGTCGCTGCTGCCTGCGCAGCAGCACCGGCTCAGCCGGCTTGCCGCCCTTGTGGCGGCGTAAACATCGGTGCCCTGTATCAGGGCACTGCGGAGCAAGCGCTTGCGGGCCGTGAGGCGGCGAAAGCCGCCGAGCCTGCCCAGAAGCAGGGTAAATAACTTGCGGGAGAACTGGGAGTCGTGGTGTTTACACCGCGGCTCCCTTTTCGTTATCAACAGAAAGCATTGTTTAATATTTGAGAGAAAGATATAATGATATTAAGTGTTAAATGTCCGCTATTTTTGTATGTATATTAATAAAATTTAATAAAAGGAAGAGGGGATATGGACTCAAATCAAGGAACTGATCCAACTACTGCCGATCAAAATAATACGGCAGGTGCTAACGATACGAACCTCAAAGATGGTGAGATACTGCCAGGTCTCTCTTACCAAGATTTGTTGAACAAAGATCTTATCGAACTGATGGGCTCGACCGATATGCCGGAAGCCCAGAAGAACGAGCAGTATGAAAAAATGCTGGCGACTATCAAATCGCGGGTTCTTGGTCAATTAGTCAAAAAGATGACAGAGGATCAGTTCAACCGGTTTCAAAAAGCCCTTCAAGAGAAGAATGAAGCAGAGGTTAATACCATCATCGAAGAAACGAAAATTGATGTTCCGAAGCTCTACGCCGAGGAAGCGATTCTTTATAAATTGCAGATGGTTAGTCTAATGAGACAAAAAGATCAGAACACAAAGGAGGAATAATGCCAGGACCTGAAAGTACTCCAACAGGTGCCGCTGAAGAAGCGGCTCAAGAAAACCAAGAGCAAGCTCCTGCTGTCGCGCCAGTTGAAACTCCTCTACCACCAGTAGCAGAAAACCCTGCTCCTACCGAAATAACTAAACAGACACCTCCAGTTAAGAAAGAGAAAGGCCAGCCCTATCACCAAGCGATTGTAGATTCTGTTAAAAGAAGATTTGGGCGGCCAGGTACAGAAAAAATTCTGGATCGGGAAGAAAATTATTCAAAAAGCGAATCTATTGACCAACTTATTAATGAAGTTTTAAGCGGTGAGCTTGAAAATCGTTTGCGTCAAGATCGTACTAAAGAATTACAAAAAAACGGTTATATCGGTCAGGCCGGTTCTTATCTTAGTGGAGAAGGGCGATGGGTATTAAATCGCGGAACCGGACAAATGGAATTGCAGGATAGTATTTTTGACTATAACCCAGACGATGGGACTCTTGTATATAATGCTGGAAGAGACATTACGAGAAGGGCTGCAAGTGTTGGAGCAAAAATAGGAGCAAAAGGAGCTATTACTGCAGGTATAGGAATTGCGGTTGGATTAGTAACTGGTGGAGTAGGTTTGGCTCCAATAGCTGCAATGACTGGGAAATCGATGTTGGGATCTGGTTTGGGACGGGGTGGTGTTGAAGCGTGGAGACATTTAGCCAGTCGGGAAAGAGAATATTTACAAAAGATTGAGAGTGCTGATATAAGATATTTTCAGAAAGCACGAGAGCTAGCTTCGCGCGTTTTGCTCTATATGCCACCATATGGAGAAGTAGGCGGATTCCAGGTACCGATTGATCCGGATATTCCGCTTGGTCAAGAAGATTCTGATTTAAGAACCCAACCTATTACAAATAACGGCCGTCAGAGTCCGCCATATCCTGACAAAAACCCGGATATCGGTGAAGCGGTCAGTAATCTCACTAAAACCGAATACGAACAAGCGAGATATCAAGCAATAACAGATTTGGTTAATTTTGTTCACTCATATGAACAATTATCGTTTATTGATGATAATGGAGCTAGAAAAATTGTACCAGGAGAAGAAACGAAAGAACCAAAGCTGGATGCTAATAGTAATCCAATTAATCCACCGGTTACCCCAGGTGGTCCTACAAGGATCGTTGGAGCGGATGGGGGGACAGTATTACCTCTTAATGACGCTACCTTTACGGCACCTCAAGTAAATCGTCCACCAGGACCAGAGAGCAATCTAACACTTGAAGTAAATCAAAATCCTTATGCCGGTCCGCCACTTCGGGGTGTAGAACTTCAACAAACAAGTCCAGAATCAGTTGATTTTGAAAAAATTAGAGACCTGTGGGATAAATATCTTGCTGAAAAATCTATGTGGGAGCAGCGTTCCGAAAAAGGTGAACTGATTGGCGGTCTTTCATTCTTGGCTATGAACTTGTTAAGTGGTGCATGGGAAAAAATGACCGGTAAACTATACCAAGAACTGGGAGACCGGTTACAAGCCGGCGATGTTGTCAACCGGATTAATACGGACAGCAGATGGTGGATTAGGCACCCAATAGAATTACTTAGAAATTCAGATCAATTGGTTTATCATTTCAAGAGTGTTGGTGAACAGCTTGCCTCACAGGCAGCTGGTGCGACACAAGCATTAAGCGAAACCGGTGGGAAAATCGGCGAATTCGGTGGACACTTACTCGGAAAAACCGGACTGGCTGTTGATTATGGCTTATTGAACCGTGCCCAAGAACTGGTTGGGACACAAGTAGCAGCCGCAGTGGCTTCAATGTTTGCCAGATTTGGCATTGGTAATGCAATGCGAAAACGAAACGAAGAAATGATGAATGAACACAGAGAAAGAAATGTTCATAATGATGAGAGACAGAGAGAACAACGCCAACCGGATGAGCCGGAGTCACTTCTAGAGAGAGTACAAAAGCAAGCCACAGAAAGAATGCGATCATATCCTCAAGTTGATGAAACTTGGGCTGGCATAAACCCTGATTCTGATTCACCAACCGGACAAAATTACGAAAGATTTAAAATTCTTGAACTAATAGAAGATAAGAAAAATGACAGAATGCTTGTAAAGATTGCTCTCAAGGATCCTAAACAAAAAAACGATTCTCTTGTGGAAATGAGAGACTGGGATCTTGTTGTTGATAATTTTCAACCGATTATTCCAGAAGAACCCATTGTAAAATCGGAAGTGCCAGAAGAAAAAACTAATGAAGGGATTAAAGTAAAGGTTCCTAATATTAATGTTAAAGTAACGGGTCTAGAAACAGAAGAAGAAACCGCTAAAGATGGTGGAGAAGATGGCGGCGGCGGGTCTGCAGATACAAGCAATTCTGGAGGAGACGGCGAGTCAAAACCACCTGATGACAACGGACCTGCTACGGGCGGAGCAGCAGCAGAAACAGGGACTAAACCAGCGACACAAGCACAACCAGATACCGAGGCAACTACACAACCATATACAGATGCCGAAACAAATCCCGACAATATTGCTGTTGATATTGATTTGGAAAAACAAAGAAAAGTTGATTTTGCCAAAAGCAACGGCTGCTTTTATCAAGGCAAAGTTGTGGAAAAAGGAGAAAATGCAGTCGATAGTGGAACCGAATTGATGCGACGGGAAATGATGTACAAGGGCACAACCAGTAACAGAAATATAATTATAGAACAAAACGGCAGGTTCTTTAAGGTGATGTCAATCAAAACCCTTGATAATGCTGTTGGGGCGGTAGAAGTGGACAATAAATTCCAAGAAATAGCCAACACGGAAACCACTTTATCATATGATCAGATATTCGATCCCAAAAAGGATACATATTTCTACTCACCGGAGAAACCATGGCAATCGAAAGATGATGAAAATGGTACACAAGAAGATCAGAATCAAGTAAGAGACAAAGATGCTACTCCAGAGGTTAAACCTGCTGGAGCTGATGAAGAACCCCAAGAGAATCAACCCGAGGTTGATCAGCCAAGGGCTGAAAAGGGAGAGGAAACTACTCAACAACCTCTAGCACCGGAAGAACCACCATCTGTCGAAAACGCAGAAAACTCAAGAGAAACTTATAGTATCAAGGTGGGAAATTACAACCGCTTTTCGGAAGATGTTACAAGATCGCTTTATCATTCAAGTGTTATTCATTTAATTGATCCCGGTACACGTCAAGATCATGTTGTTGATTTAGAAAATTCAAATCCGATGCAAGATAGATTCGCATTTAGCGGAGATTTAAACTTGACGAGAGAACAACTGATTAACGGAGGTTATCGTTACTATATAGAAAAAGAAGAAAATACGCCTTGATATAACTAGTAAATTTATCTAGAATGTAATTGATTAGATGCAAATCGGAGGGGATTTAGTGTCTGGCACAGCTTTGGCGAGTATAATTAACGGAGATTTGGAAAAAGTTAATACCCGTTTAGCGGAAATTAACTCTTTTTCTGATTTGAATCCACAATTACTTAAAGAAAAAACAAAATTAGAAAAACAAAAAAAGATACTGGAATCTTGGTCAAATAAATCAAATGAAAATGGAAATGGAGGGAGTATGGTTGATGATAAGACAAAAGAAATAGATGATGAACTTAAGACAATCGAGGCGCGGTTAAAGGAGTTATCCACATATCAATTCCTGCCGCCGAGCTTAAAACAGGAAAAAGATCAGCTCACCAAGAGGCAAACCGAGCTTTCCTCGCTTCGTCATCAGGTTGAAAATCAACAGCTGACAGCCGCACCAACAGCTACCACACCCGCACCGGCACCTACCCCAACGCCTCAACCCATAATAGAAAAGCCGGTGGCTGAAAAGAAGAGCTTAATCGGCGATGATTACTCCGTCGATAAAAGTGACGGCGGGGGAATTGAAGATCAAATTCCGAGTGGCGATGATGCTGAAGGGGATAAAAGCGACAAAAAATCAGAGGAGATTACCTTGACACCAAAATCAGAAAAAATAGAAGAGGTTTATTTCAAAGGAAATTCCAGCGCCGCATTGGATAAAGCCGATAAGATTATTAAATCATTCAACTCTAAAATTGAGGATTACGACGGTCCGGACAAGGATTACCTAAAGGGTGTTGTCGAAGAATTCTCCGGCATGATATCGTCGTTATCGGACAAAGCCAAGAAATCGGGTATGGACGACAAGACCAGAGAGCGGGCGATCAAGGGCAGATTGGCAATTTACATCAAATCAATTGAGTCAGAGTTTGAGTTTTCGGAACTTTTGGATGATGATATAAAGAATCAGATTAAAGAACTTGCGAAGTAATATGAATAATTCAGTTTGGCCACAAACTACAACCGATCCGACACCGGAGATGCCAGCGGGGATTACGGAAGCGACATCGACCGAGCCGGTACTTTCGCCCGAGGCAACGAGCGCTCTCGAGGCATTATTTTCAAGGACGCAAGGCAAGCCAGTTGAACAGGGTCAGATATTACCGTTGTTAACCCAAATGGGGGTGGTTAACCCGAGCGTGCAGAATGAAATTGTCGGGTACATTTTTCCCGGCGCAAAGGTCGCGCCCGATTCGAATTTTGAATCTCCCGTAATTAGACCCGAACCGACAAAACCGATTGATTACGAATCGGCTATTCCGGAACCATTCACTCCAGCGCCGGGTAGAAAAACATTGACTGCATTAAGATTGGAAAAGATGAATGGGGGAGCGCAAAATACTAATAAAATTCCAGTTTTGGAACCGGCGGTTACTCCAGCCCCAGTCATCAAACCGGCAAATATTGATACCGGAAATGGAGCACT
>ERZ1292623.1595-Hain-H51-01um-R1-1595-length-21498-cov-6_pt1 | contig 21498 bp, 24 predicted proteins | sample MGYA00564398_ERZ1292623 | MGnify/ENA primary metagenome ERZ1292623 (study PRJEB36523, sample SAMEA6512633) | groundwater metagenome | collected 2019-01-07 | study: AquaDiva: Metagenomics assemblies of 32 groundwater samples | reverse complement strand
CCACTATGACCACATCGGCGCTATCCCCTATATAATTCACAAAATCGGCAACCCGCCTATTTACGCCGCTCCCATCACTGCTGAAATCATCAAAAAACGGCAGGACGATTTCCCCAACCAGCCGAAGCTAAACATCATCACCATAAAACACGGCGACAAAGTCAAATTTGGCCAATATTTTGAAGCGGAATTTTTTGATCTGGATCATACTATTCCTGATACCTTGGGCGTGATTCTGAAAACACCGATGGGCAATATGGTTCATGTTACTGACTTCCGTTTTGATTATGATGAAAATGATCAACCGGTGGCTTTAGACAGCTACGAAAAAATTGGCCGAGCCGGCGTCCACACCCTGCTGATGGAAAGCACCAGCGCTGAAAAAGAGGGCCGGTCTCTATCAGAAAGAGTGGTGATGAAAACTCTGGAAGAGCTCTTTAAAAACGCCAAGGGCCGGATTATTGTCGGTACCTTCGCTTCAATGATCACCCGTTTAGGTGAAATTGTTAAAATCGGCCAAAAATTAAAGAGAAAAGTTTTTGTCAGCGGTTTCTCAATGAAAGCTAATCTGCAAATCGCCCAAAATCTTGGTTACTTAAAATTTGAGAAAGGCGCCATTCTCCCCATTGAAGAACTTCATAAATACAAAGATGATAAGGTGCTAATTCTCTGCACCGGCGCCCAAGGCGAACCTCAGGCCACTTTAATGCGAGTGGCTAATGGCGAACATAAATTTATTAAAGCCAAAGAGGGCGACACCATCGTCTTTTCTTCTTCAGTTATTCCCGGCAATGAATACGCCATCCAAATTCTAAAAGATAACCTCACTCGCCAGGGAGTTAAAGTTTATCAATCAATGCATATGGATATTCACGCTAGCGGTCACGGCCCCAAAGAAGATATGAAGTTGATGCTGAGGGCGATGAAACCGAAATTCTTTATTCCAGTCCATGGTTTTTACTTTATGCGGGCGGCTAATAAAGAAAACGCCATTGACTGCGGCCTGCCTAAAGAAAATATATTATTGCCGGACAACGGCCAAATGATTGAGCTGACCCCCAGCTCTGCCCGCATCACTGACAAAACGGTTGATGCCTACCAGGTGATGGTGGACGGCTTGGGCGTGGGTGATGTGGGTGAAGTGGTTTTGCGCGACCGCCGGATTTTATCCGAAGAAGGAATGATGGTTTTGATTTTGACGCTGGATAAAGAACGCGGCCATCTCATCAAAAAACCAGACATCATCTCCCGCGGCTTTATTTATCTCAAAGAAAATCAGGGAATTGTTGAAGAAATCCGGGGCAAAATTAAAAACATTATTGAACGCATCCCCCGCCACCAACATTTGGATCCTGATTATGTAAAAACACTACTGCGCGACCAACTGGGAACTTTCATCTACAATAAGACGCATAGACGCCCCATGATCCTGCCGGTGGTGATTGAGGTTTAATACTACTTTAGATTTCGTTAAAAAACCCGCGACAACTTCCAAAGTTTTCACGGGCAAGGATTTTTTTGACTTATCTCTCAGATTAATTTATTCCTTAGACAATCCCTAATCCCATCCAAAGAGCTAATAACAGCGTCTAAAGCAGGAACGTTGCTAGAAAAGACTGGGGCTAAGGACAAACTACGAAGAATATCAAAAGTTTCCTGCTTATCCAAAGAAAATCCACTCATTACGCCGCCAAAACCATCCTCAAAAATAAGGTCCTGACCGGTCCAGCAATAAACTATTTTCCTATAAGAGCCGCCTTTACTGTGAACTCTATACTTGCGAAACCAACCGCCACTGCGAAGCTGAAGAATGATCCCATCACTTGCCAAATGAAAGAATTGACCAAATCGATCATAGCCAAAAACTTCGGGGAAGCGGTTTATGGCTAAAGAAGAATCATAAAAGTGGCAGTGAACTCGGCCCTCTTGATCACGAGCGCAGAAAATAGTCTGACCGACGATATTTCTTGGGAAAAACCACCACAGAAACCAAACCGACCATACAATCAACAAGAGCATCCCAACTAATAAAGGGAAGGCTATTCTATCAAAAATCGGTTGGCGGTCTGTAAGAGCAATGGTTATTACTGTCAATGATGTAATTAATCCCCCCAGCATTCCCGCCATCCAAAAGGGCCTCTGTCTGCCGTATGTTAGAGGCTGCTTCAGCCAAAGTCCTTTCTTAACCACTTCATCGCACAACAAGCACTGACGATTCAACTCTGCCATTGAAATTCTCCTTCTAGAAGCTTAGAGGTTCTGCTTTATATTATAAAACTACTTCTGAAAATGTCAATTCAAGTCTTGTTTTTACACCGTGCCGCCCATTCACAACCATCCTTATTACAGCTTTGTTCATCTGTATGTATTATGCATCTCGGATTACAATACCCTCTCGCTTGATCCCAGATACAACCACTTGTTTTAGCGCAGTCCGCTGCATTATCCATTGTATGACAATACAAGGTTATGCTTGGTAGGCAAACGCCTTCCCAGCTACAACTGTCCGTTCTTTCACACACATACTTATCTATTATACTACTACAGAAAAGACTGTCGGGTGTTCTAGACTCCTCGCAAAAACAATTTGCTCCCTTATCAGTTAAAAATTGAAAACTGCAATAGCCTTGGTTACCACACGATGAATCAACCTTTAGGCCTATGCACTTAAGATCGCCTTCTGTACAATTTTTTGGCTCTTCTAATGTCTGCCCCGGCGCCCTTGCCGGCGTTTGCCCAGCGTCTCTTTGCGAAACAAAAAAGGCAATGGCTATCACAACCACCACCACAATTGGTACCCAAGTTTTCGCATCCCAATTACGCACAAAGTAATCCTAGAGAAGAGAGAGAGAGATGGCAAGCGGGGTTATCCACAGGGGGGATTTGACAATGTTATACATAAGTAATACAATAATTGTATATGCCAACAAAAACCCTCAACATCGCCCTTCCTCAAGATTTGGTTGAAAGAGTTGATAGGGCGGCTAAAAAAGAATACCGCAACCGCAGTGAACTGATTAGAGAGGCTCTGCGGGTCTATCTCAAAGATCTCCAGGAATGGCAGGAACTTTTTCAATACGGCAAGATGACTGCCGTTAAAAAAAGAATTAGAAGCGAAGTTGATATTAACCGTTTAGTCCATCAACACCGCCATGGCCGTAGAACTGCCCGGGGTCGTTCTTGATACCAATATTCTGGTTTCGGCCATCATCTGGGACGGCAAGCCGCGGCAAATCCTTAAACTGGCTCTATCAAAGGAAATCCGAGTGGTAATTTCCCCTTTTATTATGGCGGAACTGATTGATGTTCTGGTTAAAAAATTCGGATTTGCCCCAACTAAAATAACTGTGGTGGAAAAGAAGATTAAAAATATTGCCGCTATGGTCTATCCCGCTAAATCAATTAAAATTCTCAAAGACGCGCCTGACAATCGGGTTCTTGAAGCCGCTATTGCCGGCAACTGCGGCTTCGTCATCACCGGTGACAAAGAACTATTAAAACTGGGCGGATTTCAAAATATAAAAATAGTCAGCGCCAATAATTTTCTGGAAATTTTCTCCGCCGGCCAATGATTTCGCCGGTGGTGATTGGGGTTTGACATTTATATAACCATTGTCTATACTTTGGTTATATGAAAACTTTAATCAATATCAAAACTGATAAGGAGGTGAAAGAAAACGCCAAAAAGGCGGCAGGGGAGCTTGGTCTGTCTTTAAGCGATGTAATCAATGCTTCTTTGCGCAACTTTATAAGAACTCGCGAAGTCTATATCTCGGCTGTTCCCAGAATGACTCCGGAGCTGGAAAAATTGCTGGGGCCGATTGAAAAGGATCTTAAAAATAAAAAGAATCTATCTCCTGCCCTCTCTTCTTCCGCAGAGGCGGCTGATTATCTTGATTCTCTATGAGGGCTCACTTTCACCGGAATTTTGAGAGAAGATACGAAAAACTGCGGGCTGGCGAGAAACAAAAGCTTAAAGAGCGGCTAAATATTTTTCTTCAAGACGAATTTGATCCGATCCTCAATAATCATCCGCTTCAAGGCAAATATCAGGGCTACCGCAGTATCAATGTGACCGGCGATTTAAGAACGCTTTACAAAAAAATAAATAAAGACACGGCTGTTTTCGTCGTTATTGATACTCACAGTAATTTATATAAATAACCCACCGCCAGCCGATGATTTTGCCGGTTGTTATAGAAATATAGAATAGCTACTAGCCACTACTTAGCTTTGCAAACACAATCTGCCCCTTCTGGATCATTGAAAAACCGAACACAAACTCCTGTTCTTCCTTTTGTTAGAACACAACTCGCACCGATGCTCAAGCCCTTACAATTAAGAGCTCCATAAACACAAACACCGGATTGGTCCTTTTTTTGACATAAATTATGATTTACCGATTTCCCTCCTGCGTTAATACAGTGTCTATGTGGGGCCCACACCGGCTCTCCTTGTTTAAACTGACAACATATCAAATCATTCGCCTGCCCCGGCGCCCTTGCCGGCGTTTGCCCAGCGTCTCTTTGCGAAACAAAAAAGGCAATGGCTATCACAACCACCACCACAATTGGTACCCAAGTTTTCGCATCCCAATTACGCACAAAATAATCCTAGAGAAGAGAGAGAGAAATGACAAGCAAAGTTATCCACATGGTATAATAACTGGGGTATAGCCACTAGCCAATGGGGTTTAGGGATTTAAAAAAGTGATCATTTTCACTAAACACGCCCGCGAGAAATTTGTAAAACTAAAAGAACACGGCCTTGTAATCACCGAAAGACAAATTCTGAACGCCGTCAATAATCCGCAGTTAATTGACCATTCACGATTGCCATTACTAATCGCCCAAAGGTCTTTTGATAAAAGCCGTATCCTCCGGGTTGTCTATAAAAAAGAAAATGGTATAATAAAGGTCATCACCTTCTATCCGGGAAGGCGAAAACAATATGAAAAACGGCGGTAAAGTAAAAATCTCATATGAGCCGGAAGCCGATGTTCTGACACTAGAAGTTTCTAAAGATAAGATTGATTTTGTCGAAGAAGTCGGTAACTTTGTTGTTCACTTTGACAAGAAAAAAACTCCGGTATTGTTAGAAATCCTTGAAGCCAGTAAATTCCTTAAGCTGGCTGGCATGATTCTTAAGAAAGGAATTAAGGGAAGAGAGTTGGTCGCGGTCTCTAAATAGAATGAAATCCAATCTATTATCCGGAATCCAACCATCGGGCCGACTACATCTTGGTAACTATTTGGGCGCCTTGAAAAACTTTGTGGAGCTGCAGAACAGCGGTCAGTACAACTGCCATTTTTTTGTGGCGGATTTACATTCCTTGACCGAAGATTTTGAGCCAGCCCAAAAGAAACAGCAGATTTTAGATTTGATCGCCAGTTTTTTGGCCGCCGGTTTAGATCCAAAAAAATCCCTGATTTTCGTTCAATCCCAAGTCCCGGCCCACAGTCAGCTGGCGGTGATTCTCAACAACTTCACGCCTTTTGGCGAATTGTCGCGGATGACCCAATTCAAAGACAAAGCCGAGGCCCAAAAAGAAAATATCAATGTCGGCCTATTCACTTATCCGGTGCTGATGGCCGCCGATGTTATTTTGTATGATGCCCAGTTTGTGCCGGTAGGCGAGGATCAATTTCAGCATCTGGAGCTAACCCGGACTTTAGTCAGAAAATTCAACAGTAAGTTTGGCGCGATTTTTATTGAACCTCAACCGCTGCAAACCAAGGTAACGCGCTTGATGAGCTTAACCGATCCGGAAAAGAAAATGTCCAAGTCTGACTCGGCTGGCTGTCTTTTTCTTGATGACGAATCAGAAACCATCGCCGGAAAAATTGAGGCGGCGGTTACTGATTCTGGCAAGGAAATTAAATTTGACCCGGAACTCAAGCCGGGGATCAGCAACCTGCTGACAATCTATTCTGGTTTAACCGGCCGCGAAATCCCGGAGATTGAAAAAGAATTTGAAGGCAAGTCTTATGTCCGCTTCAAAAAAGCGCTGGCTAAATTAATTACTAAACATTTTGCGCCGTTCCGGCGCAAAAAAGCGCGACTCTTGGCTAAACCGGAAAAGCTGGAAAAAATCGCCCTGCGCGGCAGTAAACTGGCAAATAAAATTGCCAACGAGAAAATTAAAGTTGTGAAAGAAAGGTTTGGATTGTTATAAAAACTACTCTACTATACTCTACTAATCTCTACTAATCTACTAAAGTAATTCTACGATCGTAGAATTACTTTAGTAATTTAATAGCAAAGCTTACAACAAATCTAAGTCAACTCTAAGTCAACCTTACCAGCCTTCTTATAATCTATTTTAATAGCATTAACTTCTTTTCGTAGTTGCTCATCATTCTTTTGCGCCACTTCTAACATATCTTCCGGCAATTCAGCGCGCAGTTTAATCTTATCCTGCGGCTTTAGTTTTTTCTCTTTGCGGAATCCTGAATCAGCCGCACCAGCTCTCGATAAATTCCCTCTTGACGGAGTTCGGGAGTGATTTTTATATCCAGCTCAATCTCATTTTTGATCTTATTGTCAAAAACAATTTCTTTTACATTTACTTCGTCTTTTAAGATATTCAATAACTCCTCATTAATTTTTAATTTTTCATTTTTTCCGCCAGAGACGCCTGCCTGCCGGTAGGCATGGGATCCGCCTCGGGCGGAAATTTTTAATTTAGCTAGCGGCTGACGAACCTTAATGCCGGCTTCTGCTCGCGCCGCTAACGCCTGGCTGGTCCACTGCCGGATTTGGGCCATTTGACCAAGCAGTTTTTTATCAATCAGCTTTTTGTCGGCCTTGGGCCAATCGGTCAAGTGAATAGAAGGGTTTAGGGTGTAGGGTTTAGGGTTTAGAGACTGAAATAATGCTTCGGCAAAAAACGGCGTAAAGGGAGCGATCAGCTTGCTGATTTCCAGTAAAACATAGCCCAACACTGGCAATGCTTCCGGTCGCCTCCGCGAGCGGCGAATATACCAATGGGATAAATCATCTACCAGCAGCTCAATCGCCTTAGCCGCTGTACCAATGTCATAATCATCAAGCCGCTCTGTAACTTTGGCCGTCGTCTCGTTAAGCCGCGCTAGAATCCAGCGATCTAAAACATTCGCATTGCTATTCGTATCATTCGCATTCATTCGTAGATTAGCATCGATACTATAAGACGCCCAAAATAGATAAGAATTGTAAACCAAAGAATGAAATCTTCTATAAACCAAATTTAGATCTCCTTCATCAAATCTTTTTGGCTCCCCCGGTGGGTTGATGGTGTAGAAATACCAACGGACAACATCAATGCCGTATTTATTAATCATCTGCCAAGGATCAACGGTGTTGCCCAACGACTTAGACATCTTCCGGCCCTGCTTATCAAGCACATGCCCAAGAGAAATAACATTTTTATAAGGCGTCCCTTTTTTCATTAAAACGCCGACGGCCAAAAGCGTATAAAACCAGCCGCGGGTTTGATCGATAGCTTCACAAATATAATCAGCTGGATATCTTTCCGGATATTCGCCGCTGGCAAAAGGCATTGCTCCCGAATCAAACCAAACATCCATCACTTCTTTTACCCGCCGCATTTCTCCGCCGCATTCCGGGCATTTCAAAACAACATCATCAATATACGGACGGTGTAAATCTTTGGGCGGCTTGCCGCCGCGTTCCTCAATCTCTTTACTACTACTTATTACAACTTTATTGTCACATTTTACACAAATCCAAATTGGCAGCGGGGTCGCCCAATATCGTTCTCGCGAGATCGCCCAGTCTTTCACTTCTTTCAACCATTCACCAAATCGACCCTCGCGCAAATGTCCGGGAATCCAGTTGATTTTTTTATTGGCCGCCTGCAACTCCTTGCGTAATTTGCTCATCGCGATAAACCAGGAATCGCGAGCATAATAAAGCACGGGTGTGCCGCAGCGCCAACAGAAAGGGTAATCGTGAGTGTATGGTTCGACCTTAAGCAATAAGCTCTGGGCTTTAAGGTGTTCAATAATTTTCTTTTCCGTCTCCGGCGCCTTCACATACATTCCCCCGACAACCGGTACCTCTTTAATGAACCGGCCCTGCTCATCAACAGTATGAAATTGCGGCAAGCCGACTTTTTTGCCCAACTCATAGTCATCTTCTCCATACATCACGGCTGTATGGACCACGCCCGTGCCTTCATCGGCTGTCACAAAATCCGCCGGATAAATTTTATAAGAAGTGGGGGATTGAAGGGCGGGGATTTTGAACAACGGCTCGTACTCTAATCCCAGCAACTCTTTTACCCCAATAATCGCTTCTTGCGAAGAAGCGATTTTGGGCCAGAGACGGTGGACGCTTTCTTTTTCCAAAATTAACCAACTTCCCTTTTCCTCTGGATCAGGAACCTTCACAAATTTATGCTTCGGATTTATGGCCAAGGCCACATTCCCCGGCAAAGTCCACGGCGTCGTCGTCCAAGAAAAAATATAAGTTTTTGGAAATTGGGAATTGGATATTGGAAATTTAACAAAGACCGCCAGGTCTTTTGTTTCTTCATACCCTTGCGCCAATTCATGCGAAGACAAAGCCGTGCCGCAACGGCTGCACCACGGCACCACCTTATGGCTTTTATAAAGCAATCCCCGCTTATCAATCTCTTTAAAAATCCCCCAGAGCTTTTCGATGTATTGATTTTCGTAAGTGATATAAGGGTGTTCCAAATCCAGCCAAAAGCCGATGCGCTCGGTTAAATCCTCCCAATCTTTTTTATATTGCCAGACCGACTCTCGCGCCAGTTTATTGAACTTGGTAATGCCGTATTTTTCAATATCCTGTTTGTTTTTAAAACCCAGTTTCTTTTCAATCTCAATTTCCACCGGCAAGCCATGGGTGTCCCAGCCGGCGCGGCGCGCCACAAAAAAACCGCTCATCGTTTTATAGCGAAGAATTATATCCTTGAAAACCCTTGCCAGAACATGATGAATCCCCGGCTTGGCATTGGCCGTGGGCGGGCCTTCAAAAAACACGTAGTGTTTTTTGCCCTGAGCCTGTCGAAGGGCAAGCGATTTTTCAAACACCCTATTTTTTCTCCAAAAACTTAAAACCTCTTCCTCAACTTTGGGCAGGTTAAAATCTTTATTTATCTTTAGCATAGCCGGTTAATTTTTGGCAGAGATCAAAAATCTTCTGCGCGCTAGCAATAGCTGTCTGCGCTTCTTCTTTAGTATAAGCCTCAAATGGTACCAAAGGATCAGGAAGCGCATCAGGATAACGAGTGCTTAAATAATGCTTATCTAATCCTTTTCCTTCATCAATAAAATTTTTAAATGACCCGTCAAGCTGGCTGGCTCTCATCAGAAGTTTACTGATTGCGTGAATATTAATATCTATATTTCTATTAAAAATCAAGTACCCCTTAAGAGCTTTTTGGGCCGATTGTTCAGAGAAAAAACAAGTGTAGGAAAAATTACCTTCAGGGAAAAGTTTCTTAGCGTTATTAAGGTCAAAAAGGGCTTGATATAACCAACGATGAGCTATTTCTCTATAGTTAATCATTTTTTATTTTTGTCGTACAAAACTACATAATTTTTTAAAGCGTTCAACATAAAAATACTTCCTTCCTTCATCCGCTCAAATTCCTCTGGCGTGTAAATGAAAAAATCGGCATGAATCGGCACATCCGGCAACTCAAAAGCCCGCTGAATCCAACGCGTCTTGGTATCTTTCACGATAATAAAATCATAATCGCTGTCCGGCCGATCCTCGCCCCGCACCCGAGAGCCGAATAAAATAATCTTCTCCGGCTGATATTCTTCCACTATTTTCTTAATCGCCGCCTCCAGTTCCGGAGTTTTGATGGCTGTTGTCATAAAAAAATAATACCCCAAAACAGCCGCTGGCGCAAACTAAAAAATAGGCCCCCGCCTCCGACTGGATCGGAGACGAGGGCGAAAGAGCGTGAGGAGGAGCTACTGGCAAGGACGGGCAACGCGAATATTGCGGGACAGACCAACCTCAGCATAACTCCAAATCAACTCCCACGGCCCGCTATTACCATCGAGGCACGGGAAGAAACTAAAGCCTTTTGAGCTAAGCACTTCTATACCAAGAAGGTCAATAGAAACCTTGCCGCAAAGAGCCTTGACAGGAGCTAATTCTTGGTCATCCTGATGCTCAATAAGCCACATTCCCTGCTGAAGCCCCAAATAAGTGAAGGGGATATGACGGGGGCGATATTCCTTTCTGTTAATCTCTTCTTCGTTGGGACGAAGAAGAGTCCCCAACTCCATCATTATTGCCTCGGTTGGCGACAGGTCTCTTGTGATCTTTCTGACCCAATCATATCTTGCCCGAATCTCCTCGAGGGTGGGGCGGGTAAGGGCTGGGATTGAGATGGTAAAATCTTCTGTTCGGGTGAAGAAATCACCTACTATTTGCATCCGAAAACCATTCTTCACAAACCTGGTGAATTCCTCTCCTGCCCGTTGCGCTTCTTTGATGCCCAACTGGACCCCATCTCTTGAAAGATCGTCCCAGTGGGCGTTGGCGCCAATGGCAGCCAGTAAAGCGAACCGCTGATCCACAGAAACTGTACTCATGGCCAAACTCCTTTTGCGGCGCCGGACTTAAATTTATTGACAACGTGTCAAATAAATTTCATCTCATATTCGCCGCAACGCTTGAAATACAGAACTTTAAATAGGATAGCATACCGGCTTACCTATATCAATAACTTGCTAGCTGGGCGCGCTGGCCCAAGAGCAAAATGTACAAACCGAATGAGCTTTGGGCATCGGCCCCTCCAATAACTTCACCGCATCGCGAAAAACCTTTAGAGCCGAATCAGCATCGGTTTTCATTTTCTTGGGATCAATCACAAACCTTACCCAAGCGCTATTGCTATTATTTTCTTCAAAAAGACTGGCCGTATTTTTAATCTTTGAGTTGTAGTTTTGAGTTTTGCCTTTTGAGTTTTGAATTTCTTTTGGAATCCAATATATCAACCACGCCCAACCCGCGGTCTTAAAGCCGTTTTTTTGCAGGAGCAGATCATAGCTGTCCATCTGATTTTGATAAAATCTCTCCCCGCCTTCTTTTACATCATAGCCGCGGGTTTTATAATCCATCGGCATATACTTTTTATCCTGCACCAAACAATCATCCAAGGCGCCGCTTAAAGTAGCTCCTGTTTCTTTATCTTGATAAGACAAACCGGTGCGCCAGTTGCGCCATTGATTCAAAACCTCCACATCGGGAAAAAGCTGGGCTCCCTCCACTCGGCCTTCAATTTCCGGCGGCATTTGACCCAAGAGCCGATATTTATCAAAATATTTTTTAATCAAACCATCCATGCCGCCGGGCAAAGACGGAAACGGCCCCTGGGGCCGGTGAATGCCCATTTTCAACTCCATATAAAAACACTTGGGGCACTCCAAGAAAAGATTGAGTGTGGATGGCGATAAACGCATTTTCCCATTATAATCGAAATAACCATGAAAGTCATCGCTGAAAACCGACGGGCACGCTTTGACTATCAGATTCTGGAAACCTACGAAGCGGGGATTGAACTAAAAGGATTTGAGGTTAAAGCCGTTAAAACCGGCCGGATCAATCTGGCCGGATCTTTTGCCGCGGTCAAAGACAATCAGCTTTGGCTGATCAACGCCGATATCCCGCCTTATCAGCCAGCCAATACTCCAGCTGACTATGACCCCAAGAGATCGCGCCGCCTGCTTTTGAAAAAATCCGAGATTAAAGAATTGATCGGAAAAATCCAGCGCGCCGGCTTGACTCTGCTCCCCTTGCGGGTGTATAATAAGAACCGCCTGATCAAAATTGAATTGGGCTTGGGGCGGGGCAGAAAGAAACAGGACAAGCGCGCCGCCATCAAACAAAGGGAGTGGCAAAGGCTTCGACGGAACATTGAAACCAGATAGGCAAGCGGAGCGGCAACGTCTCCTAAATCCGTTGCAAAAAGATTATTTGCCAACGCATTTAATCGAACTCCCGCTTTGGCTTTTGCCTAAAGCGGCATCGCTCGCTGAAGCTTGATAGGCGATTCAGCGGTGTTATAAATCAAGCTATGTTTTCAGAGGGCCGTGGCTGAAAACAGAAGTTGAGCGGCAAAATTTGTCCCGAGTTTATCGAAGGACTAAGCTTGTAGAACTATCTGGCGGAAAAGTTTCGGACGGGAGGTCAAACTCCCCACTTCCACCACTTCGCTTATTAAAATTTTTCTCTTTTCGGCGCACGCGGGTATAATTCCGGATCCAAAGTCCGCTGGAAACAAACCCGGCCTCGGCCATGACTCCAAACGTCAGACTGGCTGACTGGAAACGGCTTGGCCGCGCCGCTTATCGTCCCGCCCATCGCTTCGGTTTCAAAGACCGCGCAAAATTCAAAAGATAAATCTCCAAGAATTTTGTATTCATAAGCCTCGGCGCTGCGAGGATCGGCTGGCGGCACAAAGCCGGATATTTCGTCACGCAAGTCCTCCAAAGCCGCCGGTAATCCCCCTTTCCTCTGCCAATAATTAACAATCTGCCACTGGATGTTTTGCAAATCGCTCACTCGCCGCTCGTCAAAGCGCATTGCCCGCTGCTGCAATGGAGAGCCGGCTACCAGAAACCCGCCTGCCACTGAAACCACCGCCGCCGCTATTACCAGCCAATGAAAAGTTTTAACCCCGGCGCTGAAAGCCGTCTCCCGCCGGCGCAGGTCAAAAATATAATAGACAAAAACCACCGCTGCCACTGCCAAAACTACCAGCGCCTTGAGCACAAACCGGCTGGTTAAATCCCCTTCCAAAAGGTTGGAAATTAGAACAATCAGGTCGCCGATAATCACCAACGCCGCTAGAAACAAAGTGAAATAAATCAGCCAGCGCCGAAACAGACCCTGCTGCCATTGGGACTGACGTCGAAACTCCCACTGCAGCAACCAACTAACCAACAGATAAACTGGAAAAACTATTAACAGCGACGCCAAGGCCCAATGGAAGCCCCCGGGGATACCCTGATAAAAATGAACTAATGGATCGGGAATGGCATAATCAATCAAGCCGAATAAAAGCGAAATAAAGCCAAAGACGCTGGTATAAAGCGCGGCCATCAGTAATAAATGAAGAAAAACATACTTAGGCATGCTTCTGACTTTAACCGCCCTTGACTAAAAAATCAATCTCTGCTAACTTTTCTTTATCCACCAACTGAGAATCAACAACCAAATTACCGCTCCGGAATTGCTGACCATTGATGAGGCGGGAAAAAGCCTGGGGGTAATGCCGCGCGACGCGGCTTTACAACTGGCCAAAGAGCGCCGCCTGGATTTAATTGAAATCGCGCCCCTGGCCAAGCCGCCGGTGGCGCGGATAATGAACTATGACAAATTCCGTTATCTTCAGGAAAAGAAAGAAAAGAAGCAGCGGGTTGGTCATAAGGTCCAGGCGATCAAACAGATTCAGGTCACAGCCCGCGCCGCTCATCATGATTTAGAAACGAAAGCTAACCAAACTAAAAAATTTTTAGCCGAACACCATCCCATCAATATCGTCTTAGTCTTACGAGGCCGGGAAAAATACAACCGGGACTGGGCTTATCAACGATTATCAAAATTTCTCAAAATGATCGGCCCCCATCGAGTCATCTCGTCGCCTAAATTTGGCGGCCGCGGCATCAATATTCAAATTGTTAATGATAAACATGCGTAAATCTGTAAGTAGTCGGATTAAAATAACTAAAACCGGAAAAATCCTGCGCCGGAAAATGGCGCAAGATCACTTTCGCGCCAAAAAATCCGGCAAGCAACTCAATCGAAAAAAGGGCACAGTCGCCCTTGAGGGCCAAATGCGAAAAGCAATCCTATCCTATCTAAACTAAACCCTATACCCTAACAACATGACTAGAGTCAAACGGGGAAAAATCGCCACTAAGAAACGTGAAAAACTATTAAGATATGTCAAGGGTTTTCGCTGGAGCCGCAAATCCAAAGAGCGGGCGGCTAAAGAGGCCCTGCTCCACGCCTGGTCTCATGCCTTCCGCGGCCGCAAGGAAAAAAAGCGTAACTTCCGACGACTTTGGCAGGTGAAGATTGGCGCTGGTGCGCGGTCTGAAGGTTTGAGTTATAATAAATTGATAGCCGGCCTCAAAGCCAAAAATATCCAACTCAACCGGAAGATGCTGGCCGAGCTGGCCCAAAATGAGCCGCAAGCGTTCAAAAAAATCGTCCAAACAGTCACATCATCCTAATCTTAAAAAAGATTTGGTCATTGCCGGTTTTGGCATTGCCATCGGCATTTTCATCTGGCAGCAGGGCTTGATTTCAAAACTACTGGCTATCTTTCCCAACGCCGGATTAATTACGGCTTTTATCGCCGGAATGTTTTTTACTTCCATCTTCACCGGTTTTCCCGCCTTAATCGCCCTTCTGGAACTGGCTAAAACAAACCCGATTTTTTTAGTGGCGGCCTTGGGAGCGGCCGGCGCTGTTTTGGGAGACCTGATGATTTTCCGATTTGTCAGTAATCATCTCTCGGAAGACGTGGTGGAACTGCTGGCGCACCAAACTATCTGGCACCGCCTCCGCCACGTTTTCCGCTCGCGGATGATGCGCTACTCTTTGGCCATCATCGGCGGCTTAATGATTGCCGCCCCCATCATCCCTGATGAATTAGCCATCAGCGTTTTAGGCGCGGCCCATATCAAAAATAGGTACTTCACCGCCATCTCTTACACCTCCAATTTTGTCAGTATTTCTATACTAACTTCTCTGGCCTCTCCGGGAATATTCGTCTGATATAATCAAAGGCCTTGTGTAAAATTTCCTGACGCTGGCGATAACGGGAAAGCAAACGGCGGGCTTCATTATAAGAAAACCAGCCATAGCCCTGATGCTCAAAAGAAACTTTAATTTCCATCTGTCTGGTTTCCGCTAAATAAAAAATTACTATCTTAAAAACATTCTGCTTGCCGCGTTTGTAAGGGAATTTTTCATAAACCTTAAAGTTGGGCAGCATTTTCAGCCGCGACCGCAACAGGCCGGTTTCCTCCTGCACTTCGCGGAAAGCGGTCTGCCAACTTCTCTCTCCACCTTCCATCCGCCCCCGGGCAAAATCCCAAATCCCCCGACCCCGATACAAAAGCAAAAACCGCGGCCCTTCTTGGGTGCGCCGAAAAACTATAATGCCGGCAGAGATGATTTTGGTATAACTTTCAGATCTCCGAGTATCAATCATCATTAATCTATTTGATTTTATTCCTGATCATCGCAAAAAGCAACGGGCGTCCCCATCACTTCACCGATTTTTCAGCATTTTTAGCATCTTTTCCACGGGCCAGACGTTGATAATATCGTTCTTACTCGCCCAACCCCTTCTGGCCTGCGCAATGCCGTATTCTAACACAGAAAAGTGATGCTGAGAGTGACCATCAGAATCAATGGCCATTTTCACGCCAGCTGTAACGCATTTGCGGATCAATTCGTCCCAGATATCCAAGCGGTCAGGATAGGCATTGATCTCTATCACCGTCCCCGTTTCTTTAGCCACTTTAATAATCTCATCCCAATCCAATTCATAAGCCGGCCGCTGGTTAATGATCCGGCCGTTAGGGTGAAAAATAATATCCACATGCGGATTACGCATTGCCCTGATAAGCCGTTTGGTCTGCTCGGCTTTAGGTAAATTAAAATAAGAATGGATCGAGCCACCCACCACATCCAACTTGGCCAGCGCCTCATCCTCCAAATCCATTGAGCCGTCTTTGAGAATGTCGCATTCAGAGCCCTTCAGGATCCGGAATTTTGCTTGCCCGCCGAATCCTTGGCGAAGGCGGGAATTTATCCTATCTATTTCTTCTCCCTGCTTCAGTACTTGTTTCTCATTTAGCCCGCCGGTCATAGCCAGCCGCTTGGTGTGGTCAGTGATGGCAATATACTCTAATCCGGCGGCCACAGCCGCCTGAGCCATTGCCTCAATCGAATGGGCGCCGTCAGTCCAATTAGTCTGCACCTGCAGGTCGCCTTTTAAATCTTTAAATCCGATTAAATTAGGCAATTTATTTTCACGAGCGGCTTCTATCTCCCCAGTCATCTCCCGCAGTTCCGGCTCGATATAGCGCAAGCCCAGTTTTTCATAAATTTCTGCCTCGGTTTTTCCCGCTACCCGGCGTTTGCCCCTGAATAAACCATACTCGTTGAGTTTCATCCCTTTTTCAATGGCTATCTGCCTCATCGCCACATTATGGTCTTTGGAGCCAGTAAAATAATTGAGAGCGGCGCCGTAAGATTCTTCCGGCACCACCCGCAAATCCATACCCAAACCGTTTTTTAGACGCACCATCGATTTGGTAGGCCCTTGAGCTATCACTGCTTTCACCTCTGGCAGTTTAACAAAAAACTCCGAGATCCTCTCAGTATCTTTTTCCGAGGCGGCTGTTACCAACCAATCAATATCACCAATTGTTTCCTTGCGCCGTCGAAAAGAACCGGCTACCACCACTTTTTTTACAAATCTCAGCTTCTTCAACCTGGCCTCGATATCTCGGATAATCGAGATAATGCTGCCCAGTAAAAACCGGCCGCTGGATTTTTCTAAAAATTCAATAGCTCGCAAAATTTTCTGCTCGCTTTTTATACCAAAACCCTCAAGCTGGCGAATTCGGCCCTTGCGCGCTTTTCTCTCCAACTCTCTAAGATTGGTAATGCCCAGCTTTTGATAAAGTTTTTTGATATTCTTCGGCCCCAGTCCCTCCACTGCCAACAGCTCTGATAAATCTACTGGCGCTTTCTTTTTTAATTGTTGGTAGTATTTTAATTTTCCGGTTTTCAGCAGTTCTTCAATTCTTTCGGCAATACCCTGCCCCACGCCCGGAATTTCTGTCAGAGCTTTAACGCCGCCCCGGCTGTAAATATCGACCACCGGTTCCTTCAAGCTACCAATCGTCTGGGCGGCTTTATCGTAAGCCTTAACCTTAAACACCAACTCCTCCTGCATCTCCAGATATCCCGCAATCTCTCTCAAAATTTTAGCAATCTCGCTGTTATCCATTATTAACAATCTATTTATATTATTTATTAATATTCTTCGGGGTGTGGTCGCCGAGAATGGCGCTATTACCACGCCTGCCTAATCTGACTCGGCGTCTGCCGCCTGGCTTGCCCCTACCTCTGGTATGAGCGTTTGGGTAAATCATCTCCGGACTAAAAAAAATGATGCTCGCAGAAAGAAGGCACATTACACCGGCAATAATGAAAATTGTGGCAAAACCAAAGTATTTTACTAAGATACTGCCGAAAAAACCAGTGATGCCGGCAGCAATGCCGATGGCAGTACTGTCTAAAGAAAATTCCAGAGAGCGATGGCCTTTATCCAAGTGATTGGAAAAGATGCTGTACCAAGAAGGAATATAAAGGGCAAAGGCGGCGGCATGCAGCACCTTCACTAAATACAATTGCCAAATCTGGTCAATTAACGCAAAACTAAAGGCAGTTAAGCCAGCCAACAAAAGACCAGTAGTTAACACCCAATATTCATCTTTCTCACCATCAGTTTTATCCAGCATCACCGCAATCGGCACTTGGAGTACAGACTTGGTGAGCCAGTAGATGGCGGCGGCAATACCAATAGTCACCACCGTCGCTCCGGCAATCCTTTCTAAAATAAAAATGGCAAACACCGGCTCAATCAAACCCCAGCCGGCCAGCAAAGCCAAATCCGCCCAAATAAAATGCCGAATAATCTGGTTGATTTTAATCTGACGGAAACGAAAGTCGAAAAAATTAAAGAAGCGCATTACTTCTTTATCTTAACAAATTGTACTAATAAAAATAAGAGTACGGCGATAGCTAAAATCCGCATCCAAGGTGTTTCGGAAAAAATCCAGACCACCACCAAGGCAATTAAAAGACCATAGCCGGCGTAAGTAGCCAGATCTTTAAAAAAGCCTCTGATGTGATTGAATAGCTCTTCTTTCTGATTCATCGAAGATCTTTATTTTACCAAACTCACCATCAAAACCCGGTTTAATCTTAACCCGCCCCTGGCGGAGGCGATCAATGGCTTCGGCAATTTCTGCCCGGCCACAGACAGCGGCGATCTGACTAACCGGCGCCTCTAATAAAGTATTAAACTCCGAAGTGAAGGCTTTAATCAAGTTCTCATATTCTTTCTCGACGCTTTTAGTATTAACCCCAACAGCCAAAGCTTCGGCAATCACTTCATCGAGAGGAATTAGACTTTTGTGGGGGACGCGGTTGGGGTCGCGATAACCTTCAGGCCGATCGGCCAGCTGCTCCACCCGATTTAAAACCCCGATAGTCAATGGCCGGCCGCACTTAGGACAGTTGTTGCTATTTTGCTTTGACTCTTCCGGAGAAAAACAAATACCACAAAGCCGGTGACCGTCATAGTGATACTTGCCTTCTTCCGGAAAAAATTCAATGGTGTATAAAAATTTTTTAAGATCGCGATTCTTAATAGCATCGATGATGTTTTTGTATGACAGCTCGCAATCAAAAACATTGGCTTCGCGGCCGATTTTTTGCAGGGAATGGGAATCGGAATTTGAAACAATGGAGATATTATCTAATTTGGAAAGTCGCCAATTCATTGGTGGGTCGCTGGAGAGACCAGTTTCAATAGCAAAAATATATTTGGCGTGATCACCAAAACATTCCTCCAAGGTGTCAAAGCCGGACATAGAACCAAAAACACTGAACCAGGGTGTCCAAATATGGGCAGGGATAATAGTAATGTCCGGATTAATACCAACCGCCACCTTCACCAACTCCTCGGAATCCATCCCCAGAATCGGCCGGCCATCTGACTTAAGATTGCCAATCCAGCCCAGTTGCGTATTTAATTTTTCCGCGGTTTTGATGTCAGGCGCGAAAATCAGTTGATGCACCCTTCGTGTCTTACCGCCTCTTTTATAAATATGAGAGGTCTCGGCTGTCAGCATAAAACGAGTCTCGGCTAAAGTGCCTTTGATGGTCTTGCGTTTATACTGCGGCTTTAACTTAAAAAGTCCGGGTTCAGCCGGCTCCAGTTTTTCTTTTAACTCGGTGAACCAGGCAGGATGAGTGAAATCACCGGTGCCCATCACCAAAATCCCCTTATCATCAGCCCAGCGGTCTAATTCTTCCAAAATCATCTCCGGCGACACTGCCCGAGAATATTTGGAGTGAATTTGCAGGTCAGCGATGAATTTCATAGTTAATCAACTAAATTTCTCCGGGTTAATAAAATAGCCGCAATCGGCAAAATAATTAACTGCAGTACTGGCAGTAATCCCACTTTCAAAAACGGGATCAGCGGCATAGCGCTGGTGTAAGCCCAGCGGCCTGACTCCAAAGAAAAATACTCTAAAGCAATTGCCCAGACCGCGCCTAAAACCCAAAGCAAGATCAGCCGCGGCCGCGACAACCGGCGGCCCCAGCGCCAGTTCTTCACCACCGCCGCCACTGCCAAATAAAGCGCCAGCACCATCAAGGCATCACGCAGGGCGCACCACCAAAAACTCTTAGGGGTACCAAAGCTAAACAAGGATGCCTGAAAAAACTCCCAAGCAAAATTCAATAAGAAGGCCACGATAAGAAGGTAGATAAGAAAACGAAAAGTCATTGCCCTAATTCTTTTAAAACAAACTTGATGCCGACAACATCGCCATTAAGATCAAAGGAGTATTTACCAATTAGACCATCATATTGGGCTAGGTTATAAAGATAATCGCGGATTTTCAAACTGTCATTGCCTGCCACGGCCACTGCCTGAACCAAGAGATTGACTGCATCATAAGCAGCCGCCATATAAAATTCCTGAAAGGGCGGGCCGTAGAAGCGCTGATAGTCCTGAAGAAAAGCTTGAACGCGTAAGTTGCCTTGGTCTAATTCAGGCAGAGCCAGATAAGCGATGGAACTGGTGGCATTGCCGACTGCCTCCAAAAACTTGGGGCTGGCGAAAATAGGTGTACCATAAATCGGCAACTTAATTTTCTGCGCCCTAATCTCTTTTGCCAAAAATCCCGCCAGCCGCTCGGTATGTTGATTAATAATAATGGCTTCGGTGGTAGTGGCTTCTTTGAACTTGGTCTTAATCGACTTCTTTAAATCTTTTTCTTTAGTGTCTGGCGGAATTACATTATCAATAGTCAACTCCCCGCCCAATTCCGTAAAACGATCTTTAAAAATACCCCGAAAAACTAAAGATTCTTCACTGTTATCGGAAAAGACGGCGACTTTTTTGTATTGAGGGCCAAGTATTTCGGCCATAGTGAAGCCGCTCTGACTATCCGAAGGTACATTGCGAAAAACAAAATCACCCAGATGGGATATGTTGGCGCTGGAAGCTGAAGGAGAAAATAGAATCAATCTGTTTTGTTCGGCCAGCGGCGCCATAGCGGTTGTCTCACCACTGCAGACACCGCCGATTACCAGATTAACTTGATAAGTAGAGATCAATTTATTGATGGCTTGGATAGCCGCTTCGCCAGAGCACTGACCATCTTCATAAAAAACCTCAATGTCCCGGCCTTGAGTTTTTAAATCATTAACTGCCAAAGAGACAGCATTTTTTATTGGCAGACCAAAAGGCATTGACTCGCCGCTAAGCGGGCCGACAAAGCCCAGACGCGATGACGCTTTAGTTTCTGGAGGGGCTTCAAGAGCGGGGGAGAAAGTTAAAAGATAGTAAGCGCCAGCGGCAATTACTGCTAAAACAATCAGGCCTAGGAGATAACGCATGATGAGCTTTAATATAAAAGAATCGGCGGAGAAAAAAAAGAGGCGCTCCCTTCTCCGACCTTGGTTGGAGAGGGGACGCCTCACCTGCTACCGGGCAACGCGCCTGAAGTTGCGGCGGGGAAAACCATTTTTGAATTCGACCACTTCCCGCCATTTTCCTCCTTGACCATCGTAGCCGTCAAAGGACTTGCGGGTATCCCAGAAAGGGTTGTAGCTGTGCCAGCTGCCATGCCAGCCCAGACCGCCCCAGCCCTTTTCCGCCCGATGAGGAATAATCCCCAACAGCCGCGGCGGTCTCTGGGGACGCCGCACCCGGAATTGCTGGGGCGCCTCGCTGGTCAAGACCCAATCCCGGAACCGCCGTTCTTGGGCTTCGACACTGCCGGCCAAAAGCAACAGCACCGCCAAAACGTTTCTCATCTTCAGAGCCTCCAAAAAGAGTTTCCTGTCAAAACTACTGCTATATATAAGTATAGCATAATTTAAGCCAGAAGTCAAGCTTTTTTATATTATGCGCTCTCGGCAGGACGCTCGCCCCGCCCTGCGGGGCTTCGCTATCTCACCATCTGGAAACCCTCGGTTTCCCAGCACTCCCCCGACTGCGGTCGGGGTCGCTGCCTTCCGACACGGGAAACTCCCGTTTCCCGACCCCTTTCCGTTCGATTCCTAGACAAACAAAAATACGGATGTCAGACATCCGTATTTTTGTTTGTGCTCTCGGCAGGAATCGAACCTGCATCACCTCCTTCGGAGGGAGATATTCTATCCATTGAACTACGA
>ERZ1292623.417-Hain-H51-01um-R1-417-length-46416-cov-7_pt2 | contig 21508 bp, 19 predicted proteins | sample MGYA00564398_ERZ1292623 | MGnify/ENA primary metagenome ERZ1292623 (study PRJEB36523, sample SAMEA6512633) | groundwater metagenome | collected 2019-01-07 | study: AquaDiva: Metagenomics assemblies of 32 groundwater samples | reverse complement strand
AAAATGCAAATCAAAAGGCAAATCAAAAGGAAATTTAATTGCCCTCATTTTTAAATTGGGAGAATAAAATACAATTCAATTGCCCCCATTTTTAAATGGGGGAATAAAATTCAATTCCATTTCATTGGCTTTAGCCAAAATAATTCATTGTTGAATCTTTTTTAATCAAACTCCATCAAATCACCAAATCCTAATCCATTAGTATTTTTTATATTTGTTTGATATTTTAAGAGGCGTCGAAAAAAATAAAATCTTAAAAACAATTTTATGGCAAAAAAAAAATCAACCACAAAGGGCTATAATGAAATTTTGCTTTACACTACTCCCAATGGAAATGTAAAAGTTGAAATTTATTTGCAAAACGAAAATATTTGGCTTACCCAACAAAAAATAGCTGACTTGTTTGGTGTTGACCGAACTGTCGTTACAAAACATCTGGTAAACATTTACGGTGAAAATGAATTGAATAAAGAAGCAACTTGTGCAAAAATTGCACAGGTTCAATCGGAGGGAAACAGAACCGTAAGCAGGCAAATAGAATACTACAATCTCGATGCAATTATTTCTGTCGGCTATCGTGTCAACAGCGCTCAGGCAACGGCATTTCGCATTTGGGCTACCGAAAGGTTAAAGGAATACATCATCAAAGGATTTACTATGGATGATGAACGACTGAAAAATCCCTACAATATTTTCGGGAAAGATTATTTTGAAGAACAGCTTGCCCGTATCAGAGATATTCGGAGTAGTGAAAGAAGATTCTATCAAAAAATTACCGACATCTATACCCAATGCAGTGCCGACTATAATGTGGAAACACAAATTACAAAAGATTTTTTTGCAACGGTTCAAAACAAAATGCATTGGGCAATAACAGGACAGACAGCAGCCGAACTTATTGCAACAAGAGTTGATGCCACAAAAGAAAACATGGGTTTAACCACATGGAAGAATACACCAAAAGGAAGAATCAGAAAAACCGATATCACCATTGCAAAAAATTATTTGAACGAAAAAGAATTAGGCAAACTAAATCGGATTGTATCAATGTATTTGGATTATGCAGAAAGCCAAACGCTTAAAGGTGTGGTGATGTATATGAAAGATTGGGTGAAAAAGTTAGATGCTTTCTTACAGTTTAATGAAGTAGCTGTTTTAAAACATCAGGGGAAAGTTTCACATGAAGTTGCTTTATCTCTTGCTGAAAGCGAGTTTGAAAAATATAGAATTTCACAGGATAAATTACTCAAAAGTGATTTTGATAACGCAATAAAAAAATTGTCAGCACCTAAAATTAAGATTGGATTGATAAAGAAATAAATGCGCAGTAAATGCGCAAAATGCGCAGCAACGGAAAAAAGTGGTATTCATTGGGCATATCGCCAAACCCCAATTCATTAGTATTTTTTATATTTGTTTGATATTTTGAGAGGCGTCAAATAAAATATGACACCTTTTAAATTTTATGATAATAAAAACCACCTCGGCTGAAAAAGAAAAAATTTCTGTTGCAATGAAATCAATGATTGCGGCGATTTTTTTAACTTTTTTTAAATTTGTTGTAGCAATTTTTACTGGCAGTTTGGGAATTTTGTCGGAAGCAGTTCACTCTGCTGTCGATTTAATTGCCGCTGGTATAACTTTGTTGGCAGTAAAATTTTCTGCGCGCCCAGCAGATAAAACTCACCACTATGGCCACGGAAAAATTGAAAATATTTCCGCACTGATTGAAACTTTTCTTTTGCTCGTAGTTAGTTTTTGGATTATTACCACAGCAGTTGAAAAAATATATTCAGGAATTTATAATTTTATAAATTCTTTTTGGGGATTTGCAATTATAATTATTTCAATCGTTGTAGATTTTTCTCGTTCGCGCGCACTTACTCAAGTTGCAGAAAAACATCAAAGCCAAGCGCTTGAAGCCGATGCACTTCATTTCAGCACAGACATGTGGAGTTCTGGTTCGGTTTTAATCGGATTAATTTTTTCGATGTATGGCTTTCCCCTTGCTGATGCTTTTGCCGCAATCGTAGTTGCATTAATTGTAATTGCGATGAGTTATAAACTTGGCAAACGAGCAATTGATGATTTGCTCGACATTGCACCAGATGGAGTCGAAGATGAAATTTTTAGAATCGCTGAAGGAGTAAGTGGAATCCTAAAAGTTACAAATCTTCGTGCGCGTAAAGGTTGGCCAAATATTTTTATTGATGTTACAATTGAAATCCCGAGAACTTTTCCTTTTGAAACTGCAAACGCAATCGCTCACGAGTTTGAAACTGCAATTCATAAAAAATATCCAACTGCCGAAGTAATGATTCATCCTGAACCTGTTGAAACGCCCGATGAAGTTTTGGAAGATAAAATTAATTTAATTGCATCTCGATATAATTACAATCCACACGACATACAAATTTATAAAGCGCAGGGAAAATTTCATATCGAAATGAGTATTGAGTTTGATAAAAAATTAAAATTCGACAAAGTTCACAGCTTGGTAGATAATTTTGAAAAAGAAATTCTCTCAACTTATTTGGAAATAAAAACAGTCGTCGTGCATATTGAAGAATCTCGTAGCAAAGCAATTGGCTCGAATGATGTGAAGGCAACTTCGCAAAGAATTGTAAATGAGATATTGAAATTTTTAAAAAGCAAAAAATCAGTTTCAAATTGCGAAGTGATAATGGCTTTTAAAATAAAGGGCAAATATCATTTTTCAATTAGATGCAATGTGAATAAAAATTTTTCGCTCGAAAAAGTCCACTCAATTTCCACTGAACTTGAAAGAAATATTTTGGTGAAATTCCCAAAATGCGCATCGATAAATTTCCACACGGAACCAAAATGAAAACTAAAATTGGAGTAATTGGAGTCGGTCATCTTGGCTCGCTTCATGCAAAGATGTATTCGCAAATTGCGAATTGCGAGTTCATCGGCGTGTTTGATTTGGATATTGCAAAACGAAATTTGATTGCGTCCCAGTACAATGTAAAATCTTTTTCAAGTTGCGAGGAAATGTTTAGCGATGTCGATGCAGTTAGTATTGCGTCAATAACTTCCGAACATTTTAAAATTGCAAAATCTGCCTTGCTCGCAAATATAAATGTATTAATTGAAAAACCAATTACAACTACAATTGATGAAGCCGATGAACTAATTAAAATTGCAAAAGAAAATAAAATAATTATTCAAGTTGGACATATTGAAAGATTTAATCCAGCTGTGATGGCATTAGAAAAATACAACATCAATCCGCTTTTTATCGAATCGCATCGAATGGCGCAATTTAATCCTCGCGGAACTGATGTTGCAGTTGTGCACGATTTAATGATTCACGACATCGATTTAATTTTGTCAATTGTAAAATCTCCAGTAAAAAAAATTGATGCCAACGGAATCGCAGTTGTTTCAAATTCAATCGACATTGCAAATGCAAGGTTGCAATTTGAAAATGGTTGCGTTGCAAATGTAACTGCAAGCAGAATTTCGCAAAACAAAATGCGCAAGATGAGATTTTTTCAAACCAACGCGTATATCTCAATCGACTTTCAACAAAACTTGACTGAAATTTTTCGGCTTGTTGATGAAAACGAATCTACAAAATCTACAATGATGCTCGGTCAAATCGAAGAGGGAAAAGTAAAACGAAATATTATTTTCGAGCAACCAGAAATAAAAGAGCACAACGCATTGTTAGTCGAAATTCAATCGTTTGTTAATTGTGTAGAAAAAAAATCAAAACCAATTGTTAGTGGCGAAGATGGACTGGAAGCATTAAAAGTTGCGCAACAAATTTTAGAAGTTATAAAATCGTAAAATGAAAATCGAAATTACAAATAAATATTTAATCGAAATTGGAAAAATCGCCGATGAAAATAAAATCGAAGCATTTGCAGTTGGTGGATTTGTGCGCGATAAATTGCTCGGCAAAGAAGTTACCGACATCGACATTGTTGTTGTTGGCGACGGAATTGATTTTGCAAAAATAGTGATGAAGCATTTTGGCAAGCAAACATTGGTGAAATATGAGAAATTTGGTACCGCAATGTTGGAGCTTGGCGAAACTAAAATTGAATTTGTTGGCGCGCGAAAGGAAAGTTATTCGAAGGATTCGCGAAAACCATTTGTTGATGTTGGAACTTTGAGTGATGATTTGTCGCGACGAGATTTTACAATTAATGCTTTGGCGGCTTCGATTAACAAAAATAATTTTGCAGAAGTTTTAGATCCTTTCGATGGCAAATCTGATTTGAGTAAAAAAATAATTCGCACTCCTTTAAATCCTGAAATTACTTTTGATGATGACCCGCTTAGAATGTTGCGCGCAGTTAGATTCGCATCGCAACTAAATTGTGAAATTGATTCCGCGACAATCTCGGCAATTGTTAAGATGAAAAATAGAATTACAATTGTGTCGCAGGAAAGAATTACAAATGAATTTTTAAAAATTTTAGCGAGCGCAAAACCTTCAATCGGATTAAAATTACTTTTTGAAACTGGACTTATGAAAATAATTTTTCCCGAAGTTGAAGAATTATCTGGCGTTGACCAAAGGCAGGAATTTTATCACAAAGATGTTTTTCTTCACACTTGTATTGTAGTAGATAATATTTCTGAGCGAACAGAAAATATTTATTTACGGCTTGCGGCATTGTTGCACGATATTGCAAAACCTCGAACAAAACAATTTAAAGAGGATATTGGCTGGACATTTTATGGCCACGAAGAAATTGGCGCAAGAATGTTAAAAAATATTTTCCGAAAATTAAAATTACCACTTACCAATCTTGCGTATGTAGAAAAACTTGTTCGCTTGCATTTGCGCCCGATGGTTTTAGTAAGCGGAGGAGTTACCGACTCGGCTGTGAGAAGAGTTCTTTTTGAAGCAGGCGAAACAATTGACGATTTGATGACACTTTGCCGTGCAGACATAACTTCAAAAAATCCGAATCTTGTTGAGCAGTACATGAACAATTACGAAATTGTTTATGCGAAGATGAAAGAAGTTGAATCGAAAGATAAATTGCGCGCATTTGAGCCACCAGTTCGCGGAGATGAAATTATAAAAATTTTAAATCTTCCACCTTCAAAAATTATTGGCTTGCTTAAAACAGCAATCGAAGATGCAATTTTAGATGGCACAATCCCAAATGAACATGATGCTGCACTAGAATATCTTTTAAAAATTAAAGATGAAATTTTAGCAAAGAACGAAAATCTTTTAAAATAGAATATGCAACTAATAAAAAATCCGTTAGTCTAAATAATAATTAAAGAGGAAATATGAAGAAATCACTTATATTTACAATCTTATTTTGCATCGTAAATATTCAAACTCAAACAAAAAAAATAACTTTAGATGAGGCGCTTGAAATTGCACTATCAAAAAACACGCAAATTTTTTCTGCGCGCAATAATTTTAGAGGAACGAAAAGCGGATTAATTTTTGCTTATGGTGGATTGTTGCCGACGCTTACGAGTTCAACTGGAAATAGTGAAACACAAAATCATACTTTGATTGCCGGTGATAATACAACAAAAAATTTTTCAACAAGTATTTCATCTCGTGTTGTTTTGTTTGATGGATTTGCAAACACATCGGATATAAATAAAGCAAATGCAAATATTGCGAGCGCTGAGTTTGGATTGAAACGAATAGTTCAATCAGTAATTTTTGAAACCAAGAGAAGATATTTACAAGTTTTACGCAACGCCTCACTATTAAAAGTAAGTCAGGAAAATTTAAAACGAAGCCAGCAACAGCTTCAAAGAATTACAGAAATAAATAAAGTTGGCGCCGCACCGAAGGCTGATGTTTATCGTCAGCAAGTTGCAACTGCAAATGATGAATTGGCTTTAATTAGAGTTGAAAATAATTATAAAAATTCTAAAGCTGATTTGCTCTATTATATATCACTCTCGCCTGATGAAGATTTCGATTATGTTTCTCCAAATATTGATGATGAACTAAAATCAATTTCAAATAAAAAAATAAAATCATACAACGAACTTGTAAATCGTGCGATAGAAATTCGTCCCGACTATCTCGCATCGATTGCAAATAAAGAATCTGCCGAATCGGATAAAACAATTGCGCGAGCCGGATTTTATCCGACAGTTTCTGCAAATGGCTCGTACACTTTGAGCGATAAAAAATTTAGCACAATAAATGATAATACAACTTTCAATTGGGGATTAACTTTTAGCGTTCCGATATTTTCTGGCTTTGCAACTAATTATGCAATTGAGATTGCAGATGTTAAATTTCAAAACACCGAAGAAGAATCAAATCAAACTAAAAGACAAGTGCAAGTTGATATAAGAAAAGCGTTGCTCGATTTTGAATCAACTTTGAAAGAATTGGAAGTAACCGAAAAAAATATTTTATCAGCGCAAGAGGATTTACGAATTGCAGATGAAAGATATAAACTTGGCGCAAATACACTTTTAGATTTGTTGGTTGCTTCGACAAATTTTGTGCGGGCGCAAAGTGATAAAATAAATGCGCAATACAACTATTTAACCGTTAAAGAACAACTGAATTTCGCAGTTGGCGAATCAATCTATTAATAGAAATAATAAAAATGAAAAAATCAAATCCACATAACAAAAGAAAAATAATTATAATTTCACTTGTTGTATTAATTTTAGCAATTGCGGCAATTTTAATTTGGGGAAGAGATAACGAAAAAATAATTTCCATTCAAGTTGAAAAAGTTACTCTTCGAACAATTACACAAGTCGTAACTGCATCGGGCAAAATTCAACCAGAAGTGATGGCAAAAATTAATGCGGAGGTAAGTGGAGAAATTACTGCATTGCCAATTCGCGATGGCGATAAAATTAAAAAAGGAGATTTGCTTGTCCAAGTAAAAACCGATCAGTATCAAGCGCAAGTTGATAGATCGAAAGCTTCGCTTCAATCGGCAAAAGCAAATTTATCTTTACAAAAATCATCGTATGAAAAAGCGGTGAGCGAATTTAATCGCGCAGAAGATTTATTTTCAAAAAATCTTTTATCGGAACAAGAATTTATTTCTGCAAAAACTTCAAAACAAATTGCCGCATCGCAACTCGAATCTGCAAAAGCTGGTGTTGCACAAGCTGAAGCAAGTTTGCGCGACTCGGAAGAAAGTTTTAGAAAAACATCAATCTACTCTCCGATGAGCGGAGTTGTTTCGCAATTAATTTCTCGGCTTGGCGAAAGAGTTAGTGGAAGTGGATTTATGCAAGGGACAGAAATTATGACCGTTGCAGATTTAACAAGAATGGAATCTAGAGTTGATGTTGGAGAAAATGATGTAGTTTTGATTTCGCTCGGCGACACTGCAAGAATTGAAGTTGATGCTTTCCCAGAAAAAAAATTAATCGGAATTGTTTATGAAATTGCAAATACTGCAAAAACAAAAGGACTTGGTTCGCAGGAAGAAGTTACAAATTTTGAAGTGCGAATTAGAATTTTAGATAATTCAATTTCACTTCGTCCCGGAATGTCGATGACTGCTGATATTGAAACTGAAACACATAAAAATGTTTTAACAGTCCCGGCACAAAGCGTAACTACACGAATGCCTAAAAAGAAAAATGAAGAAAATTCTGAAATGAATAAAAAAGAAAAACCACTCGAAGTAGTTTTTTTGCAAAATGATAAAAAAGCAGTAATGAAAAAAATTACTCGTGGCTTAAGCGATGACGCTTTTGTTGAGATAAAAAGTGGCTTAAAAGAAGGGGAAAATGTGATTTCTGGAAGTTTTAAAGCAATTAGTCGCGAGCTTGAAGATGGCTCTTTAGTGAAGATTGAAAAAAATCCAATCAAAGAAAAAAAATAAAATAATTATTTGAAAAAAATCAAATAAAAATTTTTGAATTAAAAAATTAAACAGGAAAAAAATGTTAGTAATCGATATTCAGCAGTTAAGTAAAAGATATTCGATGGGCGATCAAACCGTGAACGCACTCGAAGAGGTTTCGCTAAAAATAAATAAAAACGAATATGTTGCAATTATGGGTCCATCGGGTTCGGGCAAATCAACTTTGATGAATGTTATCGGTTGTCTCGATACACCAACTTCGGGATTGTATAATTTTAATAATGTAAATGTCAGCCAGATGAATGACAATCAACTTGCCGAAATTCGCAATCGACAAATCGGATTTGTGTTTCAAACTTTTAATTTGCTTGCTCGCTCAAATGCTTTGCACAATGTTGAGTTGCCACTTATTTATGCTGGAAAAAATAAATCTGAAAGAATTGAACTTGCCAAAAATGCTTTGAGGCAAGTTAATCTCGAAAATAGAATGTTGCATAAACCGAATGAACTATCTGGCGGACAACGACAACGAGTTGCAATTGCTCGAGCGCTTGTTACAAATCCTTCAATAATTTTAGCTGATGAGCCAACAGGAAATCTCGATACAAAAACTGGCGAAGAAATTATGATGCTCTTCGAGGAACTTCACAAAAAAGGAAATACAATTATTCTTGTAACGCACGAAGAATATATTGCCGAGCACGCGAACAGAATTATTCGGCTTCGCGACGGAAAAATTGAGCAAGACGAAAAAGTAGAAAAAAGAATCCTTTACAATAATTAATAATGCAAGCAAAATTCATCAATTTTCTTTTTGAAATTCGCGAAGGATTAGCAATTTCTTTTGGCGCAATTAGAGCAAACAAAATGCGTTCAACTTTAACTACTCTCGGAGTAATTATTGGAATCGTTTCTGTAACTTTAATGGGGACTGCAATTGAAGGGATTTCTCGCGCTTTCAACGAAAATATTTCGCGCATCGGAACTGATGTGCTTTACATTCAAAAGCATGCTTGGTTTGATAATGATGCTTGGTGGAAAATGCGAAACAGAAAAGATATTGCGATGAAAGAATTTTATGCGATTGAAAGAAATTCTACTTATGCAACTTTAATTTGCCCAACTGTTTTTACTGCAAAAAATGTTAAATTCCAAAATAATACCGCACAAAATATTATTGTTATCGGCTCGAATGAATTTTATCCCGAAATTTCTGGAACTGAAATTCAGTACGGAAGAGATTTTACTTCCGATGAAGTTTTGGGCGGTAGGCCTGTAACAATAATTGGTTTTGAAGTTGCGGATAAAATTTTTCATAATCAAAATCCACTTGGGCAGTTGATGAGCATCGGCGGATTTACTTTTAGAGTTGTCGGAGTTTTTAAAGAACAGGGAAAATTTTTAGGATTGGCAAGTTTGGATAATCGATTGCTTGTTCCGATTCAAAGTTTTTTCCCTCGATGGGGATCTAAAAGAGGAATTAATATTTCTGTAAAAATGAAATCGATGGAAAATTTAGAAGAAACAAAAGAGGAGTTGCGTGGAATTTTACGAAAATCTCGAAATGTTCCTCCAACCAAAGAAGATGACTTCGCAATCAATCAACAAGATTTATTTATAAAAGCATTTAGCTCTGTCGGATTTGTTGTTGGCGGGATTGGACTTTTTATTACAGCGCTTTCACTTTTTGTTGGCGCAATTGGGATAATGAATATTATGTTTGTTTCGGTAAAAGAGCGAACGCGAGAAATTGGAATTAGAAAATCAATCGGTGCAAAAAGAAGAACAATTCTTTTTCAATTTTTAATTGAATCGGCAACGCTAAGTTTGCTTGGCGGATTAATTGGAATTGCAATTTCATTTCCACTTAGTTTGCTCATCAATCAATTTCTTCCGACATCAATGCCGATTTCAATTGTAATCGTTGCAATTATTTTATCAATTATTGTTGGAATAATTTCAGGAATCATTCCAGCACTTCGCGCTTCGCGACTTGATCCCGTCGAAGCTTTACGCTACGAATAAATTATGCAACTTCAAGAAAGTTTTTCATTAGCAATTAGTACAATTAAAGGAAGCAAACTTCGCTCAACTTTAACGCTACTTGGTATTAGTGTTGGCGTTTTTTCGATTATTGGTGTGATGAGTTCGCTCGGTGTTTTACAAAATGCAATTGAGTCGAGTTTGAGTGAACTTGGTTCAAACACTTTTCAAATTCAAAAATTTGATGTTGTCGAGTTCGGTCCCCCAGATTTAAATAAAAGAAATCGAAAAAATATTACATTTGAAGATGGAGAGGAATTTATCGAGCGAATGAAATTTGCAAAATCAATTGCTTTGGAATCATGGTTTGGTCAAAAACAAATTGTAAACGGAAAAAAATCTACAAATCCAAATATTTCTATTACAGGCGAAATGCCCGAAGGATTTATCACAAATAATTTTAATTTGGAAACGGGAAGAATTTTTACGAACGATGAGTTGAGATATTCAAACAATGTTACTGTAATTGGTAAACAAGTTATTGATAAACTTTTTCCTTTTGAAGATCCAATCGGCAAAGAGATAAAAATTGAAGGGATAAAATATAAAGTCATCGGCACTTTAAAATCAAAAGGGGGATTGTTTGGAGGCAATCAAGATAATATTGCTTTGATTCCACTAACAACTGGGCTTAATCAATTTGGTAGTGAACGATCTTTAAATATTATGGTGCAAACTGAGTCGCGCGAAACTTATGATGAGGCGATTGAGTACGCAAAATCTTTAATGAGAATTATTCGCGAAGTGCCTTTTGATGCAGAAGATGATTTTGTGATTTTTTCGAATGAGACGATGATAAAAGAATTTAACGATTTAACTTTTATAATTAAGATTGGAGTTTTGGGAATTAGTTGCATTGCGCTACTTGCCGCCGGAATTGGAATAATGAATATTATGCTCGTATCAGTAACCGAGAGGACAAAAGAAATCGGAATTAGAAAAGCTATCGGTGCAACTAAAAAACATGTGCTGACTCAATTCTTAACTGAGTCGGTAATTTTTAGCCAGATTGGTGGAGTGATTGGAATTATTGGCGGCACAATTTTAGGAAATATAGTTTCTGTAATTATGGGTGTGCCGTTACTAATGCCTTGGGATACAACCACTTCAATTTTGCAAATTCCATATTTAAATCTAACTCCGCTCGGGATGAATATTTTAGCGATAGTTTTTTGTTCGTTCATCGGAATTCTTTTTGGAGTTTATCCTGCATGGAAAGCCGCAAACTTAGATCCGATTGAAGCTTTGAGATACGAATAGAAAGGCAAATAAAATGAGTTCATGTTGTGAAATTCCAAATCAAACTAATGCGCCAGTAAATGCCGATTGCCCAGTTTGTAAAAAATCATCACGCAAGGTTCAACGAAAAACTCTTGAACATCTTTTGAAAACTGAAAAAGTAAAATTAATTCAAAATATTCAATATTATTTTTGCGCAAAGCCAACTTGTGAGGTTGTTTATTTTTCAAACCAAACCGCACCATATTTTACAATTAATGATTTGAAAGTAAAAGTTTTTGCAAAAGATAAAAGTGATGATGTAAATGTTTGTTACTGTTTTGATTGGACACGAGCTCGTATCAAAGAGGAAATTATTGAAACTAGCAAATCCACCGCATCACTACAAATTGCTAAAGAGATTAAAGATGGAAATTGTGATTGTGAAATCAAAAATCCAAAAGGGGAATGTTGTTTAGGAGATGTTAATTCAATTAATGCCAAAGGCATCCCTTCGGGACAATAATCATTTAGCAATTCCAACGCGTCATGCTGAGTTCATCGAAGCATGCCACAAAGTCTCAAAGTCACCAAGTCGCACTAAGATTTTTTATTTTATACTCACAAAAAAGTCCCTCTCCTTTTTTTAAGGAGAGGGGAAGGGGTGAGGTTGATTAGAGAAAAGCAATGTGGCTAAAGCCGAATCTGTTTTTTGTTTTAACCCCGAGATAAATCTCGGGGTAATTAAATAAAAAATCCCGTCACAAAAAATTGTGGCAGGATTTTATTTTTATATCAAAAAATAATGTCATTCCCGAATGTGAGTGCCTTTAGCGCCATGGCGTAAAGCGCCATATCAAACGGGAATCCACTAATATTTTATCTTTGTGTTCAACTTCGTGTCATTGTGTCTTCGTGGTTATTTTTTTTCGCCACGAAGACACTAAGTCACCAAGGCACACAAAGTGATTTGATAACTGATAATTGTTAATCCGCCTTTGGCGGATAAATTTCTAACTGTTCTTTTATTCTTAAAATCTGCAAAAAATTTGTTATCTTATAAAAAAAATGTCAAAACAAGAGTTGATGATATATATTCGTCCCGGTAAATGCGATTATTGCGGTTGCTGTGTCGGAGTTTGCCCCGAAGACGCAATCGAATTAATGGAATCTCGAATCGAAATAATTGAAGAGCGATGCACAAATTGCAAAAAATGTGTTTGGGCTTGTCCGTGGGATGTGATTGAATTTCATCGTGATGGTGTGAAAGATTTATCAAACAAATTAAATGCGCTTGATGAAAACCAATTTGCAAAAACGATTTAAAATAAAATGATAAAAGAATTTTACGATATAATTATTGTTGGCGCAGGACCAGCCGGAACAACTGCGGCGCGTTATGCCGCACAAAAAGGTCTATCCGTTTTGGTTTTGGAAAAGGATCGCGATGTTGGTTATCCTGTGAGATGCGGAGAAGCAGTCAGCCATGATGGACTTTTGCAATTTATCGAACCAGATAAAAAATTTATTGCATCGACTTGTCGCAAACTTCGTTTCATTTCTCCAAATGGAAATTTTTCTACAATTCCAATCGAAGGAAAAGGATATGTTTTGGAGCGAAGAATTTTCGATTACGAACTTGCAAAAATTGCAACTGATTGTGGCGCGCAAGTCATCACAAAAGCGTATGTGTATGATTTATTAAAAAATGAAAATGGAAATGCAAGTGGTGTAAAAGCTTTAATCAAAGATGAAAAAATTGAAATCAAAAGTAAAATTGTAATTGCCGCAGATGGAGTTGAGTCGCGAGTTGGTAAATGGGCTGGCATCGATACCACTTGCAGAATTGATGACATGGAAAGTTGCGCGCAAGTTACCGTTAGCGGAATTGAATTTACTGAGGAGCGTTTGGATTTGTATTTTGGAAAATCGGTTGCGCCGGGTGGTTATGTTTGGATTTTTCCGAAGGGAAAAAATACAGCGAATATAGGTATTGGAATAAGCACAATTGATGCGAAGGAAAAATCTGCAATAAAATATTTAAATGAATTTATGGAAAAACATTTTCCGAATGCGGCAATTTTAACACGAATCGCTGGCGGAGTACCGTGCGCAGTTACGATTGGCACACTTGTAAAAAATAATGTGGTTTTGGTTGGCGATGCGGCACATCAAGTTAATCCGATTTCTGGTGGTGGAATAATTACAGGAATGATTGGTGGAATGATGGCGGGCGAGGTTGTGGCTGAGGCAATATTAAAAAATGATTTTAAAATTTTAAATGAATATCCGAAAAAATGGGAGAAGCGACTTGGATGGCGACATGAAATTTTTCACAAGTTGAAAGATTCTGTTGGAAATTTTGACGACAAATTTTTTGATAATTTAGCGGATAGTTGTTCAAAAATTCCTGAAGAGAAACAATCGCTTGGACAGGTTTTTAGAACTGCATTGTGGAATCAACCATCGATATTAATAGATTTAGCCAAAGTATTTATTTAATTGAATAGCACACCGAAAAATATTTTAATTTCTCGAACAGATAAAATTGGTGATGCAGTTTTAACGCTTCCACTTGTTTTGGCTGTGAGGAATAATTATCCGAATGCAAAAATTAAAATTTTAACAAGAAAATATACTCGCGAACTTTATGATTATTTAGAATGCGTTGATGGTGTAATTGAAATGCCACCAAAAATGAATTTGTTGAAATCAATAAAATTAATTAAAGAGATAAAAAAAGAAAATTTTGATTTGGCATTTTTAGTTTATCCGAGATTTTTAGTTGCGATAGTTCTGAAATTATCTAAAATTAAAAATAGAGTTGGGACTGCTTACAGATGGTATAGTTTTTTACTGAATAAAAAAGTTTACGAACATAGAAAACATTCAATCAAGCATGAAGCCGAATATAATTTAAGTTTATTAAAAAGTTTTAATCAAAAGGCAGATTTAAAAATTGAGTTTGGACTGAAAACTACAAAAAAAGATAAAGCCACCGCAAGCGATATTTTGAAATCATTCAAAATAAAAAATAAAAAATTTGTAGTTTTGCATCCGCTGAGTTTTGGTTCATCAACAGTGTGGCCAGTTGAAAATTTTATTGAATTAGCAGAAAAAATTTTATCCGACTTAAAGTTAAATGTGATATTTACTGGAATTAAAAAAGAAGAAGATTTCGTAAAATCAAAATTTAAAGATTGCAAAATAAATTTTGCATCAAATCTAAAAATTATGGAGCAAACCGCATTAATCGAAAAAAGCGCGTGTTTCGTATCTAATTCAACAGGTCCGATGCATTTTGCCGCGGCAATTGGTACGCCGGTGGTATCATTTTTTTCGCCGCTTCAAGGCACAAGCCCAACAAGGTGGGGACCAATTGTAAAAAAGAAAAAAATATTTGTTGCAAATAATGAAATATGTAAATTGTGCCGAGGTGGTGAGTGCAAATCAAATATTTGCATGGAGCAGATTTCAGTTAAAAGCGTTTTAATATCCATTAAAGAATTATTAAATGAGAAATAGAATTATAAAAATATTATTACTTATTTTTTATTTAGAATCTCTTGCGACTCAGCCAAATAATGTGGCGCCATTTTTGGTTGGAGAAAAATTAGTATTTGATGTGAAGTGGGGATTTATTGTTGCGGGAGAAGCAGTGATGTCAATTCCCTCGTACGATACGATTTTTGGAAAACAAGTTTACCACACAAATTTTTTGGTGAACTCGACTCCGACTTTTTCAATGTTTTATGTTGTTAAAGATAGATATGATTCTTTTATCGATTCGCAGGAATATTATTCATTAAAGTTTGAACAAGTAATTAGAGAGGGAAAATATAAAAGAGATTTTCGCGCAACTTTTAATTACAAAGAAAATATTGCGCAAACAAATTTTGGCGATTTCCCAATTACAACTTATGTGCAGGATGTTCTTTCAGCATTTTATTTTTCACGAACAATTGATTACACAAATTACAAACCTGGACAAAAAATATATTTAAATAATTTTTATAAAGATAAAACTCATCCACTTGAAGTTAAATTTATTGGGCGCGAAACTATTAAAGTAGAAGCTGGAACTTTCCGTTGTATAGTAATTGAACCATTTATGAAAGAGGGAGCGCTTTTTAAAAGCGAAGGAAGAGTTTTAGTTTATATGAGCGATGATGAAAAAAAAATACCAGTAATGGTGCGAACGAAAGTTTTAATTGGTTCGGTTGATGCTGAACTGAGAGAATATTCTGGAGTAAATGGAAAATTAACTGCAAAGGTAAAATAATGAGCAAGTACAAAAAAATCGAATTGCAAAATGTTAAAACTATCTCAATCAAAAAAAGAAAAAGTAAAGTTGAGTTAAATAATTTTGCGAAAATATTTAATCCTCAAAAAGAAAAATTTTTAGAATTTACAAATTCGCTCCCAAATATTTTGGCATCAGAAAATTTAAAAATCGTAGTTAATAAAATTATCGAATCGAGAAAAAAAAATAAACCGGTAATTTTGATGATGGGCGCGCATGTAATTAAAGTTGGGCTATCGCCAATTATCATTGATTTAATTGAGCGAAAAGTGATTACAGCAATTGCGATGAATAGCGCATCTGCCATCCACGATGTTGAGACGGCGCTTTTTGGGCAAACCTCCGAGGATGTTGCGGAAAATATTTTGGACGGTACATTTGGGATGTCGAAGGAAACTGGCGAATTTATAAATAATTGTTTGGTCAAGTTTCAAAATAATTCTGATTTTGGTTATGGCGAAGCGCTTGGTGCAGAATTAATTTCGCAAAAAGCAAAAAATAAAAAATTTAGTTTGCTTGCAACTTGTTATCAAAAAAATATTCCAATTACTGTACATGCCGCAATCGGTACGGATATTATTCATCAGCAACCAACTATGGATGGAGCGGCAACGGGTGAGATGAGCTTCCGCGATTTTAAAATTTTTGCAAATGTTGTAAAAGATTTAAAAAACGGAGGAGTTGTTTTGAATTTTGGTTCATCTGTAATTATGCCCGAAGTATTTTTAAAAGCATTGACGGTTGCAAGGAATCTCGGTTTTAAAGCAAATGGATTTACAACTGCAAATTTTGATATGTTAAGACATTATCGCCCAACTATGAATGTAGTATTGCGACCAACTCAATCTGGTGGAAAAGGATTTGATTTCAGCGGACATCATGAAATAATGATGCCACTACTTGCCGCAATGATTAAATCATCTTTTAAATAATTGTAATGAGCGAAATAAATTTCTCCGAAAATAAGTCAACAAGATTTCCTCCAATATTATTTGCATCGCTATCCTTGTTTGCAATTTTAATTATTTATCAAATTGGTGGCGTTTTGCTAATGGAGGGATTGAAAATATTTGGTGATAATTCAAATACAATGAGAATCGCAACTGTAATTGGTCAATGGCTTTTGTTGCTTGTGCCAGCATTAGTTTTAGCTAAATGGCAATTTGGCGATTTGAAAAAAATAATGCGATTTGATATTCCTTCTCCAAAAGAAGTTATTTTAATTTCATTAAGTGTGATTGCATTGACAATATTTTTAGAAGGATACTTGCTATTGCAATCTTTAATTCCATTACCAAATGAAATTAAAAATTTATTAATTCAGATTGAGAAATTGATAAATGAAACATTTAAGCAGTTGCTTAGCGTCAAATCTAATTGGGATTATATTTTTATATTTTTTACAATCGCAGTTACGCCGGCAATTTGCGAAGAAATTTTATTTCGTGGATTTGTGCTTTCATCATTTAATTTAAAATACGACAATCTAAAATCAGTTGTAATTACGGGCTTTATATTCGGTTTATTCCATTTTAATTTTACATCAACTATTGCTTTAATTGCAATTGGAATTTATTTAAGTTATTTAACTTATCGAACTGGCACGATTGTTTCCTCGATGATTGCGCATTTAACAAATAATACTGTGATGCTATTGATTTATTTTGTTTATCCTGAAAGTATGGAAGCATCGGCGAATATTTCTGATAGTACTGATTTTGCAAATATATTTTATATAATGATTTTATCTTTATTGAGTTTTTATTTTATAGTTATAAACTTGCCAAAAAAAGAAATGGAAAATAACTAATGCAACTATCTGATTTAACTAAAAGAATTATTGTAGCAATAATTGGTGCGCCGATTATTTTGCATGTTGTATATTGGGGTGGGTTGCAATATTTTATTTTCGTTTTAGGGATTTTGATTATTTCGCTTTGGGAGTTTTATACAGTTGCAAAATTTAAAGCCATTGCTCCTCAAACAATTTTTGGAATGATATTCGTTTCCGTAACTCAATTTGCAATTTATTATTATCCGACAAATTACGATTTATATTTTATATCATTAGTAATATTTATTGTAGCGATATTAACAAACGAATTATTTAAAAATAATGGTTCTGCATATTTTAATTTAGGAACGACAATAATCGGCGCAATAATGATTTCTATTTTCGGAATCAGTTTATTGTTAATCCGAAATCATTTAAATTTTGAAACTGGCGGAATTGCGATGATTGGAATTATAGTTTCATTTTGGAGTTGCGATACTTTTGCATTTATCGTTGGTTCAAAATTTGGGAAGCATAAATTATTTCCGCGAGTTAGCCCAAATAAAACTTGGGAAGGTGCAATCTCTGGATTTGTTGCATCAGTAGTTACAATATATTTATTCAAAAATTATTTTTATCAATTTAATAATTTATATTTTATTTTATCGCTCGGAATTATTATTGGCATATTCGGTCAAATTGGAGATTTAATTGAATCACTTTTCAAAAGAGATGCTGGAATTAAAGACTCATCAAGTTTTGTGCCAGGACATGGAGGAGTTTGGGATAGATTTGATAGTTTGTTTTTTGCGGCGCCAATAATTTTGATATTATTTATAATTTTCAAAATAATTTCTTGAACGAAATTCAAAAATTTCGTAAATTGTTTTTGTGCGAGAGTAATTCAGTGGTAGAATGCAAGCTTCCCAAGCTTGACGTCGCGGGTTCGATCCCCGTCTCTCGCTCACCAAAATCATTTTCGGACGCTTAGCTCAGCTGGTTTAGAGCGCCGCCCTTACAAGGCGGAGGTCGTAGGTTCGATCCCTACAGCGTCCACAAATTTTAAATGTTTTTTCTCAAAACAAAATTTTAATGAAAATCGCTACCATTAAATTAGAAAAAAAAAAATCCTTCGGATGTAATTTCATTATAGTTTTACACTTCCTTTACGATTATTTAACATTAGTTTTTGAATTTTGCACTATGAAAAAAATTATATTAACCAATGAATAAACATTTAAGAGAAATTGAAATAATAGTTTTGTCTGATATTCACTTAGGTGCCTATGGTTGCCATGCTGAAGAGTTGCTGAATTATTTAAAATCAATCAAGCCAAAAATGGTTATTTTAAATGGCGACATAATTGATTTTTGGCAGTTCAGCAAAAAAAATTGGACTGAAACAAATACTAAAATTGTAAAATATTTATTAAAATTAATCGGTAAAGGAATTCCAGTTTATTATTTAACTGGCAACCACGACGAATTATTTAGAAAATATACTGGAACAGAAATTGGCTCATTTCAAATTGTTGATAAACTTGTTTTAAATATTAACAACGAAAAAATTTGGTTTTTCCACGGCGATGTTTTTGATTTTACTATGCAACATGCAAAATGGTTAACTCAACTTGGCTCAACTGGATATGATATTTTAATTTTTTTAAATCGATATATCAATAAATTATTAAATGCAATTGGAAGAGAAAAAGTTTCATTATCAAAAAAAATAAAAGATTCAGTAAAACAAGCTGTTAGTTTTATAAATGAATTCGAAGCAACCGTTTGCGATATAGCTATCCAACATAAATATGATAGAGTAGTTTGCGGACATATTCATAAACCAGTTATCAAAAATCATGATAATGAATTTGGTAAAACAATTTATATGAACTCAGGCGACTGGATTGAAAATTTAACAAGCTTAGAGTTTGATGGAAATAATTGGTCGCTTTATAACTTCCAACCAACAAAACACGATGAGTCAGAGCAAAGTTCTGATAATTATTCCTTAAAAGAAATTTTCAATAAAATTCAGTTGGAAATTCTTGAAAACGCCTAAATTAATTTTACATTCTTAATATTTCATTTTCATCAATAAATTTCAAAAATGATAAATAAAAATCCATTTAAATTTTGGGTTGTCGCGGCAAATATGGGCTTCGGACATTTACGAGCTGTTTATGCCTTTGAAAAACAATCTAATAATGAGATTTTAGTTGCAGGAATTAATGATCATTCAAATAAAAAAGTTAAAAATCATTGGGATAAAATACTATTTGTTTATGAATTATTTTCCCGAATTCATGGTATTCCAATAATTGGAAAACCAATATTTTCGATTCTCGACTTCTTTCTATCAATTCCACCATTGAGAAAAAATCAAGATTATACTAAATCAAATTTTCAATTAAATATTTTGTATAAAAATATTAAAAATGGTTTATGTGATGGAATAATAAAAATAATATCTACAAAAAAAATTCCATTGTTGTCATCGTTTTATGCAACTTCTTTAGCGGCAGAAATAAATGGAGTTGAGAATAATTTTTGTATTATTTGCGATGCTGAAATAAATCGAGTTTGGGTTGCAAAAAAACCAAAAGAAAGTAATATAATTTATTTTACTCCTTGCGAAAGCGCTGTGGAAAGACTTTTAAATTACGGTGTGCCAAGTAACAATATTAAATTAACCGGGTTCCCTTTGCCAAATGAATTGACTGGAAATAATCATTCAATTTTAAAAAATAATTTATTAAATAGAATTGCAAGACTTGATCCGAATAATAATTTTATAAATAATAATCAAAATCAAATTGAGAAATATTTAGGTGAAGTAAATAAAAATCAGAAAACGAATAATATCCCAACTATTACTTTTGCAATTGGTGGCGCAGGCGCTCAAAAGGAAATTGGTAGAGCAATTGCAATAAGTTTAAAAAAAGAACTACAAGAAAATAAAATACATTTAAATATTATTGGTGGAATGAATAGAGATGTTTATAAATATATCAAAAATATTAAAAGAGAATTGAAATGTAAAAATATAAATATTCATTACTCAGATACATTTAGCATTTATTATAAAATATTTAACAATATTTTATCAACTACTGATATACTTTGGACAAAGCCCAGCGAACTATCTTTTTACACAGCGCTTGGTTTGCCAATAATCATGGCACCAGCAATTGGTTCGCAGGAAATTTATAATAATAAATGGTTGATGAGTATTGATTCTGCGATTGATCAAAAAAATATTTCAAATACAAGTAAGTGGCTTTTTGAAAAAATAAATTCAGGCGAATTTGCAAGATTGGCTTTTAATGGTTTTTTAAAAGCTCGGAAATATGGAACTCAAAATATTCTAAATGCTATGCAAAATGAGCCATTTATCGAGTCTATCCACGAGAACGAATCGTGAAAGAAAAATATTTATTTTGCTATTTGAAAACTGGCGGTGGACATTTCGCACCATCAAGTGCAATTGCAAATGAGATTACAAAATTAAATGGGAATAAAATTGAACCCATTCTTGTTGATGGACTGAGTCAATCCAATTTAATAGCAAAATTATTTATTGAATATGGTTATCGTTTTTTGCAAAATCATGCAAAGAAGTTATTCGAGTTATTATATGCGGCAAATAAAATTAATATCATCGGCAAGTATAATTTATTTTTATCCAATATATTTATTAAACCATATTTTCTAAAACTGATAAATGAAAAGCGTCCTTCAAAAATTATAATTTTACATTTCCTACTAATTAAACCTGTTTTACAAGCACTAAAAGAATTAAATATAAACATTCCTGTTTTTGTAGTAGTAACTGATCCATTTACAGTTCACCCAATTTGGTTTAATTATAAAAATATTAAATATATTTTATTTAGCGATAAAGCAAAAAAATACGCTCTAAAATGTAAAATACCAGAAAACAATATTTATCAATTATCATTTCCAGTTGACGAAAAATATTCAAAGTCCCTTTCTCGGAGAACAATAAATTTATTAAAGAAAAAATTAATCATACCAATTGATAAAAAAATAATATTAATTATTGGTGGAGGCGATGGAATCCCGAAAGGGAATATAATACTATCCAAAGTATTATCCTCAATGCCAAACCATCATATTATAATAGTATGCGGAAGGAATAAATCATTATTGAATTATTCCGATAATCTGCAAAACAAATATTCTAATTTAACAGTTTACGGTTTTACAGATAAAGTTTATGAGTTGCTAAATATTTCTGATTTTATAATAACTAAATGTGGTGCATCAACTATTTATGAAATACTTTTACAGAAAAAAATACCAATTGTAAATCAATATATTTGGGAGCAGGAACTT
>ERZ1292623.1594-Hain-H51-01um-R1-1594-length-21524-cov-5_pt1 | contig 21524 bp, 30 predicted proteins | sample MGYA00564398_ERZ1292623 | MGnify/ENA primary metagenome ERZ1292623 (study PRJEB36523, sample SAMEA6512633) | groundwater metagenome | collected 2019-01-07 | study: AquaDiva: Metagenomics assemblies of 32 groundwater samples | reverse complement strand
AACTTTCTCGATACCTTTATGCGTGCCCTTGCCGAGACGGCAGGAAAACGAGGTCGGAATGAACGTCGGCTCGAAAATCGGGTTGAGCACCTTAAAGACGGCGTGATGCAGAACGCGGTCGCGTACCGACGCTTTGTGAATCCGGCGGAGCTTCGGGTCATGAATCCAAAAACCCTTGTACCCGCCATGACGATACGTTCTGTTTTTCAGGTCGCGGTACAGATCAAATATGTTCTGCTCCAAGTTCACCTCAAACTCCGCTACGTCAGCCTTATTGTGCTTGTCGGATTTGAAAATCTCCCACGCGCGGAAGAGTGCTTGCGGAGAAATTATCAGCCAATGTAAGTCGCGATAAATTTTCATGCTATGAACAATGATTTAGATATTCCCATATTCAAGAGAACGTACGACCTCTACAAGGAGTTCTATATGTACCGCCTCTCGGTGCCAAAGCAGGACCGCTACACCCTGTGGCAGAAATCCGAGAGCTTACTCATCGAAGTGCTCGAAGGCATCCTCTACGCAAGTCAGCAGTCGAAGTCCGAGAAGCTCCCGACGTTGGAGAAAACGAGCGTAAAGCTCAACTTCCTGCGCGTCTGCGTCCGCCTCATGAAAGACGTAAAGGCGGTCGACGACAAGAAGTACGTCCTTATCGAGGCAAACCTCGACGAGATAGGTAGGATGCTCGGCGGCTGGATCAAGTCCACGCGTGAGCGCTAACAGAAACTCCCGCGCAGGCGGGAGTTTCCTTGGATGGAGGTGTGACTGCCTGGCAGCCGACAGCCCGATGTTGCCGTTGCGGTTGTCGTCGTTCCAGTTGTTGACGTTCAGACCCTTGGCATCGAAGTTGCCGACGTTGACACGGTTACCGTCCGAGTCGAGATATTGCCCGTTCCCATCCGTGGCACCGGAACTTGAGGGTTACTGCCCGTGAAGGCCTATGTCCTCTCATTCCTGAATTTTATTCGGGAGCAGATTCCTTGCGGAACCATCTCCGCCAGAAACGGGCAAGAAGTTCTCTCCATCCCTTTTCGCGCTCTGCCGTGATCCGTAAACCACTGGCACTCCGGCGATCTCAAGGTGAGATATCCCGCGAGCGTGAACCGTAACCCACGCTACATTAGCAAGATAGTAAAAGTATATTTCGTTCGTATAGAAAATGAAAGAGCCCCCGGCAAACTTCCTTCGTCCTAGTTATCCACAGGGACGAAAAAAAATTGCGCGGAGGCTCAAGTATTCAAGAGGGACAAGCTCTCAAGGGATCAAGGATCACTGCTTCCTGGCAGCCGACAGCCCGAAGCTGCCGTGGCGGTAGGCGTCGTCCCAGTAGCTGACGCACAGACCCCCGGCATCGAAGTCGCCGACGCGGACACGGCGACCGCCCGAGTCGAGATCCGAACAGCGGACGTAGATGTTCTCGAACAGACGCTCGCCAGTGGCGAGGAAGTGGCCGATGATCGTGTAGACCACCACCTGAGCCTTCGGCGTTTCCTCGTCTTTCGAGAGGAGCGCCTGCTGTTCGTTCCACGTCTTGTTCGTCGAGTCGGCGATCGGGACCTTGCGGACCAACTGCCAACCGACCTCGCCCTTGTCCTTCGCGAACGCCTGCGTGTTGTACCAGGCGTCGTCGTGGTCGTGGCTGTAGAAGAGCTTGCGCTCGACCTTGCCGTGAATGTCGAGGATCGGCATCGGGAACACGGCGACGAGAACGTGCGTGTCTTTGCAGGACTTGAACACTTCCTCGGCGAACGGAACCTCGGCGAGATAGGCGAGCTGCTGCTTCGAGGGGTTAACCCCGAAGTGCTTGATCGCTTCCTCGACGCCGAAGAAGTTCGCGCCCATGATCGCACGGGCTTGCTTGTGGGACGTTGACGGCTCGAACCCTCCGTTGAGGATCAGACTCACCACTTTCGCGGCGAGGTCATTGCCCTTCGAGTCGATGACCTTCTGGGCGAGTTCGTCGTTGAGGCCGGCGGCCTCGAGTTTGAGGAGCACTTCATGCTCCTGGTGCACTGACAAAGTACGGCTCACGATGGTTTCCATCGCATACCTCCTTTTTAAGTGCCGGATTCGCTCCAGCGGTTGCGGCCAGTCTCTGCATGAGACGAGCTTTTTAAAACCTACGAAGGTAGGGCGCAAAAAGCTCGTCTCATAGCATGACCCTTATCAAAGAACTACAGTGTGAGTATATCATATGACAATGGTACTTGTCAAGCTCATCGTGGAAATTCTTATTTAAAAGGTAGGGAAAGCTAGAAATTGTCTACAACTCAATCTCATACTTCCTCCCCTTCTCGGGAGCCACGGCATTAAGCCCAAGATTGTCGCGAATCCGCTGGACCAAAAACAGCGTGCTTTTGGGTTCGCCATGAACGACAAAAATCTGCTCTATGGAATCTTTCGCCTCGCCAACAAATTCAAGAAGACCCTCCGAATCCTTGTGGGCCGAAAAACCTTCAATGCTCTCAATTTTCGCGCGAACCGAAACTTCTTCGCCGTTGATGACAACCGTTTTTTGGCCCTCGGCAATGGCCCGGCCGAGCGTGCCCAATGACTGATAGCCGGTTATAAGCAGGGTCGTGTTCGGGTCAGGCAATAAATTAATTTCATGGGCCGGAACGCGGCCGCCGACGGACATGCCCGACCCTGCGATAATGATTTTCGGACCGGCGATTTTTTCTATCGTTTTGGATTCAAAGTTATTGGCGACAACCTTCAATTTCGGAAAAGAAAAAATGTCGTCGCCACGCTCGTAATGTTTTTTGGCAGTTTCGTTAAAAAGCTCTTTTGATGATTCGTATATTGGGGTCAGTCGTGATGCCAGAGGTGAATCCAAATAGACGGGCACGGTGCCGTCCATCCCGCCATTTTCTATCAAATTATTGAGTTGATACAAAATAATATGCGCCCGCTCCAAAGAAAAAACCGGAATAAGAAGGGTGCCTCGGTTTTTAATCACCCCCGAAACGATATCGGCAAATTTTTGCTCGGCTAATTCTCTTGATTGGTGGGTTCGGTCGCCGTAAGTGCTGTCAAGCACAAGATAGTTGCAACCGGTCGCCGGCTCGGCGTCACGGACAATCGGCGACGGCGAATTGCCGAGGTCACCGGTAAAAATTATGCTCCGGCCGTTTCGGCTGATTTCCACCATCGCCGACCCCAAGATGTGTCCGGCGTCCAGAAACTCGCAGGTTACGCCAGCCAAAATTTCAAACGACTCGCGATACGGCTTTGTTTCCCAAATTGAAAAGGCCTTCAAAATATCTTCCTGCCCGTACAGAGTTTGCCCGTCGCCTCGCTTGCGAGCGTCATCCGCCATTATTTTTAAGGTGTCTTCAAGCATTACCGCCGCGATTTCTTTGGTCTGCCGAGTGGAGAAAATTTGGCCGGCAAAGCCATCTTTTATTAACTTTGGAATCCGGCCGATGTGGTCAATGTGAGCGTGGGTAACAAGAAGAACATCAATTTTTGCCGGGTCATACGGGAACGGTTCGCGGTTTTTTTCATGAGCCGGCCCGCCGCCTTGAAACATCCCGCAATCCACGAGCAGATTACCAATGTCGGGCATTTCAAGCATAAAATTGGAACCTGTCACCGTACCAACTCCGCCCCAAAAAGTCAGGTTTGATTTTTGCATCCTTTAATCATAACGGAAATTGACTCCGCGACATAACAAAAACCCCCACCATTTCTGGCCTCTAGAAATTTGCGCTGAGCGCGTTCTGTTTCTAAAGACAAAAAATGGTGAGGGTTTTGAGGGGTTATTCTCTGATATACCCTAGTGTTAATCTAGGTGGGTGCCCGCAGATGCAAACGTCAGAACGTGAGCTCATTGGTATGCAAAAATATAGGGCTCCCTATATATTGATTTAATCTAGATTATATCTCAAATAACCCTAGTGTAATTTTAGAAAACTAAATTATAAAAATCAACAGCAAAACCCCACTGGAACACGCCCGACGCCAAAAAGTAATTAGAGAAATTTGTTTAATTTATGGAGTAGAGCGAATCGGCCGTGTTAAACAACAGAAATCGGCCTTAAAAAGATTAGCGCAACCTATTCCAAAATTCCGTCCAGATTGACGTCGTAAATGATTTGTTCCTGAACAAGGCGATAGTCGGTAATTTCGCGTTCGTCAAACCAGTGCTTTATTTCCTTTTCCGCTTCTGCCGTGGAACCGGACGCATGAACGAGATTTCTAATCGCTCGTCCATCGGCATCCGACATTGTGTATGAATCAAGAACATAATCGCCCCGAATCGTTCCGACATCGGTGGCGAGCGGTTCCGTTCCGCCGACAATTTTCCTGACAATCGCCACGGCGTGCGCCCCTTCCCAGACCATCATGATAACCGGTCCGCTCGTCAGATATTTCTTTAAATGTTCCAGAATAATCGCCGTAATTTCCAAAGGGTTTTCCGAAGGCGGTTTTTCGCCTTTATCCCGAGCGGCCTTGATGCGTTTTTCACCGGTTACTCGTCTCCAATTTGGGTCAAGAGTGTAATGTTTTTCAACCATTTCCGCCGACGGCACTGTCATTTTCAACCCAACCAGCTTCAATCCGACCCTTTCATGCCTTTTGATAATTTCGCCAACAAGAGACCTCTGAACACCGTCTGGTTTGATGATTACAAGAGTTCTTTCTTTTTTAGGGTGAACAGGAGAATGGTTTTGTCGGCGGTTTTTTGAAGTCATGGGGAATTATTTTTTTCTGACGGCTCGTAATGATTGTTGTAGTAATGCGTTTCAGTATAGAAAATTTTTCAAAATAAAGCGAATAAAAAAAGGGCCGACACGCTACAAGCATGCCGACCCATATCTGGCTCTGTGACCATTAATTGTCCGTTCAAGATATTACACCGGTCATCGCGTTAGTCAAGATTTTTCGCCGAACAGCTCGTAATATGCTTTTCTCGGCAGAAAACGCAACTGCCTTGAAAAGCATATTACGAGCTGTTTGGAGCAATGATTAGTTTACGGTTTTCGTCAAAACCTGATTGCCGTTTTCGGTAATCGCCACTGTGTGTTCAAAATGAGCGCTTCGCTTGCCGTCTTTTGTTCGCACAGTGTAACCGTCTTTATCAAAAACAACCTTGCCGGCGCCTTCGGTAAGCATCGGCTCTATGGCAATGACCATGCCGGGCCGGAGAGCCGGGCCATCGCCTTTTTTGCCGGTATTCGGGACAAACGGGTCTTCGTGCACTTTATAGCCGACACCATGACCGGCGAGGCCTTCGGCGTGGCCGTAACCAAACGGCCCGACAAATTGCTCAATCGCATAACCGATATCGCCCACCGTATTCCCCGGCAAGGCCGCCTCTATTCCTTTTTGAAGCGCTTTTTTTGTTACGTCCACGAGTGTTTGGGCTTTCTTACCGTTTTTGTCTTTGCTGTTTCCGTTATTTTTGCCATCTTTATCGCCACCCTCGCCCCTGCCCCCGCCGACAATTACCGTAACCGCCGAATCGGTGATTAAATTTTTATGAATCAGCCCCATGTCTATGGCCACAATGTCCCCTTCCTCCAAAATTTTTTCACCGGAAGGAATGCCGTGAACCACCTCGTCGTTTATGGAAACGCAGACGCTCGCCGGGTACGGCGTCTTCACACCCTTCGGCTTGTAACCCAAAAAAGCCGGCCGGTCGCCGTTTTTCTCGGCCAGCTCTCGGCCAAGTTTGTCCAATTCGGCGGACGAAACCCCGGGGCGGGCGCGCGACGCCAGTTCGGTCAAAATTTGAGCCAGCCGCAGACCGCCCTCGCGCAAGATTTTTATTTCTTCTTGTGACTTAATCGTAATCATTTCCGCTAATCAGTTTTCAGCGCGGTAATTATGTCGGCTTGCACGCGCTCCACCGATTGTTCGCCGTTCACTTCAATAAAGTTATGGGTCGGATGATTTCTGAAATACTCAATCGCAGGCACAACATCGCGGTCAAACCAGTCCAGCCGTTTGCCGATTTTTTTCATATCCGAATCGTCGCCTCGGCCGCGCTCAATTAGACGGCGTTCGGACAAGGCGCGACTGACATTAAGGTGAATGACATTCGCCCGACGCTTATAAAATTCAAGGGCGTTATTGAGTATCATCGCCTCCGGCAACGACCGCGGCATGCCGTCTATTATCAAATGTTCTTCGCCGGTCAATTTTTCAACAAAGAGATGCGACCACATCCAAATGGCGAGATAATCCGGCTGACGGTCTTGGCGGTCATAAATTTCTTTTGAAAGTTTGTTGGTGTAACTTTTGCCTTGAACAAAGTCCCTGAAACCGGCGCCGGTTTCAAGATAATAAATAGGATGTTTTTGGGCATCTTGCCCGCGCAAATAGGCGTCAATGAGTTTGGCCTGCGTGCCCTTGCCGCAACCCGAGCGGCCGATGAAAATTATTGTTTGGGGAGACATGAGGAAAGTATACTACGGAACTATTCGGGCGTAATTTTCAAATGTTTTTCGGAAGAGACCCCGCAGGCAGGTTTGCTTGGTCTGTCAATGCCCTTTAGGGCTTGACAGAAACCTGCCGAGGACCAAGTGAGCGCTCCGCTGGAGAGCGCGAACGGTCTCTGGAGAAAAACATTTGAAAATTAATACTCCCGAATAGACACTTGCGCGTCCACTTTCTTGATAAGGTCAATGACTACGGACACAACGATGAGAAGCGCCGTACCGCCGATTGCGAAAGTCGCGATGCCGGTAATTGCCCGCATTGCCAGAGGCAAAACGGCGATAAGGCCGAGGAAGGACGCGCCGACAAGCGTCAGTCGAGTAAGAATGCGGGCAACATACTGCGAAGTTGACGGGCCTGGACGAACGCCTGGAATAAACGCGCCGCTTTTTTGGAGATTCTCGGCAATCATGTTCGGGTCAAAAGTCACCGCCGTGTAAAAGTAGGTGAAAACAAAAACCAGAATAAAGTAAAAAATTGAATAGAACCAGCCGTTGGCAAGAACCCGCAGAACAACCTCGGAAACCGTTTTGATAGCCGGAACATTTAAGTTGGCAAGAAACTGAAAAATCATTTGCGGGAAAAGTAAAATGGAGAGCGCGAAAATAATCGGGATGACCCCCGCCTGATTAAGACGAAGCGGCAGATAAGTGGAAACACCTCCGTATACCTTCATGCCCCGAACTCGTTTGGCATAAGTAATCGGAATTGGCCGTTCAGCTTCGGTAACAATTACGACGCCCATAATGACAAGCAGGGCGGCGATGAGAACCGCGAGATACATCGGGATTTGAGCCGGGTCAAATGTAAAGAAAAATTGGCTGACATTGACCGGCAACCCGGCGACAATACCGGCAAAAATTATGATGGAGACCCCGTTGCCGATTCCGAATTCGCTGATAAGTTCGCCAATCCACATAATGAGCATTGAACCAGCGGTAATGATAAGAACGTTCAGAACATATTCATAAGTCCCCATACCGCCGATAGCGCCTTGATTTTTGAGCAAAGCCAAAAAGCTGTAACCCTGAATTATCGCCAACGGCACGGTAAGCATACGAGAATACTGGGCGAATTTTCTCCGGCCAATTTCCCCTTCTTCCTGGTAAAGGGCTTTGAGCCGAGGCGACATAATGGTCAAAAGTTGCATGATGATTGACCCTGTAATGTAAGGGCCGACGCCAAGCATGATTATGGAAAGATTGGATAAACCGCCGCCGGAAAATATGTTCAAAAGCCCGAAAAATTGATTGTTGGCGAGAAAGGCGCCGAGCCGAGAAATGTCAACGCCGGGAATCGGAATTGCGGCCAAGACCCGAAAAATAACGAGCGCACCCAAAGTAAAAAGAATCCGTTTTCTTATCGCCGTGTCGCGAATGATTAGGCCGAGTTTTGTAAAAAGAGTATTCATTGACTACTTAATTGTACCGCCAACCTTGAGAATTTTCTCTTTGGCCGATTCGGAAACGCGACAATTCTCAAAAATAAGTTTTTTGGTGATTTCGCCCGCACCGAGAATTTTAACTTTAGGAAACTCGCCGCTCATTCGTCGGACGAGACCGGCGACCAGAAGGGTCTTTGGACTAACGATGTCACCGGCCTTGAAAGCAATTTCAATATTGGACAAATTAGTCACTTCAAATTTGGCCTTAAAACCCTTATTGCTGTTTTTCCCCCGCCCGCGAAGTTTCGGCAAACGCTTAATGGTATCCCTGATTTCAGGACGGAATTTCGCGCCAGCTCGGGCTTTTTGGCCCTTCGTTCCGCGACCGGCGGTTTTGCCGCGCTTGCCGCCGCGACCGACATAACGGCTCTTTTTTTGCGGGGTTTTTGGTTTTATTTGGTGAAATTGCATGGTGGATATTTAAACGGTTGCCGTTGTTTTTGCCTCATCAGAAACTGCCTCGGAAATCGCGCCTGAAGTCGCAACAGGAATCATGCCGGGAACCGCATCCGAAGCCACCGCCGAAGCTCTTTCCCTCGGTTTAGAAAGCATTGAGAGAGCGGCAATGGTAGCGCGGGCGATGTTAAGTTTGTTTTTGCTTCCGGAACGGACCTTGCCGCCGACATCTTTGACTCCGGCCATTTCAAGAACAGTCCGCACCGATGAACCGGCGATGATGCCGCGGTCGGCGGCTGGCATAATGGTTACTCTTGAAGAAGAGAATTTCGCCGATACTTCGTGCGGCACCGACATTTCTTTGGTTAGATTAACCGCGACCATGTTCTTTCTGGCATCGCTGAAGGCCTTCTCAATGGCCAAAGATGTGTCTCCGGCTTTGCCGAGCCCGACACCCGCCATGCCTTTCTTATTGCCGGCGACAATGGCAACACTGAAACTAAACCGACGACCGCCGGTCACAACTCGGGCCACTCGGCGAATGCTGATTATTTTTTGGTCAAATTCCGGCTTGACTCGGCTCTCGCGACGGGCCGGCCGGCGGGTGTTCTTTTTGAAGTCCCTCGGCGCGCGTCTGTCGGCAGACGCGTTTTTGGAATCCTTGACCGTATCCTTGCCAGCGGTTTGGACCGGATTGGTTTGAATTTGAACCGGATTTTCAACGGTTACTTTTGTTTCTGTTTTTTTATCAATTTCAGTTTCCATATTTAAAATTTAAGTCCGCCTTCGCGAGCTCCTTCGGCCACCGCTTTAATCTTTCCGGTATAAATATAGCCACCGCGGTCAAAAACAACCTTTCCGATATTTTTTGCAATCGCCCGCTCGGCAAGTTCCTTGCCGATATCATGAGCGCCGGCGAGAGCGGTTTTGCCGGCGAGTTTTTTGGTGGAAATCGCGGCGAGAGTAACGCCCGCGGTGTCGTCAATCAGCTGGGCAAAAACGAATTTATTGGATTTGAAAACCGAGAGGCGAGGTCTTTCTGCCGTGCCAAAAACCTTGGCCCGAATGCGCATTCGGCGACGGAGTCGTTGAGCGGTTTTATGTTGGGAGTTGTTCATGGAAATTGGTTGGACTGGAAATTAAACAGTTTTCTTGCCTTGCTTGCGGCGGATTATTTCACCTTGATACATTATGCCTTTGCCTTTGTACGGTTCCGGCTTCTTTAGCGACCGAATATGCGCCGCAAACTGGCCGACTTGTTCTTTATCAACGCCGGTTATTCCAATCACGTTCTTTTCGGATGTAATTTTTAATCCGGCCGGAATCGGAACAGTTACGGGATGTGAGAATCCCAGACCAAAAATAAGTTTATCGCCTTTCAGTTCGGCTTTGTAGCCGATGCCTTCTACAACAAGCGTCTTTTTGTACGGCCTGTTTACGCCCTCAATCATATTTGAAATATGAGAAGCGTAAGTTCCCCAAAGAGCGACGGTCTCAAGAGTTTTTTTCTTCGGCTCAAGAGTTATGATTTTGTCGGCGATGGTGATTGCGATGTCCGGTTTGAATGTTTTTGAAATACTGCCGTGGGGCCCGGTAACAGTAAGAATGCCGGCCTTGAGTTCGGCCGTCGTCTTATCTTCCAATTTGATTGGTTTTTTACCGATTCTTGACATGATATTTACCAGATTTGGAACAAAATCTCGCCACCGACGCGCGCCTTGCGGGCTTCAGCGTCAGTTAAAATGCCTTTGGGCGTTGAAATTATCGCTATTCCGTAGCCACGGCGAACCGAGCGCAAATTAGCGGATTTTTCGTAAACCCGCCGGGAGAGTTTTGAAACCCGTCTGGCTTGTTCAATTTTCGGCTTGCCGTCTTCGTAAACCAATTCAACCTCAATGGTCTTGAAAACACCTTTCCCTTGTTTGGAAAATGACTTGATATATCCTTTTTTCTCAAGCTTCTCAAGAATGGCGGCATTGAGTTTTGTGTAAGGAACAACGACCATCGGATGACCGACCGCGCTGGCATTTTTTATTTTAATGATTAGGTTTGATACGGGGTCCATATAATTTACCAGGAAGATTTCTTTACGCCCGGAATCTTGCCTTCGTTGGCCAGTTCCCTGAAACAAACACGACAAATATCAAACTCCCGCATGTAGCCACGCTTTCGGCCGCACTTAAAACAGCGCCGAACGACTCGCGTCGTGAATTTCGGTTTTTTGGAGGCGCGCGCGATGACTGATGTTTTTGCCATGTTTATCGTCGGAGATGAAATACTAACAGAGAACAGTAAATGTTGTCAATCAAGGGTTTTTTCGGCTTTTTGGGCCCTTATTTCTTCGTTTTCTCCTTCTTTTCCTTCTTCACTTTAGGCGCGCCTTGAAGTTCTTCTTTTTTGAGAGTGCTGAACGGGAAACCGAGGTGCTCAAAAAAGGCCTTGGCCTCATCCTTTGTTTTGGCTGTGGTAACGACGGTAACGGCAAAGCCAAAAACGTCTTTCAGGTCTTCGTCGGCGGTTTCCGGAAAAATAATATGCTCCCGAATGCCCAAAGTGTAATTCCCCATTGCGTCAATGGCCGAGGTCGGCACGCCCCGAAAGTCCTTTGTTCTAGGCAGAGCGATGTTTATTAGACGGTCCAGAAAATCATGCATCCGCGCCCCGTGAAGCGTGACTTGGAAACCAACGGGGTCGCCTTGTCTGACCTTGAAAGCGGCGATGGAAAGTTTCGCGCCCTTTTTCACCGGTTTTTGGCCGGTGATTTTGGTTAGTCGGTCGGCGACCACATCAAGTTTCTTTTTATCCTTAAATGAACCAACTCCGGCGCTAACAATGATTTTGGCGAGACGCGGAGCTTCCATCCGGTTTTTGTAGCCGAATTTTTCCTTCATCTTGTCAAAAGCGTTTTTATTTTTTTCTTTTACTGAAATCATGGCGATGGATTAAATAATTTATGCGAAGATTTTATACGGAGTTTTATTAAGAGTCGCGATGAGTCATGACAGGATTGAGCCGCTTTTCTTGGCCACCCGAACCTTTTTTCCGCCTTCTTGCTTCATGCCAATCCGTGTCCGACCGCCCATCTTCGGGTCAATCAGCATGACGTTTGAAACGGCGAAAGGCATGGCTTTCTCAACAACCTGACCTTTGCCACCTTTTTTCTTGGGCTTTTCGTGCGATTTGGCAATGTTTACGCCGGCAATAATAATTTTGTTTTGACGAGGAAAGGCCTTAGCCACCTTTCCGGTTTTGCCGCGGTCTTTGCCTGATATCACTATTACATTGTCATTTTTCTTAATTTTCATTTTGTTTTGGTTGATTTTGGCAAAATTTGGCAAAATTTCTGCGAAAAAATTATGCGCCCGCAGAAATCACACGACTTCGGGCGCCCGCGAAATAATTGTCTGGAAACCAAGCTCGCCGATTTCGCGCGGAATCGGACCGAAAATACGGCCGGCAATCGGCTCGTTGGTCGCTTTATCAATAATGACGACAGCGTTTTCGTCAAACCGAATGTAAGAAGCGTCGGCCCGGCGGAATGGCGCTCTCTGGCGAACAACAACTCCGCGGAGAACGTCTTTCTTTTTAACGGCTTTTCGGGGCGCGGCCTTCTGGACGGAAAGAACGACGATGTCGCCGATGCGGGCGTAGCGTTTCTTTGAACCGCCAAGCACCTTGAAAATACGGCCAATTTGGGCCCCAGAATTGTCAGCGATTACAACGATTGTGCGCGGTTGAATCATTTTATAATTTTAAATCTCTTGTGGCGGGAAATCGGCGCGGTTTCCTCTATTGTTACTTTGTCGCCAATTTTTTTTGTGTTACCGGCGTCGTGAGCCATGAATTTTTTACTGCGCGAAATGTATTTTTTGTATTTTTTGTGCTTGAAGAATCTCTCCACTTTCACGACAACCGTGTCTTTCATTTTGTCGGACACAACAACTCCATGAAGTTGTTTCTTCGTTGATTCCGCGATTTGCGGTTCGGTAGCTTCTTTTTTAAATAAAGTTTCTTTTTTCATCGTGGCTCTTTCGTCTGGTTATTTTGCCTTTGCTCTAGTCATTATTTCCGGTTTTGATTTGGCGTTAAGCTCGGTCAAAATTCGGGCGATGTCCTTTTTCAAATTAGTCCCCTCTTTGACATTTCGTATCTTACTGCCGGCCGAGCCGAATCTAAAACGCCTAAGAGCTTCCCGTTTTTGAGACAACATGTCGGTTAGCGCGGTTTTGTCTTTATTTTTTAGTTCGGTTGACTTCATTGGAGTGAATTGGAGTGAAATAGAGTTATATCCTAGGATGCCGTCATTTGCAAATTAACTGCGGGCCACAAACTTTGACCTGACTGGCAGTTTTGAACCGGCTTTCCGAATGGATTCCCGAGCGACGGCTTCGTCCACGCCATCAACCTCAAAAATCAGGCGTCCGCCTTTCACCGGCACTTGATAGCCCTGCGGGTCGCCCTTGCCTTTTCCGAGCTTAACTTCGGCCGGCTTCTGTGTAAAAGGCATGTCCGGGAAAACTCGAATCCAGACGCGGCCGTTTTTTCCGAGTTCTCGGGAAAGAACCTTTCGGGCGGCTTCAATTTGGTTTGATTTGATTCGGCCAGCCGTGGTTGCTTTCAAACCATACGAGCCGAAAGAAATTTTTGAACCTCGGGTCGTCGCGCCGACTTTTTTCGGATTTTTGCGGAAAGTGTGCCACTTTCGGTATTTAACTTTTTTGGGAATAAGGGAAACCATATTTTTAAAATTTATTAAACTTAAATTTATTCAAAATTTTCACGTTTATTCATTTATCCATTTATCCATTTTGCCCGGCATTTTGCGCATTTTTGGCTTTTTCAAAAATGTCGCCTTTGTATATCCAAATTTTTATTCCAATCTGACCGTATGTCATGCGGGCTTCATACCTGCTGAAATCAACGTCAGCTCGGAGGGTCTGAAGTGGCACTCGGCCTTTTCGGAGCTTTTCAACGCGAGACATTTCCGCGCCGCCAAGACGACCGGAAAGTTCAATTTTGGCGCCCAAAACGCTCTTGTTGGCCATAATTTTCTCAAGGGACGACTTTACGACCCGACGGAACGGCAAACGCTTTTCAAGGCCTTCAGCGATAATTTGAGCCATAATGTGGGCGTTTGTTTCCGGATACCGAACTTCCTTGATATCAATTTTAATTTCTTCTTTTGAGGTGATACAGAGTTTTGAGGCCTGCTTTACCAAGTCGCTCTGAAGCTTAACGGTACCCTCGCCCGCTCGGCCGATGATAATGCCCGGCCGCGAGGTCTCAATGATAATCCGGAGAGTTTTCTGGCCGCGCTCAATCTCAATGTTGCTGACATACATGCCGCGGAATCGTTCTTCCAAATATTCGCGGATTAAAATATCGCTCTTGAGATTCGTTTTGTAAGATTTTTTTGGAGAAAACCAGCGCGACTTCCAATCGCGGATGATTCCTAATCTATGGGCGTATGGATGGACTCGGTGAGACATGATTTTATTTTGCGGGTTTGGCCGCAGCGCTCTTTTTTTCTTTTTTTGTTTTAACGACGCTTTCTGTTTTTTTGATTTCTCCATTTTTCTCCTCCTTCTTCGTTTTCCTCTCTTCATCCTTTGGTTCAATTTCTGAAACCGAGACCGAAACGTGGCTGGTTCGCTTATGAATGCCGAAAGCACGGCCACGAGACATTGGCATACTGCGCTTAAGAACTTGGCCGGCGTTAACGGCAATGGCGCTCACGACAAGCGAGTCAACATTTAAGCCCATATTTTTTGCGTTGGCGACGGCCGATTCAATAAGTTTGATGAGCGGTCCGGTGGCGCGTTTGTTGGCAAAACGAAGAGTCGTAAGGGCTTGAGCGACTTGCTTGCCTCGGACGAGGTCAGCGACCAACCGCACTTTGCGTGGCGACTGGCGATAGGTATTCAGTTGGGCGGTTGCTGATTTCATTTAAGTAAAACGAGTAAAAATTATTGTGAAATTATCTACGGAATTATTTTTTGGCGGTTTCGGTTGCGGCCTTTGCTGATTTAGCGGCGGCAACTTCGGCCTCTTTGGTTTTGGTCTCCAGTTCTTTTTGCATTTTACCGCCGTGACGGACGAACTTGCGAGTCAAGGAAAACTCGCCGAGCCGATGACCGACCATGTCTTCGGTTACAAGTACCGGAATATGTTCCCGTCCATTATGAACGCCAAAAGTGTAGCCGACCATTTCCGGGGCGATTTGGCTGTCTCTGGCCCAGGTTTTAACAATGCCGGCCTCGCTGGTTTTTTTGCCAGCGATTTTTTTGAGCAATTTTTCGTAAACGTATGGTCCTTTTTTTGTTGAACGGGTCATTTGTGCGACATATTTAGAAACAAACTTCAAACAAACGAGGAACAGAACCGGCAATTTACAAACAAAAAACCTGCCCTGCTACTTGAAGGCAGGCCTGCCAAGCTGGTAAGGCGGGGCGGGCACGCGAGTTTGCGTAAGGGTTATGATAACAGAACTGTGTGTAGAGTCAACAAAATGATTTTCTCATGCGCAGTCCGCAACATGCTTTTCAAGGCAGTTGCGTTTTCTGCCGAGAAAAGCATGTTGCGGACTGTCCATGAAAATAGTCAAAACTGCTTCAAAAAGCATACTGTGGGTTGTTCATACGACAGAGACCTTTTGACCTATCAACAGAAAAAAGAGGAGATGGCGGGAATGCTCCCTGCAATTTAGACACTAGCTAAATACTGCTTTATTCTTTCCTTATCTTCATTTTCTGATTCGCCTTTGAAATACATTTCAATAAAATCAACTGTATTAGTGAAAACATAATACGCATAAATAATGCGAATTCCACTCTTTACTCCGCGGCCCTTTAATGCCTTACACGCAAACTTTTTTAATTTACATATTTTCAATTCTTCAGTACAAAAATTCGGGATTGGAAAAATAGAATGAGCATCTTTTTTTTCTAATACCCCATTATGAAGTACGCCTATATGATATGGTTCAATTGTGGCTATTTTAGCAAATTCAAAATCTTCTTCTAGAGATCGAAGCTTTTTTAACAACCTTTTAAAATCTTTTTCGAATTCCTGTGTTATTTTATAATTAATCTGGTTCATATTCTCTGACGGAAGTTTCCTCAGTACGGTAAAATACTCCTTCATATTTGATTATTTGGTTATCTTTTGCTATAAGCCATGGAATGTCCTTATGGGAATAATCGCTCAATTCTTTAGCATTTTTATCGCCCAATCTTGCTAGCACTTCGTCAATGTGCTTTATTTCCTGTGCATTTAATACAGATATATCAGGTTCTCTTCGTGGTAAATATTTTGTCTGCTCATGTAGAAAATACTTACTCTTGACCGTCTCGAGTTCTCCTTTTGATTCCATTGATTCCACAATTTTTTTAAACTCTACCGGAGTCGGTCCAAAATGATTTTTTATATATGTCGCTCCTACGAGTTGTTCTTCAAATTTTTCATAATAGTCAAAATCGATAAAGTAGAGAAGTTTATACAAAACAGTCATTCCAACATTGGATTTACTCCCCACTTTTTCTAAAACATAAAGTAATACTTCTTTGAATTTCTTTAGATTCTTTTGCGGTACATCAATACGAATTTCTTGTTTTTCTTTTTTTTCTGGCGCTTCGTTAATAAAAACTTTAACATCAGAAATTTTCTCTCCTGATATGAGTTCTGTAAGAGTTATATTAAAAATTTCTGCAATAGTGTTTGCCTGCGAGAGTGTAAGTTCTTTTGCTCCCTTTTCAATTTCTATATAACTTGCCCTTGAAACACCGATTTTTCCAGCGACAAAAGCCTGAGAAATACCTTGATTATTCCTCAGCTCTAACAAAAATGTATGTTTAATCATACCTACAGTATAGCCATACTGGGGACTATGTCAATATAACAGACAAGTTCTGTGTGGATAAATTTGACATGTCTCTACAGCGGAAATGCTCCCGATTCACCTGATGATTCAGTAAAAAATAGAAAAAAGAGCCCGCGCGATGAAGCGAGGGCTTGCTGGCCTAAAATCCAACGAGAGCGTGGACGGTCGTCGGGTGGGCGGGATAGCGTTCCGTCCATAACATTTGGCACTCCCGCTCCGTCTATTCCCCCTTTTTCCCTTTCCCCACTCGCCGACGAGAAATAATAAAAACATTTGAGTACTTTTTAGGGGTTCTGCTCTTTTGGCCTTTGCCGGTTGGATGGCCGGTTCGGGTGACGGCGCGTCGGCGACCTCGGCCTTGACGGCCTTCGCCTCCACCGTGCGGATGGTCAACCGGATTCATGGCGGTGCCGCGGACGGTCGGCCTTATGCCAAGCCAACGACTTCTGCCAGCCTTGCCGATTTGAACAAGACGATTCTCGTCGTTTGAGACCTCGCCGATACTTGCCCAAGCCAGTTCCGAAACCTTTCGGATTTCGGTTGACGGCAGTTTCAAATGAGCAAAACCGCCGTCTTTGGCGATAATTTCGGCAAAGTTTCCTGCCGAGCGGGCGAGCTTCGCGCCACCACCGGCTTTTATTTCCACATTATATATAAATGTGCCGAGAGGAATTTCCTTTATCGGCAGACGATTGCCCGGCGTAATCGGCGCGTTTTCGGCGGCGAGCACTTCTTGACCGGGACGAACATTTTTGGGAAGCAAAATATAACGCTTGTCGCCGTCTTTATAAATCACCAGACCGATAAAACCAGTGCGGTTTGGGTCGTATTCAACGGTTACCACTCGTCCCGGTACGCCGATTTTATTCATGACAAAATCAATGTCGCGATAAAGCCGTTTATGACCGCCACCTTTGTGGTTCATGGTAATTCGGCCAAAACTGTTCCGGCCCATTGGGCGCCTAAAACCGTGGGTCAAACCCTTGTGCGGTTCGTTCGCGGTAATAACCGTTCTGTAAGAAACGGTTGACATATTTCTTCGTGACGGCGTTGTTGGTCGGTATCTTTTCATGGTTTTGTGTTATTCGCGTTTTTTCGCGTTTTTTCGCGCCTCTTGGTATCGCGCATTATTCGTCGGCATTAAATTATTTCAATCTTATCGCCTTCCTTGAGATAAACGTAGGCCTTTTTGACTCCGGAAACAACACCGCGTTTGCCTCGGGAGAAAACCTTTTTGCTTGGATTTCTGGCGATTGAGACCTTGAGCGGAACAACGTTATAGATGGAAGCGACGGCCTTGCGGACATTCAGTTTCGTCGCGTTCTGGGCAATTTCAAAAACAAAAACATTTTCGGCGTCGGCCTTGAGGGTCGCTTTTTCGGTGATTCGGGGACGGAGAATCACCCGATTGTTTTCGTTCAAAGCTATCGACATCGCGACACCTGCCGGCGCCGCGCCAGACGATTTTTTAGCAGGTGCAATCGCAACTGATTTTGGCGACGCCTCCTTTCCGGAGGTTTTTTCGGAGGTTCTGCCTACGACTTTTGTCAAGGATTTTGCAACTGCTTTCGCGATCTTAGAAACCTCGTCCTTTTTCGCTTCCTCTTTTCTTTTTGTGCCGAAAAGTCCCATGTTATTTGTTTAATTTTGCGGAGTTTAATTTACCGGATTCTATTTTGCCTGAGATGGCCCCGACTGACTTGGCCGGATTGACGAACATTACATATTTATAAGTCGCAAGCGCCACGGGATTGAGATTTCTGGCTTCGTCAATTTGGACATTGCCAAAATTTCTGAAACCTTTTTCAACAAGAGCGTCTTTTTTGTCCATCGCCACAAGAAGAGCGTTTGACTTTTTCCCGGCGAGTTTTTTGAACGCCTCAATTTTGCCGATTGAGCTGATAATGCCTTTTGCTTCCTTGGCTTTCGGGGCCGAAAGAGACATTGAGTCCAGAAAAATCACTTCGCCGTGCTTAAGTTTTCTTGAAAGCAAAGTGTAGAGAGCTTTGGCTTTCATTTTCTGATTGATTTTTCGCGCGAAATTCTTTTCGTTTGTCGGGCCGTGTGTAACGCCTCCGCCGACCCAGAGTGGCGAGCGGGTGGAACCGTGACGGGCTCGGCCGGTGCCTTTCTGTTGCCATGGCTTCTTGCCACCGCCGCGAACATCGCCACGGTCTTTGACATGGGCGATAGTTTTGCGAACCGAGGTTTGAAGGGCCTGAACAACTTGATGAACGAGGTCGGCGTTCCACGGCGCGCCAAAAACATCTTCGGGAAGTTTATACTTTCCGGCTTCTTCGCCTTTTGTATTGTAAATTGTCGCGTCTTTCACATTAATTTCGCGCTACGAAACTGTTATCCCCTAACCTCAACGAGCGTGCCCCGCCGACCCGGCACCGCGCCGCTAACAACGAGAATGTTTTTGACCGGGTCGGCCTGAAGCACCGTCAGATTTTTAATGGTTACTCTCTCACCGCCCATTCGGCCGGCCATGCGCATACCTTTCGGCACCTTGTTTCGCAAACCGCCACCGATGGAACCCGGCTCGCGCTCGGAATGTTTCTGGCCGTGGCTTCTGGGCCCACCGGCAAAACCATGCCGCTTCACGACACCCTGAAAGCCCTTGCCTTTTGAAATGGCCGAAACAACAACTTTGTCCCCGAGCGCGAAAATGTCAACATTAATTTTGTCGCCAACTTTTTTGGCTCCTATGTTGGCTTCATTTTTTTCGGCTTCGCCGGCAGTTTCGCCGGATTTGTCTTTGCTCGCTTCGTCCGCGGAAAGTTTGGCGGAAAATCTGATTTCTTTAAGATGAGCGAAAGTTCCGAGATTCTTCATGTGTCCTGAAACCGGTTTGCTCAAGTTTTTTGCTTTCCTTGAGCCGAAACCGACTTGAATCGCTTCATAGCCGTCTTTTTCCTTGCCCTTTATTTGCGTAACCGTCATCGGTCCGGATTGCAGAACGGTTGCCGGAAAGACCTTGCCGTTTTCGGCAAACAATTGGGTCATGTGAAGTTTTTTTGCAAGAATAAATTTCATCCTTTTGAGTCATTTCTCTCTGGTTGCTCGGTTACATAATCTTCACCTCAATTGAAACGCCTGACGGCAAGCTCAAATTCGTGAGGGCCTCAATTGTCTTTTGACTCGGATTGATGATGTCAATCAGCCGTTTATGAATCCTCATTTCAAACTGCTCGCGGGCGTTTTTGTACACGAAGGCGGCCCGGTTTACCGTGTACTTCTTGATTTCAGTCGGCAGTGGAATCGGGCCGACAATCTCCGCATCATAGCGAAGAGCGGTATCAATGATTTGCTTAACTGACAAATCCAGAATCTTGTACTCGTAAGCCCTGACTCGGATTCTAAGCTTTGAAACAACGACCGCAGGCGAGGTCTTTGAGACACTCGTTTTTGAAACGCCTTTTGAAGCGCCCGCTTTCTTTTCCGTTTTCTTATCGGTCTTTTTTTCTTTTACGGCTGTTTTTGTGGCCATGTTTGTCAAAAAACGAACGAAACAAGATTATGCAACTATTTTGGTTACAACGCCAGCGCCAACGGTTTTGCCGCCTTCGCGGATGGCAAACCGCTGTTTTTCTTCAAGGGCAATCGGCGCGATGAGTTTAACTTTGAAAGTAATCGTGTCGCCCGGCATAACCATTTCAACGCCGTCAGGGAGAGTTACTTCGCCGGTAACGTCGGTTGTTCTCATGTAGAACTGCGGTTTGTAACCCTTAAAGAACGGGGTGTGTCGGCCACCCTCTTCTTTCTTTAGAACGTAAACTTCCGACTCAAACTCGGTGTGGGGAGTAACTGAACCCGGTTTAGCGATAACTTGACCTCGGGAAATTTCCTCTTTCTTGAGGCCTCGCAGAAGAACGCCGGCATTGTCGCCCGCCAATCCTTCTTGGAGGGACTTGTTAAACATTTCAATTCCCGTTACGACTGTTTTGGCTGTCGGCTTGAGGCCGATAAGGTCAACGGATTCGCCAACTTTGACTTGACCTCTTTCAATACGGCCGGTAACGACGGTGCCACGGCCTTCAATTGAGAAAACGTCTTCAATCGGCATAAGGAAAGGTTTGTCCAGTTCACGCACAGGTTGAGGAATGTAGGTGTCCAGAGCGTTCACGAGTTCAAGCACTTTTTGCGACCATTCATCGGTATTGTCTTTGGCTTCAAGAGCTTTCAGGCCGGAACCGCGGATAATCGGCACATTTTTGCCGTCATAATTATATTTATTAAGAAGGTCGCGAACTTCTTCCTCAACAAGGTCAATGAGCTCTTTATCCGGAACCATGTCGCACTTGTTCAGAAAAACGATAATTTTAGGCACACCGACTTGGCGAGCAAGCAGAACATGTTCGCGGGTCTGGGGCATAACGCCGTCAGTCGCCGCGACAACGAGCACCGCGCCGTCCATTTGGGCCGCGCCGGTAATCATGTTCTTGATGTAATCGGCATGACCCGGAGCGTCAATGTGGGCGTAATGACGCGAGTCGGACTCGTATTCGTTGTGAGAGAGATTGATTGTAATTCCTCGAGCTTTTTCTTCGGGAGTATTGTCTATTTGGTCAACGCCTTTGACGGTGGCCATTTTGCCAGCGCGACTAAGAACGCTTAAAATAGCGGCGGTGAGCGTGGTTTTCCCGTGGTCAACGTGACCAATGGTTCCAACGTTTACGTGCGGCTTTGAACGATTAAAATCTGCCATATTTTTATTATTAATTAATTTCTAATGTTTTTTCACTAAAATTGCGGCGGCGCGATTTTTGCAAACCCCGCAAAATGACCTCAAACTCCTGCTGATTTTCGTTTCTTTTACCCAGACGCCAGTGGGCGCCAAAACAAAAACAACGCTAAAAGCGGTAAGGAATATGGTAGCAAAGTGCAGAGATTAGTGCAAATATCCAGGCGACAGCCCAAAGTCTGCTATAATATCTGCCAGCAAGTTCTTGACTCGTTTTTTTGGTCTATGTCAGTGTTCATGTCCATGTGTTCAAAAAACGTCCAACGAGGAGAGCCATATGAAGAGTGACGAAAACGACGAACAGAGAGAGCCACGGACTGACGATGAATTGGTCAGCGAATGGACTAACCAACTTGGCCAGTTCCTGAGCGGCGGAGAAGGTGGGGTCTCTTTGGATAGGATTGTGAGAGACAATAACCCCAGCCGAGACCAAATTCAAATGCTCATCGAGAGTGCTAAGAGCTTGGTGACAGTTTTTGATATGCTGGTGGGGAAGTTTGACAAGAGTACGGTGAACCGGATTGCGCGCACCAGAACAGAAATCCAGAAACTCAACTCTGGAGTACACCCGGGACCAGAAAAGGCAACATGATCGAGAAACCAGTCATGTCAGA
>ERZ1292623.507-Hain-H51-01um-R1-507-length-42398-cov-44_pt1 | contig 21536 bp, 24 predicted proteins | sample MGYA00564398_ERZ1292623 | MGnify/ENA primary metagenome ERZ1292623 (study PRJEB36523, sample SAMEA6512633) | groundwater metagenome | collected 2019-01-07 | study: AquaDiva: Metagenomics assemblies of 32 groundwater samples | reverse complement strand
CTGACCGCTGCGGCCGGACTCTCGGTCGGACCACCGGCCGCCGCCGGGTCGCGAATCACGGCGCCCGATTCGGTCACGTAGGTGGTGGTCGAGTCCGCTTTTCTGGTCGTGTTGCCGCTGTCATCCCGGCCTTTCCACCAGAACACGATGAGCAGCAACACCACGACGCCGACCGCCGCGGCCGTCCAGCGAGCGGTCTGGGCATTTTCCGACATCGTGCCAGTCGGCGCGGCAACCGCTGTCTCGATCGGGGGTGGCGCCAGTTGACGACAGTATTGCTGGTAGACGTCCACGACGCGATCCGGTGACAACCCGAGCAACTGGGCATAACTGCGCAGGTAGCCGCGCACGTAGGTCGGGCCAGGCAGGCTGGCGTAGTCGTCCTCCTCCAGCTGCAGGATCTGTCTGGCCGAGAGACGCAGAATCGAGGCCACGTTGTCCGGGGCCAGGCGCAGGTCTTCGCGCGCGCGCCGGAGCATGGCTCCCGGTCCTTTCGCCGCCGTTGGGGTATCCGTCATATCCGGTTGTTTCTGTTCCATGGAGAATCAGTTCTTCCGCCGGGGCGATTGTTTCGCGTGCAGCTGCTGCACTTCGGCGGCCTCGGGGAAACGGTTGCGCAGGCGCAGGGCGTAACTGGCCGCGGCGTTGTGATCGCGTAGCGCGGTTTCGATGCGGTAGGCCAGCAACAGGCTCTCGGGCGTATCCAGCCGCGCGCCCGGCTTGAAATAGCGTTGGATGAAGGCACGCGCCCTCAGCATGTCCCCACGCCGGTGATAGATGTGCGCCATCTGCAACAGTGCTCCGCTGTGATCCGCGTCTAGACGCAAAGCCTCGCGGAAATACTTCTCCGCCAACGGATAGGACGGCTTGCGCAGCATGCAAACGCCGGCATTCACGTTGGCATCGGCCACGTAGGGATAGAGCAGATTGTTGGCGGCCTTCTCCAGCACCCGGATGCCTTCGTCGTAGCGACCACGGTCGCAGAGAAACGCGCCATAGTTATGATGGGCTGCCAAATTTTTGGCGTCGATCTGGATGGCGCGCTGGAAGAAGGTTTCGGCCTGTTTGTAATCGCGCAAACGCCAGTAAAGCAGCGCCGACCTGTCCATGGCCGGACTGCTATTCGGATCGATCTCCAGGGCGCGCTCGAAATGCTGGCGGGCGACGTCGAGTTGGCCGCGCACCAGGTAGTGTGCGCCGAGCTGTAACTGGGTATCAACCGCCCGGTCGCGCTTCTCGTTCTCGGCGGCACGCTGGGCCGGCGAAGCGCAGGCGGCCAGCAATGTCGCGAGGACAGCGATCAACCACCCGCGGCGCATCAGGGTTGCACCCGCGCCGTGCCCGGCGCCCGCCGGGTGCGGTCGGTAACGCGTCCAGCCAGTTGGCCGCAGGCGGCATCAATATCGTCGCCACGCGTGCGGCGGGTGATGGCGGTAAGACCGGCGGCCGACAGGATCGACTGAAAGCGGTCGATGGCCTCGGGCGGCGAGCGGCGATGGCTGCCCTGCGGAAAGGGATTGTACGGGATCAGGTTGACCTTGGCCGGAATGTCGCGCAACAACGCGATCAGGTCGCGCGCATCCTCGGGTGTGTCGTTAACACCGTCGAGCATGATGTATTCAAAGATCACCCGTCGGTGCGGTTGGCGTTCCACGTAACGCCGGCAGGCATCCAGCAGTTCTGCAATTGGGAACTGGCGGTTGAGCGGCACGATCTGGTCGCGCAATTCATCGCGCGCGGCGTGCAGCGATACGGCCAGGCTCACCGGACAATCCTCGCGCAGGCGGTCGATCAGCGGCACCAGACCCGCGGTCGACAGCGTCACACGGCGGCGCGACAGTCCATAAGCGTTATCGTCCAGCATGACGCGCAACGCCGGCAGGACGTTGTCGTAGTTCAGCAGCGGTTCGCCCATGCCCATCAGCACCACGTTGGTGATGCGGCGTTCGCCGCGCCCAAGCAAGCGCGCCGCCAGCCACACCTGGCCGACAATCTCGGCCGTGGTCAGGTTGCGATTGAATCCCTGGTATCCGGTAGAACAGAAGGTGCAGCCGAGTGTACAGCCGACCTGGGAGGAGATGCACAGCGTACCGCGATAACGGACCGCCTGGTCCTCATCTTCGTCGTCCGCTGCTTCCCGGCCCGCGGCAACGAACTCGCCGACCGGAATGAATACGGTTTCGATCGCGTTGCCGCCGGCGATGGGATCGAGGCGAGGGCCGCGGGCCAGGGATGGCCCGCTTGCGGCTTCGTCGACTTCGAACAGCCACTTGCGCGTGCCGTCGGCGGCCACGTGGTCACTCAGGACGCGCGGCGCGCGAATCTCGACTGCGTCACGCAAGCGCGCACGCAACGGCTTGCTGAGGTTGGTCATGGCCTCGAGATCATCGACGCCGGATTGGTGCAGCCACTTCAGAACCTGCACGGCCCGGAAGGGCTGCTCGCCCGTGGAGACAAAAAAATCTTCCAGCGCCGCGCGGTCGAGACCCAGAAGGTTGATCGGCGTAAGGTTCATGTTGAAACGACGTGGCCGTGAGGTTCTGCTTCCAACTGTCGGGAAATAAATGGCTTTTTGGGCCGTACAACGCCGCTTAGTGTAGCGGTTTAGCCTGTCCCGGACAAATCGCGAGGGGGAAAAACAGGCAAATCCCGGCGGCTAGCGCCGTTCCGGGGGGTCTTCAGCCCCGCTCGTCCAGCCAGGCCATCTGAATGGCCTCCAGGATCTTCTCGCCCGAACGTTCCGGGAGGTCGTCGAAGTTCGGTAATGCCATGACCCAGTCACGCAGGTCGGTAAAACGCAGCTTCAGCGGGTCTACCTCCGGGTGCGTCTCGTCCAGCGCGATGGCGATATCACGCGTATCGGTCCACTTGAGTCCCATGGCGCAATCTCCTCTTCTTTAATGATGTTCGGAGGCAAGGTTGATGGTGTAGCGGGGAATCTCGATGGTGAGATCCTCGCGGCCGACCTTCGCCTGGCAGCTGAGTCTCGACTCGGGCTCCAGTCCCCAGGCCTTGTCGAGCATGTCTTCTTCCTTCTCTTCGGACGCACCGAGGCTGCCATAACCACGGCGGATAATGACGTGACAGGTCGTGCAGGCACAGGATTTCTCACAGGCGTGCTCGATGGCGATACCGGCGCCGAGCGCGGCATCGCAGATGCTGGCACCGGGCTCGGCCTCGATGGTCTTTCCCTCGGGGCAGGCGGTCGGGTGCGGCAGAAAGGTGAGGCGCGTCATGGGCGTGGATCCGGTAATTGGCGAGCGACCTCGTCGAGCCGGTGGCCGGTCAGCGCCTCGCGAATGCTGCGATCCATACGCCGCTGGGCGAAATCGCGGCTCGCCGCTTCCAGCGCCTCGCGCGCCCGGCGGATGGCGGCCCGGTCCCCGCCGCGGGCGACATCGCGCAGGTGGTTGACGGCCTGATCGATGCTCGCGCGCTCCCCGGCCGAAAGCAGTGTCTCGCCGTCGGCCCGCAGCGCGGCCTCCACGGCCTCGCGCAGACGGTCGGCATCGACCTGCGCCTCGCGCAGGGCACGTGCCGATTCGTCCTCGTGTGCATGCGTGATGGAGTCACGCAGCATGACTTCGATCTCGGCGTCGGTCAGGCCATAGGAAGGTTTGACGTCGACGTGGCTCTCGCTACCGGTGGACTGCTCGCGCGCCGAAACGCTCAGCAACCCGTCGGCGTCGACCTGGAAGGTCACGCGGATGCGTGCCGCGCCGGCCACCATCGGCGGAATGCCGCGCAGTTCGAAACGGGCCAGCGAGCGGCAATCGGATATCAGTTCGCGCTCGCCCTGCACGACGTGGATCAGGAGCGCGGTCTGACCGTCTTTATAGGTTGTGAATTCCTGCGCGCGCGCCACCGGGATGGGGGTGTTGCGGGGAATGATCTTCTCGGACAAGCCGCCCATGATCTCGATGCCCAGCGACAGCGGCAGCACGTCGAGCAGCAACAAGTCGCCGTCCGGGCGGTTGCCTGCCAGGATGTCGGCCTGGATGGCGGCGCCGATCGCCACCACCCGGTCCGGATCGATATCCGTGAACGCATCGCGGGAAAATATCCCGGCGACCCGTTCGCGCACACGCGGCACGCGCGTTGCTCCGCCGACCAGCACCACCCCGTCGATGTCGCCGGTCTTGAGGCCGGCGTCGCGCAATACCCTCCGGCAGGGGGCGACGGTGCGCTCGATGAGCGGGGCGATTAACTGTTCGAGGCGATCCCGATCGAGCGTGCCCTGCCAGCGGCTGCCGTCCGGGCGGACGATATCCAGACTGACCGTCGTCTCGCGCGTCAGCGCCTCCTTGGCATGGCGGGCGTCGCGCAACAGGCCGCGCAGGAGGCCATGATCAGCGTCGGCCGCAATGCCCGCTTCATGCATGATCCATTCCGCCACGACATGATCCATGTCGTCGCCGCCCAGGGCGGAGTCGCCGGCGGTGGCGAGCACTTCGAACACGCCGCGTTGCAGCCGCAACAACGAGACATCGAAGGTGCCGCCACCGAGGTCGTAGATGACATACACGCCCTCGGGGCGCCGATCGAGCCCGTAGGCAACCGCCGCCGCGGTCGGTTCGTTGAGCAGCCGCAACACGTTGAGGCCGGAAAGCCGCGCCGCGTCTTTGGTGGCCTGTCGCTGGGCGTCGTCGAAATAGGCCGGCACGGTAATCACCGCGTCCCTGATCTCGGCGCCCAGCGCCGCCTCGGCACGCCGGCGCAGCACGCGCAGAATTTCGGCCGAGACTTCAATCGCGCTGCGTTCGCCGGCGGCGGTCACGATGCGCGGAACGACCGTCGCCGCGGCGGTAAACCGGTACGGTAACGACTGCCCCAAACGACGAACGTCATCCGGGCCGCGCCCCATGAGCCGTTTGACCGAGGCGATGGTATTCAGCGGATCGTGCCGCGCGGCCTCCAATGCCTCGTAACCCACCACCGGCTCATGTTCGGCACCGTAACGAACCACCGAGGGCAGCAAGTGGCGGCCTTGCTCGTCCGGCAAGGTCTCGGGAAGTCCATGCAACACGGTCGCCACCAGTGAATGCGTGGTGCCGAGGTCGATACCGACGGCGTAACGCCGCTGGTGCGGATCGGGTGTCTGGCCCGGTTCGCTGATTTGCATCAATGCCATGCTGGGGTCCGGTCAGGCGTTCCGTTCAGGCGAGCTCTTCTTCACGCTCGTCGATCTCGCGGCGCAGTTTGTCGACAAACTGCATCTCGCGCATGGCGTTGCGCGCCTGGTCGAGGCCGTCGCGGCCACGGGCGTGGGCGCGGCGAAAGGCGGCGATCTTCTCCTGCATCAGCCGCTCGGTGCGGCTCGCCAACTCGGCCAGCTGTGTGCGCGGATCGTCGTGGCGGTGCAGGTCGGCCAGGCTTTCGCGCAACTCCATCTGTTCCATCAGGAATTCCGGCTGCATGCGGGTGTCGTTGTCATCGTCCGTCGTCATTCCTTGCAGTTGCAGCAGGTAGCGGGCCCGCCGCACCGGGTCACGCAGGGTCTGGTAGGCATCGTTGAGACTGGCGGTCAATTGCAGGGCCAAGCGGCGATCCGTGTCGGAGCCGCCGGCGTGGCGGTCCGGATGCAGTTGCTGTTGCAGGGAGCGGTAACGCGCCGTCAGGTCGGTCAGTTCAAGATCGAAGACGGCGGGCAAACCCAACAGCTCAAAATGGTTCCGGCCGGTCACCGCCCGTTCATGCCCATGCGCGGAGATCAGACGTTGAAGCTTTCGCCGCAGCCGCAGGAGTCCTTCACGTTCGGGTTATTGAACTTGAAGCCTTCGTTCACGCCCTCGCGCACAAAATCGACCTCGGTGCCATCGAGATAGACGAGACTCTTGGTGTCCACGATCACCTTGACGCCGTGCGATTCATAAACCTGGTCGTCCGGTTCGATGCGATCGGCATATTCAATCACATAAGCCTTGCCGGAACAGCCGGAGGTACGAATGCCCAGGCGCAGGCCCTCGCCCTTGCCGCGGCGGGCCAGAAAATCGCGCACGCGTCCGGCGGCGCTTTCAGTCAGCGTAATAGCCATGGGTCCGATTCCTCAGGCGGCGTCGGCCTTCTTGCCGGCCTTCTCCTGGTAGTCGCTGATGGCCGCCTTGATGGCATCCTCGGCCAGCACCGAACAGTGAATCTTCACCGGCGGCAGCGCGAGCTCTTCGGCGATATGGGTGTTCTTGATCTGCGCCGCCTCATCGAGCGTCTTGCCTTTCACCCACTCGGTCAGCAGCGAGCTCGACGCGATGGCCGAACCGCAGCCGTAGGTCTTGAAGCGGGCATCCTCGATGACGCCCTGGGCGTTGACCTTGATCTGCAGCTTCATGACATCGCCGCAGGCCGGCGCGCCAACCATGCCGGTGCCGATGCTGGGATCACCCTTGTCAAACGATCCGACGTTGCGCGGATTTTCGTAATGATCGAGTACTTTGTCGCTGTAGGCCATGGTTGTACTCCTTCGAGTAAGTAATTCTATACCGCGAAACCGGTCAGCGGTCAGTGCGCCGCCCACTGGACCTTGCTGAGATCGACGCCTTCCTGGTGCATCTCCCACAACGGGGAAAGCTCACGCAGCTTGGCCACCTTTTCCCGAACCAGGCGCACGGCGGTATCGATGTCCGCCTGGGTGGTGAAACGGCCGATGGTAAAGCGGATCGAGCTGTGCGCCAACTCGTCGTTGCGGCCAAGCGCGCGCAGCACATAGGAAGGCTCGAGCGAGGCCGAGGTGCAGGCCGAGCCGGAGGAAACGGCCAGATCCTTGAGCGCCATGATCAGCGACTCGCCTTCGACAAAGTTGAAGCTGATGTTGAGATTGCCGGCCACGCGCCGGTCGAGGTCGCCGTTGACATAGACCTCGGGCATATCCTTGAGCGCCTGGTAGAGCCGGTCGCGCAACATGCGGATGCGTTCGATCTCGACCGGCATCTCTTCGCGGGCGATGTGGAAGGCCTGGCCCATGCCGACGCACTGGTGCGTGGCCAGGGTACCGGAACGCATGCCGCGTTCATGACCTCCGCCGTGCATCTGCGCCTCCAGGCGCACGCGCGGTTTGCGGCGCACGTACAGGGCGCCGATGCCCTTGGGTCCATAAACCTTGTGCGCGGACATCGACAGCAGATCGATATTCATGGCATTGACGTCGATCGGCACCTTACCGGCACTCTGAGCCGCATCGGAATGGAACAGCACGCCCTTCTCGCGGCAGAGCTTGCCGATGGCGGCGACGTCCTGGATGACGCCGATCTCGTTGTTGACGTGCATGACCGAAACCAGCACCGTGTCCGGGCGGATGGCCGCGGCCAGCTTGGCAAGATCGAGCAGGCCGTTCTCCTCGGGATCGAGGTAAGTCACCTCGCAACCCTTGCGCTCAAGATGGCGGCAGGTATCGAGCACCGCCTTGTGTTCGGTCTTGCAGGTAATGAGGTGCCGCCCCTTCTTGGCGTAGAACTCCATGACGCCCTTGATGGCCAGATTGTCGGACTCGGTCGCCCCCGAGGTCCAGACGATCTCCTTGCTGTCGGCGCCGATCAGGGCGGCGACCTGCGCGCGCGCTTCCTCGACCGCCGCCTCCGCCGCCCAGCCGAAATGGTGCGAGCGCGAGGCGGGATTGCCGAACTCGCCGTCGAGGGTGAGGTGACGACACATTTTGTCGGCCACGCGCGGATCCACCGGCGTGGTGGCCGAATAGTCCAGATAGATGGGTTTCTTGATAGTCATGAACGTCTGTTTCTCGAACCTGAATTATCCAGCCATGGCTACACGACTCCGTTCAGCGCGCAACCACGGTCTGGGAAACTCGCCCGGCCTGGCGGGTGGCGACCTGCTGCACGTGTGGGCGCGCGACCAGATCGGCCAGCGTGATGCCGTGCAGGAAATCGTAAATCCGCTGGCTCAGGTCCTCCCACAACTGGTGGGTCAGACACATCTCGTCGCCGTGGCAGTTTTTTTCGCCCGCGCAGCGACGGGCGTCGATGTTCTCATTGATGGCAATGACGATCTCGGCCACCGAGATCTTGCCCGGGGCCATGGCCAGGTTGTACCCGCCGCCCGGGCCACGGATACTGTCGACCAGACCGCTGCGTCGCAGCTTGGCGAACAGCTGTTCCAGATAGGACAGAGAGATGCCCTGCCGGCGAGCAATGTCGGCCAGGGTGACTGCCCCTTTCTCGTAGTGCAGAGCCAGATCCAGCATGGCGGTAACGGCGTAACGGCCTTTGGTCGTCAGTTTCATGTTCAATACCCGCAAAGTTTACCCGGTATTGAGCATTTTACATTCCTGATCGATTTGGTCAACTATTCCTTTGGGGGGATTACCTTCGAAGGGTGGCGAGCAGTGTTTTCACTGGATTGCTGATTTTTTTCAAGATTCTCGATATCGAGGGTCGGCATCTCCAGGTTGACCTGGATACCAGCCCGCTCCAGCGCGCTCGACAGCAGTTTCATCTTTTCGTCGACTTTGTGCAAATGGTCCAGCATGCAATCGACGGCATGTGCCACCGGGTCGGGCATTTCCGGGGTCTGGCCATAGGCGTCGAAACCGATACGCCGCGCCATGGCCTCGCGTTTCTGGCTTAGCGCCGGGTCGCGGCGGGTCACCACCCGGCCGGGGATACCCACCACCGTGGCACCCGGCGGAACGTCCCTGACCACCACCGAGTTCGAGCCGACCCGGGCATTCTCGCCGACCGAGATCGGACCGAGCAATTTGGCGCCGGCGCCGATCACCACGCCATTACCCAGGGTCGGGTGGCGTTTGGCCTGCTCCCAGGAAGTGCCGCCCAGGGTCACGCCGTGATAGAGCGTGACGTCGTCGCCGATCTCGGCGGTTTCGCCGATCACCACCCCCATGCCATGGTCGATGAAAAACCGGCGACCGATACGGGCACCGGGATGGATTTCGATACCGGTCAGCCAGCGCGACAACTGCGAGATCCAGCGCGCCAGCCAATGCAGACGCCAGAGCCACAGCCGGTGGGACAGCCGATGCAGCGCCAGGGCATGCACGCCGGGATACAGGGAGAGCACGACAAACGCCGAACGCGCCGCCGGATCGCGGCGATAGATGCTCTGCAGATACTCACGAATCGAACGAAACATTCGGCTCAGCCCCTGAAAGAATCAGTTTAACCGTTCCCCGCCATCGGCGCCCAGCTATGGTCGCCGGAGCCGTTCCACTGAGGTCAGAATCCCGCGCAGGATATTGAGCTCGTTTTCATCCGGTTGGGCGCGGTTGAACAGGCGCGTCAGGCGACGCATGAGGAAACGGGGTTTGGCCGGGTCGAGGAAGCGGGTCTCAATCATCACCCGCTCCAGATGTTCGTAGAACCGCTGCATGTCCTCACGGGTCGAACGGGCCTGGGCATCATCGCCGCCCTCCTCGTCGCGCCGTTCACCGGCCAGCGCGGACAGGCGAATCTCGTAGGCCAGAATCTGGACTGCCGCCGCCAGATTCAGTGAGGGGTAGTCCGGGTTGGCGGGAATGGACACCACCGCCTGGCAACGATCCAGTTCTTCGTTGGTCAGGCCGGTCCGTTCCTGGCCGAACAACAGCGCCACCGGTCCATCGCACCCGCGCTCCACCAATTGCCGGGCGGCTTCCCGCGGGTCGAGGGCCGGCCATTCGATGCGGCGCGGGCGCGCGCTGGTGCCCACCACGTAGCGGCAATCCGCCAGCGCCGTCTCAAGGTCGGGCACGATCACCGCCTGGTGGAGCAGATCATCGGCGTGCGCTGCCATGGCGTACGCCGGCTCACCGACCCGGGTCTGTGGCGCCACCAGCCACAGCGCGCTGAGCCCCATGGTTTTCATGGCCCGCGCACAGGCGCCGATGTTCCCGTCGTGGGTCGGGCGGATCAGGATAATGCGGATATCAGACAGCGGCATGTCGGGGGCCAGGCTCTCCCGGAAACAATTCCGTTCCGGGCGCTTTTACCGGAGAAGGACGATCTATACAATGCGTCCTCGCCGCCCTCCGGCCGTTACCGGTTTTCCCATGCACCCGATCATCAACATCGCCGTCAAGGCCGCCCGCCGGGCTGGCAACGTCATCATGCGCCACCTCGACCGGGTCGACCGGCTGACCGTGGAAAACAAGGGGCGCAATGACTTTGTCAGCGAAGTCGATCGCCAGGCCGAGGCCGAGATCATCGCGGTTCTGCGTGCCGCCTACCCCGATCACGGCTACCTTGCCGAAGAATCGGGCGCCCAGCCCGGCAACGACTACCGCTGGATCATCGATCCGCTCGACGGCACCACCAATTTCCTGCACGGCTACCCGCAGTTCGGTGTCTCAATCGCCCTCGAACACAAGGGGCGTCTGGAGCACGCAGTGGTGTTCGACCCGCACAAGAATGAACTGTTCACCGCCAGCCGCGGCGGCGGCGCGCAACTCAACGACCGGCGCATCCGCGTCAGCGCGGTCACCGATCTCGAGTACGCCCTGCTCGGCACCGGCTTCCCATTTCGTGAGCAGGAACACCTCGAAACCTGGATCGACACCCTGCGCACCCTGTTGCCGATTTGCAGCGGCGTGCGTCGCGCGGGTTCGGCCTCGCTCGACCTGGCCCACGTTGCCGCCGGCCGCTTCGATGGCTTCTGGGAATTCGGCCTGAGCCCGTGGGACATGGCCGCCGGCTGTCTGCTGATCGAGGAGGCTGGTGGCCTGGTCAGCGACCTGGGCGGGGGCAAGAACTACCTGCAAAATGGCAACATCCTGGCCGCCAATCCGAAAATCTTTGTGCAGATGCACGAACGGCTGCGCGCCGTGCTGCCCGCTGCACTGACCAGTTAAGACCGGCGCGCGTCCTGTTCGTCCAATAACTGGACGAACAACCACTGCTCATACCCGTTAGTGCGTTCGACCCGCTTGAGAATACGCACCCGCTGGCGCGGACAGCCTTCTTCGATAAGGTCGACATCCTCGTCGGCGGCGAGCAGACCGCGCTCCACCAGCAGGCTGGTGGGACGCTTCAGCGACTTGACGGCGGGCAACGACAGGGCCGGAAAGCATCCCTGACGGGGGCCACTTCGGCACACAGCCGCCGGCGTGGCGCGTGGGGCCAGAAACTCGATGCCCATCTCGACGCTGCCGGGTGCGGGATTGCTCAAGCGGCGCGCGACCGCGATGCTCCAGGTGCCGATCTGGTCGGCGCGCTGGATGCCCAGCAGTTCGCCCACTCGCACATGCACCGGCGTACCGCCCTCGCCCACCAGCAGCAGGCCGCGCGGACTGACGTCGCGGATTTGCCAGCGATCAACACGGTAGAGTTCACTGGGCGTGGGCAGGGACGACTGGGGTTTCCCGGCCGCCTCGGGCAATGGCCGGTCCAGGGCGATATCCATCGCCTCGTCGCCTTGATCATCGTCCGCGCCAACCTGTTCCCCCGTTGTGCTGGCCGGCAACGTAACCGTGCGGTCCTCGTCGTCTGGTTCCTGCGCGAACGGTTTCTGGTCGTTCATAAAAAAATGAATCGCCCCGAGACCGGCGCACAGTGACACGTTCCCTTTGCGCTTGAGGCGACTATGCTGGCGGCGCGCGGCGAAACCCCAGGCGCGCGTCAGGCGTTGCAAGACGTCATGAACGGTCGTATCGAGCGCTTCGAAACCCACGTCGACCAGACGTGCCGGCCCTCCCTTATTAAGGCGGGAGACAAAAGCATGTGTATGGCGCACCAGTTCCAGCGCGTTCAGCAGACGCAGCGAGACTCCCTGGGCCGGCGCCTCGCGCGGCAGGGAAAGCGGCGGGCCATCCGCGCCGAGATCGATCTGGAAGCAGGCCGCCGGGTTGGCGACGCGAAGATCAGCGCCGATGCGCGCCTTGCTCGCCCACTTGCCGAGGAAGCGCTGCACGAGCAGGCACTCGCCCTGCGGCATCTGATAGGGGCGCGCCAGCGCCAACATCAGAATACGCAGATAGGTCTCGCGCATCGTGACCGGGGAGGTGCCTTCGCCCGGCAACGGGTCGATGGGCACGTCCAGCCACTCGCCCGTTTCGGCAAACCGGTAGAGCTCGTGAATATCCTTCCAGACACCGGCGGGGGCCGGCAGGTAGACCTGGCAGGCGCGCAGCAGCAGTTCGCCCAGGAAGGCCATGGCCCGCTGGCTCACGTGCGGATAGTGCTGCCGGCGACCCCAGTGAAACCTGGCCTTGACCAGATCCTTGAGCGTGCACTTGTAGCCGGCCGCCATCTCCATATACAACTGGCGGACAAAATCGGCCACCTGCCGCCGACGCGGCGTCAACGGGAAGCTGGCGCGCGACAGCCCGCCCTGCAGGCCGTTCACCACGGTGGTGACCGGCGCCACGTAGAGATCCATCAATTCCAGCCGGCGGGCAGGGTCAATTTCCTGGCGGTTGAGGGTATAGAGCGCCTGATAAATCTCGCGCGCCGATTCGCCGCTGTCGGCCATCGGCAGGGACGCCAGCCATGCCTGGGCGTACTTCGGATCGGTTTCCGCCACCCAGGCTGAGACACGCTTGCCGGGGGTGACGATTGCTATGTCGTTCATGCCATCTCGATTGGAAATACCAAATACCTCAATGGATTATAGCCAAGTCCTCGCGCCGGATATCCATGGTCGACCCCGCCGGACACCGCCGCCAGTCTCCACATCGGCGCCAGCTCCCGGCCGAAACCTCGGTACGCAGGCGAAATACCCGCACCGCGTGGCGGCAAACCGGCACGCCGACGTTGACCGGCCTGCCCTGCTGTGTATTATCCGCGCCCAGTCGTTCACGAGGAGTTCTGCGTCATGACCTACGTGGTCACGGAAAGCTGCATCAAGTGCAAGTACACCGATTGCGTCGAGGTCTGCCCGGTGGATTGCTTCCATGAGGGGCCGAATTTCCTGGTCATCGACCCAGGCGAGTGCATTGATTGCACCCTGTGCGTGCCCGAGTGTCCGGTCAACGCCATCTATGCGGAAGATGACCTCCCGGATGAACTGAAGGCCTACACCCAGCTCAACGCCGACCTGACCAAACAATGGCCGGTGATCACCGAAAAGAAGCCCGCCCCGCCGGATGCGGCCGAGTGGGAGGAAAAGCCGGACAAATTGAAGTACCTGGAACGCTGAGCGCCGCGCTCAGTTGTCTTCCCCGGCCACACACACCCGGTTGCGCCCGCGGCGTTTGGCTTCGTAAAGGGCGGTATCCGCCTGCTGCAGCAACCAGGCGCTGTCGCGCCCGCGGGCCTCTTTCCCGCCCGTGAGCGACGCCACCCCGATGCTCACGCTGACCGACAGCGACGAACCGTCGGGTACCGTCCAGCTGAGAGAGGCGATCCGTTGCCGCAAGCGCTCGGCAATCTGGCGGGCATCCGTGTCCGGTGTCTCGGGAAGCAACAGCGCAAATTCCTCGCCGCCGTAGCGCGCCAGCAGGTCGGCGGCCCGCAGATCCTTGCCCAGCATCGTCGTCACGTCGCGCAACACGCGGTCGCCCATCGGGTGACCCTGGCTGTCATTGATCCGCTTGAAGTGATCGAGGTCGATCAACAGACAGCTGAGCGTACGGCCGTGTCGCTGCTGACGAACCATTTCATCGGCGAATCGCCGTTCGAAGAACCGCCGGTTGGCCGCGCCGGTCAGGGCATCGGTGAGGCCGTCGAGCTTGAGCCGTTCGTGGCTAAGCACGTTATCGACGCACAGGGCCACGACCGTCGCCAGGTGTTCGAGCAAATCGGTGGCGGTCTCGCCGGTAAAGTGCGCGGGATCGGCGCTGCCCTGACAGAGCATGCCGAGCAGTTCACCTCGCAGGTTGAGGGGAACCAGCGCCATCGAGCGCAGCGAGACGTGACAACCGGGGAAATACAGTGCCTGGCTGGTTGGATCGCCGGGGCCGAGGCGCGGGCGCAGCGGCGGGGGGAATAACGCCTGCAAGCGGGCACGCGACAGCACCACAAACCCGCCCGTCACGCGGTCCGGTGTCATGTCCCGGGCCAGCAGCCGGCTCAGTTCGTAATCGGGATCGGCGCACACCAGCGTGGCCGCGGCAATGCCCGCAAACTGCTCGGGCAACCGGCCCGCGAGCACGGCCACGAGCTCGGCGAGCGATCGTGCGCCAATCAGCGCCAGTTCAATATCGCGGAAAACGGCCCAGATGCGCTCGTTGCGCCGCAGCCGTTCGGAAATTTCCTGGAGGTCGTCTCGCAAACGATTCGGCGGTGGCCGGCCAGGTCGCCTGTTCAGCGACCCGCGCCCTGCCCTCCCGGGGTTACGCCGATGTACACCAGCATCTGTTTGGCCGGCATATACCCGCCGATGCGCCGACCATTGTCGAGAAAGATGGTCGGAGTGCCGTTGACACCCAACTGCTCGGCCAGGCGCATGTGTTCATCCACCGGATGGGCGCAGGTCTTCATCTCGATCGGCTGGCCGGCCTTGGCAAGCCCGATCGCCTTGACGCGATCCTGGGCACACCAGGCCGCCACGGCCTTGCGGTAGGAATCGGAGCCGGCACCCGCGCGCGGGTATAACAGGTATCGCACCCGCACCCCGTTGCGGTTCAGTTCCGGCACATCGAGGTGGAATCGAGCGCAGTAGGTGCAATCGACATCGGTAAAGACCGTCATCGTAACCTTCGCCTGGCGGGGGCCCATGACAATCATTCTGTCTTCCTTGAGTCCGGCCATAATGGCGGCGACCTGCTTGTTGCCGCTCGATTGCAGACGCTCGAGCTCAGCCTGGGTAAGGTTGACGCGCGATTCAACATTAATCATCTCGCCGAGCAGCAGGAACCGGCCATCCTTGGTGGCATAGACAATCTGGTTGTCGAACTCAACTTGCACGAGCCACGGGCTGGGGGTCGGCTTGATGGTGGCCTTGGCCAGTGCCGGAAACTGGCTGGCCAGCTTCTTGCGCAGCGCGCCATAGTCATCGGCCAACACGGCACCCGAAAAAGACACACAGACCCACAGCGACAACACGGACATGAATCGCAGCATTTGCTTTCTTCCCACCCTCGGATCGATCAAAAAATTCTGCGGATCATACCGGCCGCCTGATGGCGGAACCAGCAGCACGCCCGCTCCCATCGTAATACACGCACCAGCCGTTAGATGGTCGGGCACGGGTAGGATTTCCTGATTTTTTCAACGATCATTTGCAGTGCGGGTGGCTCTGTCCACCGAAAACCTGAGCCCGCCTGAATATATCAATATATTCATTCATGAATACAAGCAGTTACGAATTGTTTCTCGATTGGTGATCGAGCAACCGGGACGCACGCGCCGGGCCGGCAACAGCCTTAGCTGCACTATTTCGGCAATCTTGCTGTCGGTCAGCACGACCGGGTTGGTTTTCATGCTCGACCCGCGCGAGTGGGGCACGATACGTTCAATGTCGTTCGCGTCCACGCTGAATTGCGACAACCGCGGGAGCCGCAACCGGTCGGTCCATTCCGCCAACCGATCAACCAGCCGCTGTTGCGCGGCCTCGTCCTTAGAGGCAGATGAAATTGTTGATGTGTCCGGATTTGACGCGGGCGTGTACCAGGGTCACGTGCACGGCCCAGCGTCGCATCAACGCTCGCCGAGATGCTGGCGGACAAAGGCGGCCGTGCGCCGCACGGCGTCCTGTCCGGCCAGGTTGTCGGCGAAACTGCGCACCTGGCCGCCGCGGAAATCGAAACCGCGGCCGACCCCCGGGTAAATCACAAGCCGGGCATTGAGTTTGCGCGCCTGCCAGCTCGACACCGACGCCTCGATGTTGCGGCGGCGGTGATACTGCTCCTGCTCGCCAATGAAAACCAGCGCCGGCAACTGGAATCGGTCGACCTCCGGCGCATACTGGTAAACTTGGGCGGGTTCGGGGGCGTTCGGGTCTTGCATGTGTGGATAGAAACCCACGTAACAGGCGATGTCCTTGCCTTGCCGTTCCTTGGTCACCGCCAGCTTGAGGGTGTAGTAACCGCCGCGCGAGATTCCAACCGTACAGACCTTGCGACCCTTCAGATCCTTGTGCTTGAGCATGGCGTCGAGTACCCGCGCGAGGTCTTCCTCCACGGCGTAATCGTGACCAATGGGAAACTGCTGGATGAATCGCCCGGTATACAGATCCGGGGCGAACACCAGGAAACCGCGCGCCGCCAGACGCCGGGCGCTGAGCCGGTTCCAATCGTCGATGCCGCGGCGACCATGCACGAACAGGATGCCCGGATAGGGACCGCCACCCTTGGGACGCAGGATGTAGACGGGAATCTCGACGTCTCCGTTCTGCACGCTGACGCGGGTCACCGTGACGTCGTGATGACGCTCATTGCCAAGCTCGCCACGCGACCACCAGCCTTCGTCCCACCACCAAGACTGCGGGCCGGTCTCCATGTCGGCAGCTGCGGCCGGCCAGGAAAACAACAGGCAGGTGATCAGCAACAAGGTCCGGTACGCTAACGACATTACGATGCCATCTTTCATGTCGGAATCAGCATTGCTCCCAAGGCAGGTCATGGAAACGCCACCCGCCAACAGCGCTGCGACGATGATGGTCATCAAGCTCGCCTTCGAAACCTTCCAGCACGTTGTAAACGCGGGTAAAGCCTTCACGCAACAGCAGCTCGCCGGCATCCAGCGAACGCTTGCCGCTGCGGCAGATCAGCACCACCGGCGCGCCCTGGATGTCGCCGTGGGTCACGGTTCCGCCGAGCAGCAGGCGACGCACCTCGCGGGCAAAGTTCGGGTTGATCTTCCAGTCCGGCTCATCGATCCAGGGAATGTTGATGGCGCCGGTCGGGTGGCCGACGAACAGGAATTCCATGTGCGAGCGCACATCGACCAGGACAGCCCGCGGCTCATTCTGCACGAGGGCGTGGGCCTGCGTCGGCGTCAGCGATTCGACCTGGGTGTCACTCATGAATGAAGCCTAGCAGATTCAACTGTCTGCGGTGATTACCGATCGTTCAGCCCTTGACCGGGCGCACGGTGGCGGCGGCCTGCTTGGCACGGGCACGACAATCGTCGGTATCCTTGCCCCAGGCCAGCGCCACGCCCATGCGACGACGTTCGAAGGCCTCGGGCTTGCCGAACAGGCGGATGTCCGTGCCCGGGACGCGCAGGGCCTCATCGACGCCTTCAAACGCGATTCCCTGGGCATCCATTCCGCCGTAGATCACGGCACTGGCGCCGGCATTGCGCAGGGACACGTCGACCGGCAGACCCAGGATCGCACGTGCGTGCAGTTCGAATTCATTCTGTCGCTGGCTGATCAGGGTCACCAGGCCGGTATCGTGCGGGCGCGGACTGACCTCGCTGAACCAGACCTGATCGCCCTTCACGAACAACTCGACGCCAAAAATCCCGCGGCCGCCCAGGTTATCGGTGATCGTCTTGGCGATCTCGCGCGCCGACTCCAGCGCCTTGGCGCTCATCGGGTGCGGCTGCCAGGACTCGACATAGTCGCCTTTCACCTGCACATGCCCGATTGGATCGCAGAAATGTGTCTCGGTCGCCCCGTCGGGCCCAGCGGCACGAACCGTCAACTGCGTGATCTCGTAGTCGAATGCAATCTTCTCTTCGACGATGGCGCGTGCCTGATTGACACGACCGCCGCTCATGGCATAGTGCCAGGCCTTCATCAGATCGTTCGGACCGTCGATGGTCGACTGCCCCTTGCCGGAGGAGGACATCACCGGTTTGAGTATGCACGGATAGCCGATGTCCTTGTCGATGGCGGCCTGCAGGGCGTTGATGTTGTCGATGAAGGCGTAGCGCGAGGTTGGCAGCCGCAGCTCCTCGGCGGCCAGGCGGCGGATCCCTTCGCGGTTCATGGTCAGGTGCGCAGCGCGCGCGGTCGGGATGACCACCGCGATCTTCTCTTTCTCGATCTTCTCCAGTTCCTCGGTGGCGATCGCTTCGATCTCCGGCACCACCAGCCAGGGGCGTTCCTTCTCAATGATGTCACGCAGCGCCTTCGGATCGGCCATGTTGATGGTATGCGCGCGGTGCGCCACCTGGTGGCCGGGTGCGTCCCGGTAGCGATCGACGGCGATGACTTCGACGCCCAGGCGTTGCAGGGCGATGATCACTTCCTTGCCCAGTTCGCCGGCCCCCAGCAGCATCACGCGCGTGGCGCCGGGAGAGAGCGGTGTTCCGATTCGCATCCGGGTTCTCCCGTGATTATTTTTCGGGTCGGCGCGACGGTGTGCGCCGCGCGGGTTTTGCCTTGCGGGTTCTCGCCCCCGGCACCGACGGCAACCCGGTGTGCTGGGTGCGGAACGGACGACGGGGGCGTGCATCGGCCGCGCTGCGGGCTTGAAGGCCTTTCCCGACCGGCTGGCCGGAAGGAATCAATTGATGGCGCCCGGGTCCGATCAGATCGGCGCGCCCCATGCGCCGCAACGCCTCACGCAATATCGGCCAGTTGTCGGGATCATGATAACGCAGGAAGGCCTTGTGCAGGCGTCGTTGGCGAAGCCCGCGCACCACCGGCACCGTTTCGCTGCCGGTCGTAACCTTGCGCAGCGGATTCTTGCCGGAATGGTACATGGCCGTGGCTACCGCCATCGGTCCGGGCAGGAAGGTCTGCACCTGATCGGCGCGATAGCCATTTTTCTTCAACCACAGGGCCAGGTGGAGCATGTCTTCATCGGTGGTGCCGGGATGGGCGGCGATAAAGTAGGGAATCAGATACTGTTCCTTGCCGGCGGCTTTGGAGTACTGGTCGAAGAGCGCCTTGAACCGGAAATACGAATCGATTCCCGGTTTCATCATTTTCGACAACGGTCCGGACTCGGTGTGTTCCGGCGCGATTTTGAGGTAGCCGCCCACGTGGTGGCTGACCAGCTCGCGGACGTACTCGGGCGACTTCACTGCCAGGTCATAGCGCACGCCACTGCCGATCAACACCTTCTTGATGCCCGACAGCTCACGGGCACGGCGATACAGGCGGATCAGCGGTGCGTGATCGGTCTGAAGGTTGTGACAGACGTCCGGGAACACACAGGACGGCAGGCGGCAGGCCGACTCGATCTCGCGACTCTTGCAGGCGAGGCGATACATGTTGGCGGTCGGGCCACCGAGGTCGGAGATGGTGCCGGTGAAGCCGGGCACGCTGTCACGAATGGTCTCGATCTCGCGGATCACCGATTCCTCGGAGCGGTTCTGGATGATGCGCCCTTCGTGCTCCGTGATCGAACAGAAGGTACAACCACCGAAACAACCGCGCTGGATGGAGATGGAGAAACGGATCATTTCATAGGCGGGGATGTTCGCCTGGCCATACACCGGGTGCGGAACGCGTGTGTAGGGTTGCTCATAAGCGGTATCGAGTTCGCGGGTGGTCAGCGGGATCGGCGGCGGGTTGAGCCACAGTTCGCGGTCGCCGTGGCGCTGCACGAGCGCGCGGGCATTGCCAGGATTGGTTTCGAGGTGCAGCACGCGGGAGGCGTGGGCGTACAGCACCGGATCATCCTTCACCTGCTCATAGGCCGGCAACCGGATCACGGTGGTTTCCGGGTCGAGTCGCTGGGCTCGTTTGTGCAGTCGCACCACTGCCGTCTCCGGTAACGCCGGTGCCGCTGCAACCGGTTCTCGGGTGTAGGGATTCGGATACACGTCGATCGGACCCGGTTCATCGCCGATGGGATCGAGGCGAGGGCCGTGGGCCAGGGATGGCCCGTTTACGGCTTCGAGGTGACTCGAATCGATCACCGTCCAACCTTCGGGAATGGACGGGCGGATCACCGCCGTGCCGCGGATGTCGGTCAGCGCCGACACCGGTTCGCGCGCCGCCAGACGATGGGCGATCTCCACCACCTGGCGCTCGGCGTTGCCGTACACGAGCAGATCGGCCTTCGAATCGAGCAGCACCGAGCGACGCACGCTGTCCGACCAGTAATCGAAATGCGCCACCCGTCGCAGTGACGCCTCGATGCCGCCGATAATCACGGGCACGTCCTTCCAGGCTTCGCGTGCACGCTGGGCGTAAACGATCACCGAGCGATCGGGGCGGCGTCCGGCGGCGGCGTCCGGCGTGTAGGCATCGTCCGAACGGATGCGACGGTCGGCCGTGTAGCGGTTGACCATCGAATCCATATTGCCGGCGGTGATGCCGAAAAAAAGCTTCGGCCGGCCCAGCGCCCGAAAGGCCTCGGCGGACGTCCAGTCCGGCTGGGCGATAATACCGACGCGAAAACCCTGCGCCTCCAGCACGCGTCCGATCAGCGCCATGCCGAAACTCGGATGATCGACATAGGCATCGCCCGTGACCAGGATCACGTCGCACTCGTCCCAGCCGAGGCTGTCCATTTCGGCGCGCGACATGGGCAGCACCGGCGCCGGCGTCAGCCGCGCGGCCCAGTACTTGCGGTAAGAAAAAATGTCGCGTGCCGTGTTCATGTCCGATCCATTACGCATCCCGTAAAAGGAATAACTGTTGATTTTATCAGCACTTTCCTGGTTTGCGGCCTGTATTCGGCCGATGCACCGCACCGGGCCGGGTCCGCTGGGCTCCCTGATCCGCCGCGGCGCTTGACTCCGGACCATGGTACAGAGTCCATACTCTTACCAGGTACATGCCATTGGACGTCGCCATGCCATCGATAGAGTTCATCTACGACCTGGATTGCCCGAACATCGACGGCGCACGCCAGGCCCTGCGCTCTGCCCTGCATCTGTCCGGGCTAACGGAGCATTGGCGCGAGTGGAACCGTGCAGATTCCGCCGCCCCGGACCATGTCCGGCAATATGGATCGCCGACAATCCTGGTGAACGGGCGGGATATTGCCGGTGTCCAACCGGCCGCCGCCCCCAGTTGCCGGATCTACACGGATTCCGCCGGCCAGGGGCGCGGCATCCCGCCGGTCGACATCATCCGGCTGGCGCTGGGTCCTACCGCAAGCAAAACCAGCGGCCGCGGTAGTCTGGTATCCGCCCTGCCCGCCATCGGCGTGGCACTGCTGCCCAAGCTGACCTGCGCCGCCTGCTGGCCGGCCTATGCCGCCCTGCTCAGCGCCATGGGTATCAACTTTGTCGATTACACACCCTGGCTGCTGCCCATCACAGCCTTGTTGCTCAGCCTGACGCTGGTCACCCTCGCCTGGCGCGCCGGCCGCCGTCGCGGCCATGGCCCGCTCTGGCTCGGCACCGCCGCCTCAGCGGTCATTCTGGTGGGCAAGTTCGCCTACCAATCGGACGTGACAGCCTACGCCGGCGCGGCCGTGCTGTTCGCCGCGGCGGTCTGGAACGTCTGGCCGCGCCGCCGTGCAAAATTATCTTGCCCTGCTTGCGAGACGACCCCTTCAACCCTGAGACCCGGAGAATCCCAATGAAACGTCAGATCGAAGTGTTCAGTGCCGGCTGCCCCCTCTGCGACGACACCGTCCGGATGGTCGAGAAAATAGTCTGCCCCTCGTGCGACGTGAAGGTACACGACATGACCCAACCCGCCTCATCGGCCCGCGCCCGCCAGCTGGGCGTTCAGGCCGTGCCGGCGGTAGCCGTGGATGGCGTGCTCGCCAGTTGTTGCAGCGGTCGGGGCGTGGACGAGGCCGCGTTGCGCGCCGCCGGGATGGGCTGCCCGCGGTAACACGACGCTCCGCGCCAACGGCG
>ERZ1292623.1592-Hain-H51-01um-R1-1592-length-21541-cov-8_pt1 | contig 21541 bp, 24 predicted proteins | sample MGYA00564398_ERZ1292623 | MGnify/ENA primary metagenome ERZ1292623 (study PRJEB36523, sample SAMEA6512633) | groundwater metagenome | collected 2019-01-07 | study: AquaDiva: Metagenomics assemblies of 32 groundwater samples | reverse complement strand
CCGATATAGCCGTCCACGCTGGTCGATTCCGGGTGAGCGTCAGGATAGAAGGTGCTGGTGGTACTGCCGATTTTGCCGGGGATGATGGCCTTGGCTCCGCTCCTTTCCTTCTTGACGGCGATGGTGTCGGCGAGCGACTGGAGCAGGGCGGCTTGGGGGTCTTCCTTGAAGTCCTCCCGCATCACGAAGTTGCCGTCGATATCCGGCTTGTCCGAGAGCGACTGCGTACCGGCTGAGACGAAGATAGGCGGGTTGAAGATGCGGAAGCGTTCGATGTCTACGGTGCCGTCTTTCCCGAACCCGATTTGACCATCGGCGTCCCAGGCGCGAGCCAAGACTTCGACGCCGCCCTTGATGGGATTCGTCGAGACGATTTCGATGTCGCACTTGCCCACCGTGCTGCGGGGAATCGCGCCGAGCTTGACGAGTTCAGCACCCTTGACCGTGGCGCGTTCCGCCGCGTCGGTCACAGCTAGAGTGTCACTGATAAGTCCTAAGATCTTCGCCATACCTATTATGAGACACTAGAGAAGCACCCAGCGTACTCGACTACCTGGGTAGCCATGCCCGTCCCCACACTCCTGACTCGACCGCCTGGGCTCGGGGTCATGTACCTATCCCAGTACTCGCGCAGAAACCCAGCCCCCAGTGAAGACTGCCACTTCTTGCCTAACCGGAGCCTGCCGGCCCTACACACGCTGTTTACCTCGTTCCTGTACATGAAGAACATACCGAACCGCAGAGTAGGCACCACGCTGTTGGATTTGTTCTCCAGGATCTCAGCAGCATCGAAGCCGCCATACTCGCCGAGGACGGTGAAAGACGCTATGGCCCTCTTCCCGGTACGCCTCTCCGTCTCATACAGGGACTCGACATGGCCAGGCTCAAGCTGGGAATACTGGTCTATCAAGAGCACACGGTTGTGCGCAGCACGCTTAACAGCCTGGAACCTCCTGACACCCTCCATGTACGAGACGTCCACACCCCTGTGCTCGCCAGTGACGATCTTCTCGTACACGTCCCTAATGCCCGAGCGAACCTCTGGGAGTCTAGCCTGGTTCACGATGAGGAACTCCATCGGCCTGTGCGTCTGGCGTACTACCGACCCCCACAGTAGCAACAGCTTCACTGGATCAGAGACAAAAGCAACAACCGAGAGGGGCTCGCCCACCCGGTGCTTAGCGACCTTACGCGGCTCGTGGATCCTGCTACTGGCCCCAGGCACGGGGCTGCAGTAGAAGAACTCAGATGTTGCTTCCTCTTGGGACATGGGTCACTTCCTGATCCTGGTAGCTCTGACCGACCGCTCCCTGGCGTCCCCGCCCTTCATTAACTTCTTGTACTTCTCGAGAGCAGCCTGGCCCTCCTTGCTCGCGTGCCAACCTGGATTCTTGTAGGCCCTCTCAGCATTGGCCTGGGCCTCACGCTGTTGTTCAGAGCCGCGGGCTTCCGCCCTCTTCATGAGATCACGCCAGGCGGCCTCGGACTCCATGGCAGCACGGTGCTCCGGAGTTAGCGTCCCAGGTGAGCGCCCGTGAACAGCCCCGGCCGAGACGATAGTCACGGCGTCGCGCGTGTCTTTCAGGAACTTCTTGAGCTTGCCAGCCATATGTCACTTCTTACTTCTCATCGGGACAGCGGCCGCCCGTATGCTCTCACTGAGCGTCTTCCCAGGCTTCGCCGGGCCGACCGGTAGGCGCTTTGGTCCACCAGGCATCTTTGGCATCCCCGTCTTAGGGGCTATCCTCTTAGGAGCGGCACCCATAGGATTCTGCTGCATAGCGCGGAACAGTTTCCCGGCGGCCTTGCCAGCCGCGGCACGACCAGCGTCTGGCTTTGGTATCTTCCCTATCATACTAGAGCTTGGCTAGGACCTTACCGACGTTCACTAGGATCGAGGCGACCGCGACGGCCAGAGCCTGGTTATCACCGAAGTCCGCGACCTTGAGGGCCTCAGCGGCACTCACAAGAGCCAAACCGGCGCCGGCTATGAGGGCACCCTTGATGATCGACTTAATCTTGGCCTTATTTTCGTCCGAGAGTTTCAGAGACCACATAGTGTTTTGGTTAGACTGCGAGGGCCCTTGCTGGGCCAAGATCTTTTCCTTTGAGGTCATAAGCCGTGACCCCCTCGAGTTCCTTAAGCGATATCGTCTCATAGCGGTTACCGATCACGCCCTTAGTCCGGTACGCTACCTGGCGGCTCATCTTGTTGGGGTCATCGAACCTGAGCTTCCCTCCAAGCTGGGCGAATTCCACGCCCTTACCCTCAGCTACGAAGTACATGGTGTCTTCCTTGAAAGCGTACATGGGTGGTGGTGCGATTACCTTCCTGCTTATGTCGTAGCGCACGGCTCCCCAAAACCTGGTGTTCCAGGCGAGCTTCTTGATCACCCAGGCATAGTGGTCAAATATCTCCCACCACTCCCCTTTCTTGCCATTCATGAGCATGACTGCGTGGTTACCTCTAGTCTCCACCCGCTGCACCACGCCGTTGACTTCAGGACCATACGCGTAGAGGGCTACCTGGATAGGGGCGTACTGCAGGGCTTCCCAGAGACTGTCCTGGTCATCCCATACGGACTCGTACTCTATCTTCCACTGTGGAAAGATCTCCAATCCGAGCTTACGTATGTCCTCTGGGACATCCCTGTAGTAGTCGGAGAACCCTGCGGCAGGATCAACGCTGGACTCCACATCTGGCCACTTGTCCTCGGTAACACCGCCATGGAGCTTACGTATGGACTCGCCGACGTTGTAGAAGCTGTTACCTTGGGCGGTGGTGCCCGACAACTTAGCCGTGAACCTGTCAGACCAGTTTAGGTCCAGGTTGTACTTCCTCTTAAGGAGCGTCTCACAGCAATTCCACGCCGAGTAGGTGACGCAGGCCATCCTGTCGAAGTTGGCCTTGTTCTGCAGTTCCAGGGCTGGCAGGAACGAACGGAAGTTCCTGTCAGGCTGAAGTACCACCTGGCTAAGCCCGGACACCCCCCCGAACCTGTAAAGACGTGGATCCAGTGACGACGTCTCAGGGATGATCAAGCCGTATTGCATAGACTAATCGGGGCTCAACGACACGGTCAGCTTGGACTCCGCCAACCTGTCCAGCTTGTCGTCCATCTTGGTCATCTTGACGTTCATGGATGACACCTGCTCGCGAACACCCTCGATTTTCTGATACATAATTCCGAATGACACGGCCGCCGCCAGCATGGTCACTACCATGCTGGCATTCACGAGAGTGCCGGGACTTATGACTGCCTGCTTAGTCTCACTCATACTGGTGACTAGAGCAGAGTAACCGTTGTGGTCGTCGATGACGTAGTGGACGAAGACGTCGTAGTCGTCGTGGTCGTAGTAGACGTAGTCGTCGTAGTGGTCGTGGACGAAGACGTCGTAGTCGTGGTAGTCGAGCTGGACGTAGTCGTGGTCGTCGTGGTGGTAGTCGAGCTGGACGTAGTCGTGGTGGTAGTCGAGCTGGACGTAGTCGTGGTCGTGGTGGTCGAGCTGGACGTCGTAGTCGTGGTAGTCGAGCTGGACGTCGTAGTCGTGGTAGTCGTAGTAGACGTCGTGGTCGTCGTGGTCGTAGACGAAGACGTCGTCGTGGTCGAGCTGGACGTAGTCGTGGTCGTGGTGGTCGAGCTAGACGTAGTCGTGGTCGTCGTAGTCGTAGTGGTCGTCGACGTAGACGTAGACGTGGACGCTGGGCTCGAAGCGTACGGGGAGTCGAAGAACAGACGCTGTGCGTTCTTGACCTCGTACAAGGTGAGGATCATGTTGTCCACGACACCGTTGGATATGTACGGCGGCAGAAGTACGATGTCTGGAACGTAATTACCGTGCTCGGCAAGCAGCTGCCCGTCGGCCCTGAACACCACCCGGGCCCGCTCCAGGCTAACCGTCCACTTCACGGCAGTGGCCGTCCAGTTGGCATCCCAATCTACGGTCGTAGACTGCACCGTACCGTTCTTATCGTACGTGCGGCAGAAAAAACTAGTGCCGCTCACGTAAAAGTAAGCTGCATTGACATTACCCCGGGCAAGCGAATAGAGACCCCATATACGAGAATCACCGGCCGTCGGGGCCACAGGGATGCTCATCCTGAACTCGTGCTCCCCACCGCTGGCGAGAGTAGTTATATTCGCCGTACCGTCGCCGCCTGATTTCCTGAAACGAATAGACGTACCACTGAAGGAGTCTACTTGTCCCGAATACACCTTAATGAGCTCATCGTCGAAGCCGTATAGGTACGGGTCGTAGACCCACGTGTACCCTCCTGGCTGGTATACTGCGTCCATGCTGTGATTTGCGCCGGCCTCGTGGAGGTTTCTCGCTCTGGGCGATCACTCTCGACAGTCACCGGGCTGTTAACGCGACGGGATTTTGCCGCTGACTACAGCGACTCAACCGTCTCCGTGGTGTCCTTAGCTGCCTCTGGCGCCTTTGCGGCCTTGGCCTTAGATATCTTGGCGGCAGCCTTGGGTGGCTCCGCAGTTTCCGAAATAGCAGTGGTAGTGGTGCCCTGCTCAGACAGCACCTGTTCGCGAACCTTAGCCACGATCGCCGGCATGAGCTGGGTGAGCATGGCCTCAGCCGCTTCCTTGATAGCTGGGTTGACGGCCGCCGGCGCCGGTAGAACGCGCCCAGGGTGTGACCCCTGCCCCATCTCCATGACTGAGTGAGCAGGCTCAGACGACTTGCGGCTCTTGGCGTAGGGGTCAGTGGACTCCTCCTCCACAGAGAAGTAGTCCCTGTTGTACTGCTTGGTGCCCTTAAGCATGCCGATCATGTCCGGCTCGTCCGTGAAGAACTGGCCATCGACGAACAGAGCGTGCACCCCCTGTGTGGCGGGGATAGCCATGATTGGATTGCCCGGAATGCCTGGCTTGAGCATGATCCGGAAATTGCTGAGCTTGGAAACAAACTTCATAGGATTCAGTTATTCATAGGGAGATAAGGGGCGGGGGTACCGCCCCTCAGCTCATTCTCACTCAATCGTACCCGAGGCGTTCACGTAGTTGCTCGTGGCATTAGCGAGGGTAGCCGCGTCTTTGACGCGGACAATGACCTCCTCGCCAGCACGGCCACCGATGAACACGTCTGGATCACCGACACCCGTAAAGAGCGTGGTGGCAGTCGTGTCGACCGAGAGGTCTCCGACGATCTGCGTCTCAAGGTTGTCCTTGCGGACCCAGATCTGAGCGCTGTCGGCGGCTGCCGTGCCCATGTTCACCGCGTAGTCAGCCTTCTTGAGCTTGACCCGGCGATCCTTAGCTAGCTCAAGGTTGCTCATATCACGATACGCGGATAGGGCAGCCGTGAGACTGAGCTGTGCGGAGGTATCCACAAGGGCGTCCCATACGACCACGTTGGTGCGAGACGTGCCGGCAGTGATAGCTCCGTCGACTAGGGTAGACACAGAGGCGTCGGCACGCAGAGCGTCCAGGACCCTGCACGTCCAGTTGTTGAGGGCGTTGATCGCATCCGCCACGGCACCGATCGTGGTGTACGTAGCGAAAGCAAGCGTGTTGGTGCCGTCAGCATCAATCAGTACGATGTTAGTGGCGGTCGTGACCGTCACGGAGGTGACCGCGGTGGTACCCTCATGCTTGATGCGGATGGCGATCGGCGTGTCGGTCTTGACCTGTTGGAACTCACCCCGGCGGAGCAAGCCCTTTACATGGAGTCCTTCTAGACTCATAAGTGTGTTTCTTTAGCCAATAATCCGTGGCTTATATCGGACCAGCTCCCGCCTGGGTGATAGTCACCCAGGCGTTCGCTGAAGGCCAGACTTATTTACCGTCCCGCTGGCCTATGGACACCTAGCTTGTTCCTTAGACCACGCCCTTCATCAGGGAGCAGCGGGCAGCGCCTACGCGCTCGAGACCGCACTCCGTGATGAACTCGTCGACCTGGCCGTCCGCGTCGTTGGCCTGGATGTTCGTCTTCAGCTTGGTGTCACGACCGTTCATGACAGCGTAGCGGAAGCAATCCATGTCAAGCAGGAAGGCCCAGCCGGAGAAGTCATCCGTGAAGAGCGGGTTGTGAACGATGTTGACGTCACCGTGCGGGGAGACCCACTTCTGGATCTTGACGCCGTAGGTGGACGCACCCTGCACCGTCTGCAGCTGACCGCGGCAGGCCTCGGAGAGAGCCGAGAGGACGCGGGCGCCGCACTCGAGCAGTTTCTCGGGGGCACCGTACGTGAAGCCCTCGCGGAGGAAGACTTCCATGTCCGGAGCCGTGAGCGGTCCGTTCTGGTCCTGCACGTACGAGGAGGCCTCAATGAACTCCTGGAGGCCGCCGGTGGCGTACATGGGGTGACCCTGCGTACCGGTCGAGGACTTCTTCTCACCGAAGTGGAAGGCACGCTCGATGGAACGCTGGTGCTCGATACCCTTCTTGGCACGCTGATGCGCCATGTCGGGACCACCGTAGAGCTTCGCCTGTTGCTCGGTACCGGAGGCACCCATGGACTGGCGGAAGATCTGCGTGTAGTTATCGATCTTGGTCGAGCGAGTGTTGTTGACGTTCCGAGCGAACGCGAACTGCTCGTTCACGTTGCCGATGATCAACAGCGTGTCGTTGCCAAGACCGGCAGCGGCAGCGGTCGTACCGAAGGCGCGGCCACCAGAAGCGACCGTGATGGTCGTGGAGGTGGCGACCGTAGCGACGAGCATGCGCTCACCGGTACGGGTGTTCAGCACGACGTCGCCGGGCGTGTAGACGTACGCGGGCGTGGAGCCGGCGTTGCCCACCGTGATCGTGAGAGCACCGGAGGCCGAATAGCCGCCAGCGCCGACACGGGTGGAAGTACCACCGATGTTGTCCTCCAACTCGGAGAACGTCGGGTTCTCAACCATGCGCTTGCGCAGGGCCTGACCCTTAAGGGACTTGCCGTCCCACGTGCGGCCGTTGGAGGTAAGGAGCGAAGTGAACGGGGACACTTTTACGTCGAGGACGAAAATGTTGTCCGCCATGTCTATTACGAGCCGGCCTTCGGTGTTGGCGATCGCTGTGTCGCGTACGCCATTACCGGAGGCGTTCGTAATTGCACCTTGGTCGTGCGTTGATTCCGTGTAGTACGGTGCCTGAGGCATATTGGTGTGACTGACTAAAAACTGAGTTTAGGCAGACCAATGCACCAAGAAGATCTGGGGTTAGCCGAAAGTGTTGGCACTACGGCCTAACTTGACGAACTGCTCAACGGAGGGACCATCGGAAGCTGGGGCATTTCTGGTAGAACCAGTGCCAGGTGGCAGAGAGTCCTTGGACGACTCTACGTCTGACTTAGCCTTATCGGCCGCGGCCGCAGCTGTGAGTGCCCTCCCCTTGATGAGGTGGTACACCATCTCGATGTTCTCCTGCTCGGGGTGCTCAGAGCTATATTCAGTTATGGCGTCGGCGTACTCAGAGAAATCGGGCGTGGCGGCGATGAACGCCGCAACGTTTTTCTCGAATTCCTGGACCTCCTTCACCTCTGAAATATCCTTTTTGAGTTCCTCTTTGACGCCGGCCAAAAGCGGCTGGACCTTGTCCATGATCTGCTTAGCCAGCTCCTCTGGGTTGAGTTGAGCGTGCGCGTCTGCTCCCATATCGTTCTTGATTTCTTCATTGGCCTTAGCAACCTCCTTAGCCTCGAGAATGCCTATTCTTCCTTCGATGATGGCCTTCGCTAGCTCGCCGTCGAGCTTTCCTTCACGGAGCGCTTCGACGACTTCGGGGTTGGCATCGAGACTGTCCAGGAGCGGAGTGAGGTCGCCGATGAACTTACGTGCATCGCCTAGCTCGCTCCCCATCTCTCCCATCTTCGTCTCGAGTGCGGCATATTGCGACTTCGGAACATAGTCGTCGAGGTTGATTGGGGACTCCCCGGCCTTGCCGGATCCCGTGTCAACTCCGACCGGGCTACCCGCTTCCGCGGACCCGTCCTTGCCATCAGTCATAGTAGTTCATATTAGGTTTAAATCTGTCCTTGGGCCTCCCCGGCATGCCGGAACCGTCGAACAGGTTGGCTACTTCTTCTTGCGGTGCATCTTGCTGAGAGTTTTTGCAAGCCGCCCCATCCTACCGAGCTTCCCCTTGGCATGGGCAGCCTTGGCGATCTTTCCTGGCGGGATCTTCTTACCCTGCGGGACCCCGAGGGCTCTGTGGAGGCCGCCCTTGTGCTTGATGGCGCCGGCTATCCAATTGCCCTTTCCCATATCAGTAGGCCCACGGCATCTTGCCCTTGGCCTTGCCGCCCCCAGCCATCTTGTTCTTGCACGTACAGTTGCCCTTATCCTTGCACGTACACTTGCCCATGACCTTGACGGCCTTCTCTCCAGGCTTCCCCTTTTTCTTATCCTTTGCCTTCCCGCCCTTCTTGGCGAGAATGGCCTTTAGCAATCCCGGAGGTAGCGCCATACGTATGGTTAGTTTATCGCTGTAATTATAGGTAAAGTCGACTGCCTATGCGAAGATTAGTCCTCATCGGGCTGATCTGGGAGGTTTTCGATCGCAATGAGGAGTTGCGACATGCCGAGGGGGCGGCCCTGGAGCTTCAGAGCCTCTGGGGAGGCAAGGTCGGTGTTGAGAAGCTGATCGGCTATGGCGGTACGCTGGAGAGCCACGAACTCCAGAAGAGCCTTCCAGGCGAAGGTCCTGGTGAGGGCCTTGAGTGATCTACGCATCTGCGCGTCGGTCATATCATCTCTGGAGATTACCGGTCCTGTTTAGGATGGCGGCCTGCGGATCTGAGGCCCCCCTGCTGCTGGGTACGTTCGTGTTCACCTTCCCAGTCCTATTCACGGCGCCACCTGGCTTAATCAAGGACTTACCAACTCCCTTCGTGCTTGGTGCACCCTTTGAGATGTCTCCCCTAACCAGATTCTGAGGCGCCCCAAGCCCAGACAGCTGGTTGGGGTCCCCGGACTTCAGGAGCCCGAGAGCCTGCTGGATGACATCCTGTGGGATGCCGCCGCTAGTGCCGGCTCCTGGGGCTTCCCCATTGATGATCTGCTCAGCCGGCCCAGGCGGTGGCTGGATGGGCATGCCATTCTCGTCGAGCTGAGGCGTAGCCCGCGCGTTGGGATCGCCAGACATGCCAGCAGCCTGCGCGTTGGGATCGCCAGGCATACCTGGCTGTGCTGCCATCTGTGACTCGTCCTTGGAAATACTCGATAGCGTCCAGCTCCACGGATGCAGGATCTTGCTAGTAAGCTTCTTGGGGTCAATGAACGGGAGGTTGATAAGAAGTTGGAAAAGGTCCATTCCCTGCTTCTTCATGACCTCATCACGACCGGCGATGGACGGTAGGACAGTGGCCACCAGGTCGAACTCTCCCTTGATGTCATCCTTCTCGATGAGCTCGAAGCTCTGGTCACCGTTGGCGTCAGTGATCCTGATCTTCATGGACTCAGACAGGAACTGGTTGTACATAGACAACCACATGCGCATGAGGCGCGAGTAACCGGAGCCCAAGTGGTTGATGAACAAGCGCACGCGCTCGAGGGTGGCCTCGCGCAGGTGGCGGGACTCCGTGGCACTGCCGACCGTCCCGGACTGGCCCATGGAAATGTCGTCCACGCCCGAGGCGTAGCGCATGTCTGCCTTCAGCATCTCCTCCTCGCGGTAAGCCGACTCCTTGATGTCGGAGAACTGAATCTCTCGTACGCCATTCGGGTCAGGTGACCATATTATCCCGAACGGGCGCGTGACAAGTTGATTTTTCTGAATGTTGGCCAATGGATTAACGACAAACATTTTGTGGATGCTCATCGTGGTGGCGTCCAAGCGCTGGTTCTTGATGAGGTTTAGCATGAGCGCCGGCTGCTCTAGAAGCAATGGGTAGCCAAGCCCCTCGTACTCAAACGGAAGCCGTAGGAACGGTATATCGATGTACGGCGCTTCCTTGAAGTCGTACGGGTTCGGCTCCTCGGCCTCGTAAAGGATGGGGACGTCGTTCACCATCACGGTGTACTTGTCCTCGTACGGCCTCCACCAGAGATACACTTCATGAAAGCGAAGATCTTGGTCGGAGGCATTCTGGTACCGGTCCATCATTCCCGATAGACCGTTTCCGGAGTAGTAATCGACCATCCGCGTGCGGCTGTCGGCGCCCTTAGTCACGCGCGTGTGCACCTGCTTGGTCTGCAGGCGGATGGATCCATAGTCCTCTAGATCGCCGGTCCCGAAGGCCGACAGGGCCTGCTCGAGGCGCACTGGATCTGCGTCTGGGAACATTCTCCGGATCTCGGCGCCATTCTTTACGAAACGCTGGAAGAAGAACTGCTTGGACGAGTGCGTGGTATTCCGCCAATCATAGCGGAAATCGTAGTTGTCCACGCACAGGGCCGCGGGGGCGTCATAGTGAGTCACCGACTTCTCCTTGTAGGTCTTCTTCTGTGTAGTGATATCACGGCCTGCCAGGTACTTTGTCTTCCGCACGTCCTTCTTCCAGAAGGTCTGGAGCCAGGAGATGCCATAAACCAAGGAAGCTGAGACCAGGTCCTCCGTCTGGTCGTCCATGCCGGCGATCTCCCAGGTGAAGTCCGTGACCTGGGACACCTTCAGGGCCTTGTCCTGATCGTTCTCGTTGCGTCCTCGGACGGTGAAGTCCGGCCTGGCGTCCAGGATACGGGGCTTGATGGTCTCGATGACGCCGAGCGTGTACGGCACGAAGACGTTGGCCTGCCAGTCCTGGATCTCCTTGGCCCGGTCGCCGTTGTAGGCGGTGTAGAGCTTGTAGGAGCGGTCGTACCTAGGCTTCAGGTATTCCAAGAAGTATTTCTTGGAGTCATCGCGCTGCAAATAAAACTTCTCGAGGAGCTTTACCTCGTCCTTGCTGTAGTCGGCTGCCCGGTATGCTTTAACCTGTTTGGCCATAAATCTAGTGGAAAGAGGGCAGAGCTACGTCGTTATGAGATATCTGTGTTAGGTCACCTGTGGCCATCATAGAGAAAGTCTGCAGGGCTATACCAGCGGCAAAGACGGTGTCGTCATGGAACGAGGCCGGTGCCACTGGCCTGTTACGCTCATCATAGATCATGACGGTCATCTCATCGTGCAGCTCCTTGGAGTGTATGACGATGGCGTCCTCCCGCAGGGCCTTAGCCAGATCGTCTATCAGGATAGGCCTGGTGACCACGGTGGTCTTCCAGCCTAGCCGGCTGGACTGCTCCTGGGCGTACGCGTCGTACTTGGAAGGTCGGAAGTACAGGCTCGGGTACAGTTTCTGTTTCAGGATCGTCAGGGTGGTGAGCCCGTGGTTGTTCACCTCAGGCGCCATGTAAGCGTTGTTGTACTTACGGCCCCACCTGTCCAACATCTCCCCGAATACGTCCGGCGGCACGTGGCCGCGGTAGAAGGCGACCTCCTCGCCCGTCATGCGATCGAAGATGATGAACACGGAGTAGTTACCGCCTGTCACGCCCTCGGCGATATCGGCGGCCGCGCAGTACGCCGCCCCTGGCTGGGGTGGGGCGTACATGCGGAGACCGTCTTCCACGCACACGCGCCACTTGGTGCCATCCTTGAGGGTGCGCTCAGCTCCGACAACGAGCCTGTTGACCAGCTGTCGCTTGAGGGCGTCACGATCGAATATGGAGCGGCCGGTGGAGTCGAACTGGAGGTTGAACTCTCTATCGAACCGCTGCTCGTCGTTCATATTTCGGCGGATGGACTCGATCTCATCCTCCGTGTATCCCCACCACCAGCCGTATTCCTTTTTTAACCAGTCGTTATCCTCGACCCAGAGCTTATGGAACGGCGTGCCGACCTCCGACGGGGTGGTCTCCACCACCATCTTCTTGTGGACGCAGGCTATGAGGGACGCCAGCTTCTCATCGGCCTTCTGCCAGAACGCGAACTCAGAAAGCAAGCAGTTCTGGATGGCGTAACCACGGCCCACGTTCTCGGTAGACGGCAGCACGATGATCTTGGAGTCTATGGCCGGGAAGGATATCTCGTACTTGCTGTTGTACTGCAGTGTGGGCTTCAGCTCATCCGGCGTGCTCTTCCAGAACATCTTGACCTTGTCCAGGAAGTCGGCCGTCAGCTCACTGTTGTAGCCGATGAACGCCGTCGTGGTTCCTGGTGTAGTGATGGTGTCGTGGTAGAAGTATCCGACAACTCCAGTGGAATTATGCGACACGAACCCCTCTAACACATACGTACCGGAAGAAGTTTGCACATCTACCATCCTCTGCGCAGGAAGTTCCTCTATAGCCACAACGCGCACCCAACCCCCATTCGGAAGAGTCTTACCCTCCCAAAACCGGCGGCCCATGAACCTAGATGGACGTGTCTTCCCTAACAACTGGAATAACTGGTCCATGCGGCCCACCACTGCCTTGTTCACGACTTTGCTGCCGAGTTTGCTGGATACACCTGGCAGACGTCGGTCAACCTCTACCCTAGCCGCGTACCCATTATCAGTGAGATAGTGAACAACTCGTTCCCATACCGGCCCGTTAACCTGGGATATGCATATCTGTGCTCCTGTACGGGACGACTTTGACAACGAGCCTTCCCCATCCATCATCCCAGCCATCCATCCATCCTCATAATCAGGATCTCCCCAAACATCGGTCAACCGTCGTACGACATCACCTACTGAAGTCTCCGAGACCTTTCTCCAGATACTCCTAGTAGTACCCCTCTCGGTGCTCAGCATCCGGTGATCCTCGGTAAGAACCAGTGACGATCCGTCCGCCAAGGAGACCTTGTACGCTCTCTGGTACGTGTCAGCCTTGGCCTCCACGACAGAAGTTTTCATTTTACGCTCCTTACCGCGGCCACCTGGAGGATATTCGTCCACGGACACAACCTCATCTCCGACCTGAAGATCATCTATAGCTACCCACGTCAGATCGGCTGTGAGAACTCTGTGCTCTGGGTGGGCGCAGAATCCCAATTGACGGGCCTTGAGGATCGCCAGTTTGATCTTCTCGCAGCTCGACAATGTATTGAAAAGATCTAGCTGCGGGTTGTTCGCCTTGAACGGGATCAGGGCGCCTCCGCCCTTGCTCTTTATCTTGGTGAAGGCCTCGAGGTACCCACGTGGATCACGGAGATACTTCAGGGCTAGCTTCTGCCGGTCGTTCATATAGACCCCTACCGGTTACCTTATCCTCCTCCTTGCGTATCCGAAGACTCTCGGGCATCTGTGGCTCGATCACCTCATAGACACCGGGGGATGTCTCCTCAGCTACCATGGCTCTCTCAAGAACCACGTCCTCCCAGGCTCTGCCGGAAGACTCTGTCTCCTCGGCCTTATCCAACCCGATCGTCTTCAGCACCGTGGTTAGTCCCTTAATTGAAATCTCGTCGTCCTCGTTCTCGCAGATCTTCTTTAGCCTGGTGACGATGAAATCCAAGGACAAGCCGGCTCGATCCAGCGCTGCGTGGAACTCCTTCCTCAAACTCAACTTATCCAAAACGCTGTAAACGTCAGCCGTCTTCTTGAGCTGCGCCAGCTTGGCCAGCTCCTTAGGGTCAGTCACGCCATCCGCAAGAGCCTTCAGAAGAACGTCCTGCGCGAACTTAGTGTCTACGCCCTTGGTCTCGCCTGACGAGGACGGAGCCACGTAGATCGGTGGGATGGGTAGGTTATCGATGTCTTCCATACTATTCGTCTTTAACGACAGATAGGAGTTGAGCCCGGCTCTTCTGGGCGCCGGCCATAAGATTCGAGACGGTGGCGGGAACGCCGCTTGCGTACTCCGTGGTGATGAACTGGTACTTCTCTCCGTACTTCTCGTTGTAGCAGGCAACCCAGTTAGCCACGAAGTCCAGGAACTCGTTGTAGGTCATCTTCTTCTCGTCGGCCACTTGCAGCAGCCCCAGAGCCTCGTCCATGTCGGCCACCGTCAGCAGGTAGCACAGCCGGGCGGTCTTGAACGGCCACACCAGCTTAGAGGTGATTGGGTTGAGTATCTCGTAAAATCCTGGGTACAGGTCCTCGGCATACCACCGGATGACCTTCATGAGGTTCACCTTGGGTGGGAAGAACATGCTCCTCTGGACCATGCAGATCCTATTGAGGAACTCCTTGAGGTCGACGTTCAGCCTGTTGCTGGTGGGCGCCGTAGACATCTTGGTGAACTGCATGCCGAACCTGTACTCGAGCCACACCGCCTTCAGGGCGGCGTCGTAGCCGGCCTCCTCAAGGTCGGCGTAGACCTTCCTCATGTCCTCCACGTACCTGTAGAAGTTGTCCCCGAGAGCATGCCTGCGCTCGTGCGTGTACGGGTACTTCAGTGAGATCGCATCCGTGGGACAGGCATCGTCGATGACGTCCTTGTCCGAGAAGTACCTCCGGTATTTCCTGGTGAACAGCTCTATCTCCTGTTTCTTCATATGATATCTGTCAGCTACTCCCCGAGGAATGTCCCTATGGGAGACCCCTCAGTCTCTAGGGGATCTGGCTCCACCTCAGGCGAAACCGCAGGACCCGGCGCTTGGCTACCTCCGTCAAGGGCACTCACCAGCTCACCCGCGCTATCGTCCGCCGGCATCTGCCCGGCGCCCTGTGCGCCCCCCATCTCTGGGCTAGCTCCAGCAGCGTCTTCCGGAGCTAGGACGTTGAAGAAGAACTCGAAGAGCCTGGCCAGGTCAGGGCTCTCATCCTCCAGACTCTGCAGGAACTCCTGAACGGACTCTGGGCTGGACGGATCAACTCCTTGGGACTTCATAGCGGAGAACACGTCGCCCATGAGCTCGCGCTTCAGATCCTCTATCTGGTTCAGGCTCAGACGATGCTGGGTGTCGAGCTGCTCACGCTGTGCTTCCGCACCAGCCATGCGACCGCGGAGGCTATCCAGGACGTCGGGCGGCATGGGCGTGTCGGCAGAACCCTGAGACGGGTCCAGCCCAGGCTGCGCTTCCATCGGTGCTGTTGGTGGTGTCGTCTGATCCATATCACTTCTTCGGTTTCTTAACTGGGAGTCTCTTCGTAGGTAGGCCGGCCTCTTCAATCAGCTGCTCGGCCGTCATCTCAGACGATGGACTGCCCGTGATGGCCCCTGAAGCTGACTTGCCCTGCAGCGCATTCTTGAGAGACCGGTACCCGAATGGCAGGTACGGCATAGCTCCCTCGGGAGGGTTGAATGGAATGATAGCCGGAGCAGTGAGCAAGTCCGACGGGGGCAGGTTGCCGACGAACTGTGCGGCCCCGAGACCGAGCTTCTTCATGAAGTCTGCCCCCTCAGGATATATCTGCTGACCGGTTGTGGTGAGAGCCTCGTGCGTCAGGAGGGGCAGCAGGATGTAGTTGAGCATGAACCTACCCTCAACGGTCTCGAAAAAGGGACTGGCATCTATGGCCTGAACTATCTTGTTGTCCAGGTTGTCCCGATAGCTGCGGTCATCGGATCTCAGGAGGTTAGCCTGATACTGTGGGAAGTACTGCGCTAAGTTCGCATAACGCGTGCTGTTCGTGAACCACGGCATCTTCATCCACCCAGCCTCCTGGAGGTGCTCATAGTACTTGGTATTCAAAGCTGCCTCCTCTTCTGGGGACTTGTCTCCAGACACCTCCTTCAAGAGCATATTGATCTTGTTGAGGTGGGCCGGGGTGATGCCCATAGCACGCGCAAGGTTGTAGGTCATACCATACTGGTATGAGAAAAACGGAGACCCCAACACGGGCAGACGCTTGAGCACCTTCACGGCAGCCGGCATCGCCTTGTAGTCCATGTGTATGCGGTTGGCGATCTTCAGCGCCGCCACGGGAGACAGGAAGAAGAGGTTGCCGTTGGGGGCCCTCGTGACATCTGACGGACTGAGCTCCTTGCCCATCCATCGGGCCACACGCAGCAACTCGGTCTCTGATATGCCGTTGTTGACCAGGTGAAGGATGTTCGTGACCTTGTGTATCTGGTCGATCTTGGAGAACCACTCGATGGGCGTCTCCATAAGGAAATGCGCAGCAGACGCAACAGCACTTCCCTTGTCGGCCTTCTCCTTAAGCGCGGCTATCCACTTAGTGGCCAGCTGGTCCCTGAACTCCTGGGAGCGGAAAGCCGTGGCGCCCTCGCCCATGAGCCCTGGGTCGGAGGAAGTAGTCGTAGCCCGCTTGGCGAGCTTCCTGGAAAATGAGGAAGACGCCTGCTCTGCCAGGATGGTCTTGTGGAGGGCCTTGAGGACCTGGATCTCAGCGATAGCCTTCTCCGCATTCGGTCCGCCCTTGTTTCTGAAAGACCTGGCCAGCTGATCCAGTTGGCTGTCTATGAACGAACTACCATGCTGCAACAGGAACGGGTTGATGCCGGTGACATCCCTGATGACGTCTGGGATCTGCTCCTGTATGCCCAAGAACGTGTCGCCCATAAGCTCGCGCATGGACTCTATGTTCCCGACGGACAGGGCCTTAGCGGCTTTCCTGAACGTACCAACGTACCTAGTGTCAAACGGATGTATGCCGAAGAGGTGCGTCGCCATGAAGTTACCGACCATGGACGTGGTGTACAGGGCCAGGTCCACGCCGATCCTCAGGGTCTTCCAGATACTCGTGAGAGCGCCGTAACCCCTAAGAGCACCCAATGAGCTCTTATTCATCAGTACCTTGGACCGGGCCCGATCCACGATGGCCACGGCCTCCCTGAGCCGCGGCTCGAGGGCTGACTCCCCTCCCAGCTCGCTGGCGAAATATTGGGAGAGGTACTTCTTCTGGTCGTCCGTAGACATTCGCATGACAGCCGCCTTCGCCTCGTCGGAGGCGTCAGATGTGCCGAACCTCGTCAGCGCCCTGTCCAAGGCATCCGCGTCGGAAGCCGCGGTGATCCTGATCAACTCGGCCTGTGCCTCCCTGGCGGGCTTGCCGACGAACTCATCAGCCTCCTTAGCCACAGACGCCCGCAGAGCTATTTCCTCGGCGTCCTTTGCGGCCTCAGACGCCAAAAGGCCAGCCCGCACGACTGGGTCTGGCGTGCTGTCCGGGACGTAGCCGGACAGGATGTCCTTGGCGTCACGCGTAGACTGATCCGTCACGGTCCTATACCGGCTTATCTTATCCCTGTTCCTGGCTGCCAGCGCAGCTTGATCTGGGGCATCCTTCAACTTCTGCACCATCTCCTCGGCTACCTTGGTGCCGCTAGCCTCCAGCTCCAAGACGTCCTTGCGTGAGCCGTACGCCAGGGCACGCTCTGCGGGAGTGAGTCCGCGCTCAGGAGTCGTGAACTTAGCCTCGAGTCCGGCCCTGGTATCCAAAGCTTTGGTTATGCTCCTGCCTATGCGCGTGTCGTCCGCATACTTGAGCCAGGCGTCCCAAGCGTTCACTCGCCTCTCGCCTGCCAACCTACCGATAGCCGCAGGGATCCTGTCGGTGATGAGTTTGTTGGTGTGCACGCCTTCACCGATGAGCTGCTGCATGCCGCCCGTCTTCCCGATAGCCTTATAGAAATCTTCCCGGCTCGTCCTAGCCCACGTCGCCACCCTGTTCAGTATGGGGCTGTTGGAAGACTGCCCCTTGGCCACGTTACGGTAATTAGGATGCACGTTCCTGGCGATGTCCTCGGCGGTCATAGCCGCATGCGAAGCCACAGCCAGGGCCAGTCCCTTGGCGCCGCCCTTCGTGACCCCCTTGATGATGTTCGGCACCAGCCTGACGGCGCCCTCAGTGAGTCCGCCCAACGGGTCGAACACCACGTCTCCGGCGAATCCCAGGACAGCCGACGTGACAGGCCCAGCCCCCTTCTGTCTCAGGATGTCCCCCCACGTGCCTTTCTGCTCGATGTTCTCCTTGATGTTCTCTACCAAACCTGGGCGCCCAAGACCTAGAGCCCTCTCGGCCGCGCCAGCCACGATGTTCGTGGGGAGAGCGAGAGTGTCCCCGATGCGCTCCAGCGCCGTCGGCTTGTGCACGACTGGAACATTCGTAGACGACGAAGAACCCGCAGTCGCCGCTGGCGCTGTGGTAGGTGTACTTGGAGAAGGCAATCCTGATCCTGCGCGGCTACGCGGCAATGCCATGCCGTAATTCTACGTAAAGTCGACGCAATACAGCCAAAAGACTGCCCTCTCAGGCAGCCTCCTGGCATCCGCGCCCACGCGACCCGCCGGATGCGGAGCGCAAGACTGCATATAGTATACCCTCCCCAGGTTTCGGCCTGTCCACTCTAAACGTCCCTCGACGACTTCGCCTTCTCAAGGAATGAAATGGACGCCGTCGTCGTGATCAATGTGCTGGCCACGGAGGCCGCGTTCTGCAGAGCTACGCGAGTGACCTTGGCAGGATCGATGATACCAGCGTCGAGGAGAGACTCCTTCAGCTCCATCGTGCGGACGTCGTAGCCCTTGTCCCACAGCGGTGTACCGCTCACGGACTTGCCGGCGTTGCCGAGGATCGTGGCCATCGGCGCCCGCAGGGAGCGCATGACGACCTTGTGTCCTGGGTCGCCTTCCATGCCCATGTCCTCGGCGATCACCGCCAGGGCGTTGCCGCCACCCGGAATGATGCCCTCCTCATGCGCGGCCACCACGGCCTGCAGGGAGTCCTCGAAGCGCTGCTTGGCCTCCTTGATCTCGGACTCCGTCGCCCCGCCAACCTTGATGAGCGACACTCCCCCCACCAGGCGAGAGAGACGGTTGTTGAGCTTCTCCTTGTCGAAGTGGCTCTGGGCCTCAGCCAGCTGGTTCTTGACGTTCTCCACCAGCTTCTCGAGCTTGGTGTGGTCGCCGGCGCCGCCGACGAGCGTGGTGTGCTCCTTGGTCGACGTCACGGAACGCACGCGCCCGAAGTCGACGAACGACGCTTCCTCCAGCTTAGAGCCGGCCGGTCCTCCGAACACGGTAGCTCCCGTCACCGCAGCTATATCGTGCGTGTTGTTCAGCTTGACCTCCCCGAACCCAGGCACCTTGACGCCTAGGCAGGTGAACGATCCCTTGAGGGTGTTCACGACCATCAGCTGCAGCACGTTGGTGTCGAAGTCATCCGCGAACACCAGCAGGGTCTTGCAGCCGTTCTTGGCCAAGATCTGCATGGAGGGGATGAGGTCCTCGGCCGCGCTCAGCTTGCCGTCGATGACCAACACGGCCGCGTCCGTCAACACGGCCTCGCCCTTGGCGATGTCCGTCATCATGTAAGGCGAGACGAAGCCCTTGTCGATGCGCAGACCGTCCACGGACTCGATCTCCGTAGTGAGGGCGCTGGATTCCTCGAGTGCGACCACGCGTGTCGGATCATTGCCCAGGACCTCGTAGACCAGAGCACCCATAGCATCATCGTTGGCGGCGATGGCGGCCACGCGCTTGAGCTCCTCACCCGCGACCGGGCGGGAACGCTTCTTGATCTCCGCTACGACCTTGTCGGCCGCGGCCAGCATCTGCTTCTTCAGCTCAAGCGGCCGTACCGTCTCGCGGCCGAGCTCCTCTACCGCTTCATGGAAAAGGGCCTGGGCCAACACAGCTGCGGTCGTAGTCCCATCACCGCTCTTGTCTCCTGAGGCCACCGCGGCCTCCTTCACGAGCTGGGCGGCCATGTTCGCCTCGGAGTCCTCAAGGAAGACCTCCTTGGCAACCGACACGCCGTCCTTGGTAACCCACGGCGCCCCATATTTCGGTTCTATCAGGACGTTCGATCCTGCCGGCCCCATGGTCCTCTTCGTGACGTTGGCGATCGCATCAACGCCTTCTTTTAGCTTGGAAAGGAGGGCCTTATCGGAGGTGATGACACGGTTGTCCCTGGCTTGCATGTGTATGCACGTTAAAAATTCATATACGAAGGCTAACACGGGGGAGGGGAGCTAAACAAGCGGACCTGGCCGCCTACGGGGTGGTAGGTTGACCTGGCGCTCCCCTCGAGGCCTTGGAAGCTGCACGCGAGAACACGGGCAAATGCTTCATACAGGCGAATGGTTGCCGGGCGCATACCACCCCTCCCTCGGGTGGCGCAGGAACGGGCGAGCGTTGCCGAGAGAATTTGACAGCCTCGGAGCCGGCCCGCCCTGCACCGTCACAATCGTAACTAAAGTCGAACGGGACTGTCCCATTAGACTTTGGCTACAATCAGCTCATAAGTCGTGAACCGCTCCCATGCAGGACATCCCAGTGGAGATAGAGAAGTCATACATCAGCCGTGAGCACGTCCTCGGATCACTGGCCAAGTGGGCCATACGCCAAAGCCCTTACACGATCCCGGACAACCTGGCCAAGGTCCTGACCACCATCCATGAGTCCCTAGCCGAGGACTTCCCAGAGGAGTACATGCCATTCACGGTACGGGAACTCCTGCCTATCCTCAGCAGGAAACTCAGGGAAATTCCCGAGTACAGGGCCTGGAACGACCGCAAGAACGGCAACGCCTCTCCCCACAAGATCCTCACCCGCTACGACGAAGACGGGGACCCAGACGACGATTTCATAGACCTGGATGCCTTGGAGAGGAACGCCGTAAACGATATCTGATATGGCCAAGAAACGCGCCTACGCCTTCACCTACCCCTGCCGCGCCTGCAACGACCCCGTCACCGCCACCTTCTTCATCACCGACGAGCAGGCCGTCCGGGTCAAGACCGAGCTCGACGCCAACCCCTCCTTCACCTGCGTAGCCTGCGCCGCCAAAGCCGACGCCATCCCCGGTGACCAAGGCGGCACCGGCACCCAGGACATGGACGACGTCACTCCAGATCCGCTTCCTCCTCAGCCAGATCCCGCTCCCGCAACTCCTTGATCCGCACCCGGATCTCACTCGTAGGCCGGTGGTAATCGATCCTCCCGACCTTCCGCTTGTTGACCTTGATCAGCACCGCCTTCTTGCGTTTCCCCATAAAACCGTAGGTCTATCTTAAGCACGTTTAAGTGAACCGGCCAACGCCTTCCTGAACCCCCGGCTATTGATAAGCTCTATCGCGTCCACCACCTCCTCATCCGAGATGGACTTCTTATTGTGGGCGGTCACCCCCTCCTCCACTGAGCCAGCCTCAAACGGGCTGACCATGAGCCGGCACTCCTGCAAGGACGTCCCCAGGAACACCTTATGGACCACCTGGCACTGCCCGCATTTGATGAGCGAGACCGTATTGACCTGGTAGATCTCCACCGGAGGCCTCAGGGACTCCAGGACCGAAACCTCAGCTACACGCCCCCCGAACAAGGGGATCTGGCAGAACGTGCAGATAGGGGCCAGCAGCTGATGGGGGGTCGCCTGCTTGGTCATGGATGGCATGGAGGCGTTCTTCTGCTTCCAGTGTACGTAAAGTCTAGGTTTAGGGCGTAGATCGAAGTCCTCCTAGATCGTGGTGACCTTGCCTGCTGCCTGTCTGTGCCCCTATAGGGGACGCCAAGATGGCAAGCAGGGATGTGGGGGGAGGGAGGGGAAGTCTGGGGGAAGGCGAGTTCTGAAATTTGGCCGAAAATTTACGCGGGAATTCGGAAATCGGGCTTGGGGCCCCCGTTTTTTGGGTTGTGGTTTGAAAAAGCGTCGCGCGAGCGGGTGGCACTGGGAGCGGGGGTGGGGGAGGTGGCAGCATGTGGGAACGGCGAACACTCCCCCCGTACGTACGGGCATGGGGTAGGGGGATGGGTAGGGGGATGGGTAGGGGGATGGGTAGGGGGAGGGGTA
>ERZ1292623.1354-Hain-H51-01um-R1-1354-length-23828-cov-83_pt1 | contig 21561 bp, 15 predicted proteins | sample MGYA00564398_ERZ1292623 | MGnify/ENA primary metagenome ERZ1292623 (study PRJEB36523, sample SAMEA6512633) | groundwater metagenome | collected 2019-01-07 | study: AquaDiva: Metagenomics assemblies of 32 groundwater samples | reverse complement strand
AATTTTTAATTTTATATCCCATCGGCTGATGGCCGGCTTTTGACAAATCAATAATGGAAAGGCGATTATGGCCAAACGCGACACCGGTTTTAACGTCTACAAAAACACCCTTGTCATCCGGGCCGCGGCGAAACTGCGATTGATTCATTCGTTCAACGGCTTGTTCTAATCCTTTGCTGTTTTTATTTTTTATATTAAGAAAAACCCCTGAAATGCCGCACATAATTTAATTATGATTCCCAATTACCATCTCTTCTTCCGGCCAATACCTAAGAATGATTTTGCCCGTCTCTTTGACTTTCTCGGCCTCTCCTTTGACTTGATAAACACCAAGAAGAGAACGAAGCGCCTGCGGCGATTTTGGGTTAAGAATCAGCATTTTTTGAAAATATTCTTCGGCTTTGTTCAGATAATCCTGTTTGCCGTAAATTTCGAACATCCGTCCGTACATCCAAGCCATCAACAAAAGATGCCTTGAGTTGTTTTCAAAAATTCGCGGCTCTATGTAATCCATCAGCTGTTGGACCACTTCTTCGGCCTGGCCCGGATAAATCATTTTAGTAAAAATTTCTCCCGCCAAAAACCGCACCGCTTCTTCCTGGCCGACCGGAGAATAAAAATTGAGAGGAACGTCGAAAAGACGCTTGAATTCTTCAACGTTCTTGATCAGATGTATTTGCCCGAATGAACCGGTATATAATTTTGCTTTGGCGAACGGCAAGATGGCGCCGAGATAAATCAGCGCGACAACGCCGATAATCGCCGCAACGGCAATTATTTTTTTTAAGCTGTCAGGTAAGTCATTTTTCGTTTCCGCCGCGGAATTTTTGCCGAAAACATAACCGGCAAACGCCAAAAAAAGAAACAAATTAAGATATATAGGCAAAATATCAAAAAGCACCAGACCCTGGACAAGATAAGCGATGGGCAAAGAAAATAATAAGGCATTGGTAATATTTTGAATTTGATGGTTAGAATTTGTAATTTGTTTGTGATTTGTGATTTGTGATTTGTGATTTCTCTTGAATAATTGCCAGTAAAAAACGCCGAAAATCGCCAGATAGCTCAAAAGCCCCGGAAAACCGACGCTGATAAGATAATCAAGAAAAACGTTATGCGCCCTGTCATACCAGGCGCCAAAACCCCGCTCCACGGAATAATGCGCCGGATTATAATGCTTATCAAAAACAACGGGGAAATTCTCTGGTCCCCAGCCCAACAGCGGCCGATCACTTACGCCGTCAACGGCAATTTGCCAAATAACCATCCGTTCCTGAATATTTTGGGCGTAAAAAGAAATGTCAAACATCCTTGATCCGGGTAAATTTTTAACAAAAGAAGATTCTTTAAAATAAACCAGCAAGCCGACTACCACCAACAACCCGATCGCGCCCATTAAAAACCATTTTCGCCAGTTTTTAACGGAAATTCCCATATAGACAAGAAACGCCAAAGCAGCCGCCATTAATCCGATAAAAGCGCCGCGCGTGGCCGCCAAAAAAAAGAAAGTCATAAAAAAAACAATGGCGACAGCCAAGGCAAAAAACGAAAAAGATTTGAATCGATGACGATATTTATCAATCAAAAGATAAGCGGCGTAAAACATGGCAAAAATAAGATAAGCGGCCACGTAAGCCGAATTGCCGATGGTTCCTTGAAACCGATCGCCGAATTTAGGGCCGATAAAATTCTTAAACCACTGGAAATAAGGCCCGCCGTTTCCGGAAGGCACTTCCGTCAGCGCGCCGTTCTGCGTCACGGTTATCATCTCCATATCAACGTATTTCAAGCCGGCGCCGATACCGTAAAAAATCATCAAAGACGCGGCCACTAAAAAAAACAAAAACATTTTCCGCCATTCGCTTTCTTCTTTGAAAACCAAAAATAAAAGAAGGAAAAACGCGTAAAAAAACAGAATTTGCAAACCGCCTTCGCCCCGTTCAAAATTGGACCAAAAAGAATATGTCGGGTCGACTCCCAAAAATCCCGCAGCAAGAAAAATAAAAACGAAAACCGAAACGGCGACGGCCAGCGGCGATTTTAAAATCCGCGAAACGGGGTTTAAAACGCGCGAACCGCCGCCAAACGCCCAGGCGATTAAGAAAAAAATCAGGGCCAGACCGACGGTTATCCGGAAAAAAACGTACTTGCCCACGATAAAAGGAAAAAGAGTGGATGGCGTCACTAAAATTACGGCCAACGGCGCCAGATAAAGGAAAAATTTTGAGATTTTTAAAAAATTTATCATTGATTTAAGTTATTAGCTATTAATTTATTGAGTTATCAGAATAATATCCCATAATTTCTCTTCCGCCAAGCCAACGGGAATTTTCACGATTATAAATCCTGCAGTATCTGCCCGACTTTCTCGTCCTTGTATACCTTCATAATTCTTTCTCCGATTTTACGCGCGTTTTCTTTGTCGCCGCCAAACCTGTACATATCAAAAAGATTATAAAGAAAAATCGTCCGGTCCGGACTGTATTCCAGTCCGAGAGCATAAAACCTTATCGCCTTTTTATAATATTCTTCGTCCTGAAGAACGATGGTTGCCGAACGGTAGACATTCGCGAAATTAAAAATTATTTTGCTAAAACTAAAACCGGCGCCTTTTTCTATTATTGGGCCAGCCCATTCTTCGGCCTTTCCGACAAGATGCCGCACTAATTGCTCGTTAAAATTTTTATTGCTCGCCTCTCTGTCAATTAAAATTGACAAAATTTCAAGATAAGCGGAAACTATTTCGTCCTGTCCCACCGGAGAAGGATAATTCAAAAGGCCGTCGTAGAGCGCGTTAAATTGATCGAGGGAATTCACCTGGGTTTCGCGAGTTTTAATGTATTTTTGCGCCTTCCTGAACGGCAAAAATGAACCGTAATATATCAGGTACGCGATAAACAGCGACAAGGTTATGGCGATAATTTTTTTAGTCAAAGAATTCATAAATTTCGCTCTTCTAAATCGTAATTTTATTGTTTTGGATTTTAACCATTGAAATTTGAAATTTATTTATTATTTGGCGCTTGGAGTTTGAATTTATATACCGAGAACGCCAAAAACAAAAATAAATTAATATATATCGGCAGTACGTCAAAAAGCACCAAGCCTTGAACCAAATACGCTATCGGAAGCGCAAATAACAACGCGTTAATAATATTATTTTGAATTTCGGATTTGGAATTTGGAATTTGTTTGTTATTTGTAATTTGGGATTTGAAATTTCTTAAAAAAAATTTCCAATAATAAACAACAAAGATTGAAATAAAGCTTAATAAGCCCAGTCCGCCGGTCATCACAAGGTAGTCAAAAAATATATTATGCGCCCTGTCAAACCAGACGGTATGAACGGGATTGTAATATTTTTCAAACGCCGCCGCGAAATTCTCCGGTCCCCAGCCCAAAATCGGCCGCTCTTTCCACATTTCAATTGACTGCCGCCAAAGCGCAAAACGGGTATTTATCGTTTCTCCTTTAAATGAAACGTCTAAAATGCGATTACCGCCTCCTCCGGCGCACCATGGCGCAAGATCAATATACTGGCGGTAATAAACGCCGACAGCTCCCGCAACCAACAGCGCCGCCGCCGCGCCGAACAAAATCCAGCGCCATTTGCGCGACGGCAACACCGCGATAAGATAAAAAAGGGCCGCGATAATCCCCGTTCCCAAACCCAAAAGAGCGCCGCGCGTTTGAGAAAAAAGAAGAAAAACAAAAAAATAAATTATCAGAAAAATTAAGGCGGGCGCTTTCCATCCTCGCCAATTTTTTTTTCGCCAATCGCCGGAGACCAAAAGATACGCCGCGTAAAAAATCATGAAAATTAAAAATGTCCCGAGATAAGCGGGGTTTCCCAGGGAGCCGGCGAAACGCTCGCAAAATCCGGAAACCCCCGCAAAACCGGAAATGCCCAAGCCGGCAGCCACTCCGTAGAACACCGCCAATGACCCCGAAACCATGACAGCCGTAAAAAAACGCCTCCAGTCATTCTCATTTTTCATAAACCGGAGAAGCAGAAGAAAATAGACGTAAAAATGAAGCAAAAGAAAACTGCCCTCGCCCCGTTCAAAATTGGACCAAAAAGAAGCGCCGGGGTTGATGCCGGCAAAGCCGGCGAGAACAAAAATAAAAACAAAGGCTGAAACCGCGATTGCTAACGGTTGTTTAATTGAAAATTGAAAATTGTCCGCCGGAAGAGAATCCGTCCTTGGCGAAAAAATTGAAAATTTGCTTGTCGCCCACCCCCAAACAAAAAATAACAACGCCAGTTCAACGGCTATTTTGAAAAAAACGTACTTGCCGACGATAAAAGGAAAAAGAGTGGATGGCGTAACGATAATCACCGCCAACGGCGCCAGATAAAGGAAAAATTTTGAGATTTTAAAAAAAGCAGCCATAAATTTACGGCTATAACTTATGCAATATCTCCCATTTTTCTTTTTCTATCAAATCCATAATAACGTCAATCCCGACGTCTAACGCGTATTCACGATGATTTTTCAGAAGATATCGGGCCATTTCCAAAGCCTTTGACTTATCCTTGACAAGAACGTAACGCCTCAATTCATTTTCATAATATTCGCGGGGAAAAATAACGGGAACGCTCTTTTCGTCGTTTTTCTCCAAAAGCTGTTTTATTTCCGCCATATTGCCGGATAATTCCGGAAATTTTTTTCCGAGATAATCCGCTATTAAAACGGCGCGCTCGGCGTTTTTGTTAAAAAGGTAATAACGCAGGGCATCTTCATAGTCGGCGCGCCCAAAAATATGACCGATTTTATTCTCATTTATTTTTAAAAGCGTCCGGTAAATCAATTCGGCGTACTTGTCGGCAAGCCCCCAAGTTTTGTAAAAAATGGCAATGTTGTTTATGTCCGTCCCCATAAAACGTTCAAAATTTGGCGCGAGTTCTTCCGCTTTAGCGATCGCTTTTTGAGATTCTTCGTTTTTCCCCGCCAAAGCCAAAACTAGCCCTAAATGATAGTTGGCTCTCGCCACTTTGGGCTGTAAATCAATGGCATATTGAGCGACTTCCGCCGCTTCATCAAACTTTTTCTGGGCGGCCAGATTAAAAGCCAGATGATAATAAACCTCCTGCCGTTTTGGCGCGCGCTTTGCCGCTTCGCGCATAAGTTTTTCCGCGGCTTCGTAAATTTTTGTTTTGGAGATTTCTTCTTCCGTCATTCCGCGGGAAAAACCGTTTAGCATCTCAACGAGACGAATATGAATTCTCACGTCGTAAGGTTCCAATTCAACTAATTCCCCGATCATTTTAACAAGTGTTTCGCCCAAAGGACGAAATTTGGGATTGCTTACATATTCTTCATTGTTAAAATACGCGTCGGAATAAACAGTATCTATCCCTTGGACGCGGATGCCGTATTGAGCGAAGTTATAAGGATAAATGGCGCGCTTTACCGCTCCCTCTACATCAAAAACGTTGGCGCTGATGCTTGGCGACTTTTTAAAAGCAATGCCCTGATTGTAAGGAATAAGATTATGCGCCGCCACCGAATAGATCGCAATTAAAATAACAAAAACCGAAACGCCTTTAACGATAAGTTCATATTTCCGATCGGCGACAAAAGCGGGAGCGGCGACCGGAGAAAATGGAAATTCTTCCGATTTTTCAAAATACGCGATATATCCGATAAAACTGAAAAATACCGCGTAAGAAACGATCTGGTCGAAAATAACGAGGTTCTGGACAAAATAAGCGACAACGCCGGCAAAAAAAACCGCGGCTAAATAAAAATCCTGTTTTACTATTTTTTTGAAAATCACGTAAATAACGGAAAGGATAAGCCCAAGATAAGCAAAAACGCCGAATAGCCCCTGCATCACCAAAACGTCAAAAAACGTATTGTGCGCTCTGTCCAGCCAGGTTTCTCCGTAAAGGGCGTAATCGGGATCATAATATTTTTCGTAAGCGACAATGTAGTTTTCCGGCCCCCAGCCAAATATCGGCTTCTCCTTAAACGCTTTCCAGCTTAACTTCCACGTGATTAAACGAAATTGCGTTGACGGGTCGTCAACGTCTAAAACGGCAGTCTTGGCCAAACGATCAAGCCCGGGAATTTTCTGCCAAAATTCAGCGCCGCGCGTTTGCCAAAACGCCAAAGCAAAAATAATTGAAACTAAAATCGCCGCGACAGAGATAAAACGAAGCCATTTCAGGCTTTCTTTTCTAACCGCGAAATAAACAAGCAACGCGAGAAATCCGATTCCTATTCCTAAAATCGCTCCGCGCGTTCCGGTCATAAAAATAGTCATGATTGCGAGAAAAGACACTGAAACAGAAAAATATTTCCAAAAGTAGCCAAGCGGCGACGGAATTTTTTTTAAGGCGTCGCCCGCTTTTTTAAACACCAAAAACCCGAAAGCGGACAGGAAAATAAGGTGAGTGGCGAAAAAAGCCGGGTTTCCTATAAGCGACTCCGGCCGCGGCTTTTGCGGCGGGTTCAAAAATAAAAATCGCCAGCCGAAATATTCCAAAAAAGCAAAACCGATAAGCAAAAAACCGACAATAAGCGAGAGCTTGAAAAACCGTTCCCAATCAACGCTTTTAAAAAAAACCATCGCCAAAATCAAAAAAACGTAAAAATGAAGAAAGCCAAAAATGCCCACTCCCCGCTCTATATCGCCCCAAAAAGCCCGATAAACGTTTTCCGCCAAAAGCGCGCTTACAACCAAAGACAAAAAAAAGAGCGCGAGAAAAACAATAACGGGGCTCCTTGCCGCGAAACGTTCTTTAAATTCACCTTTAGGAATTAAGATGATATATGCCAACGAAAGGATAAAAGCAAACTCAACAAGAACCCTGTAAAAAACGATTTTGGGAAAAACAAAAGGGTAAATGGTGGCGTTGGAAACAATAAGCGGCGCAAGCGCCGTTGCCAGAAGAGCCCATTTTATAAAACCGGGGATTATTGTTTTTATATCCATTATGTTTATTATAGCCAACTTGTTTTAAAAAGACCAAACCAAAAACCGCCCGAAGGCGGTTTTTGGTTTTTATGAGTCAACCAAAGCTCAAGTTAGTTGCTCAAGGTTACCGTGTTTGAAGGTATGCCCTTCAACAGATAGCTGTTTGCCCAATCGGCGCTTGAAGTTGCCGTCGGACCTTCGGTGTCGCTGTGACCAGCAACCGAGTAATCAGACCAGACGAATGACGGAGCCGCGTCGGTAGTGGTACCGATTGAAGCCCGCACTCCGGTTACCGTGCCGGTAAACTTGGAAGTCTCAGTCTGATGGACTCTAACCACAAAGGTTGAAGCGCCAACAGTGGATGAAATGCCGGTGAAATTCAGGCTAAGCTCGTATTCCTTCTCTGAGCCCGCAGAAATAGTATTCTCGGCATTGAGAAGCAATGAAATATAGCCGGTTTGTCCGCCAGCGCTGCCCAAGGCAACTTGTTCGCCGGTTGTGGTTGAAGTGCCGCTGAAAGCCGAAGCAATGTTAAGCTGGGTGCTTCCGCCTCCGGTGATGTCCCTCAAACCAACGTTTCCAACCGTGGTTCCAGGAGCGGCTTCCACCGCGCTCATTGAGGCCTGGGTAACGGTTACCTTGAACTGAATTTGTTTCCAAGAGATTTGGTCTGGACCGTCCGCCTTGATCTTGAATTTCAAGATGGGAATGGTGCCCGCGGTAAGTTTTGCATCAGTTGATGGCTTAGCAACCGAGGTAAAGTTCGGAGCTGTCTTGTAGATCAGCTTTTCATTGCCGGTCGCCGCGGTAATTGAAGTATCCTTGGCGGTCGCGCCCTGGGCTTCAAACCCGGCAGCCATAACGCTTGTCCAGGCAGAGGTGCCGAAATCAGCTCCGGAACCGCTCTGACCGATGGACGAAACAACGCCTTTGACCGTCAAAGTCTTGTTTGAATCGCGTAAAACTTTCCAGTTAAGACTGGAAATTTCGGCGATAGAAGTAGAAGCTCCGCTTGAGTTAACGGTGTAGCCGGATGTGGCTCCGATCTGCGTTGATCCTTCGTAGAGCTTAATGGTCGGAACATCGTCAACTACCGTTCCGCCGTCGGAATTGGCGACAGCCACGTTAGAGCTGGCCACCAAGATATGCAGTTTGTTAACGGTCATATCTTCATTGGTCGCCGTAAACCGGAATTTACCGAGAACGCGTTCGCTGCCGGCAAGCATAATGCCCGCTTCCGTCTCGGAATCATCAGCGGCTTTCACAACCGTAATGTCGCCGACATCAGCGATAGTAACAGCAACCGTTGCCGCCGAGTTCGTTCCGAACCCGGTTTGGGTAGCGGTGTTGCCCGCGCTGTCAGTGGCAGTCACATCGGTTGTTGAAGACGCAATCTTAACGGCAAAAATGTCACCGTTGGTCGCATCGGTCGCGATATTACCCTTAACCGTTAAGGTTTTGGTCGAACCGCTGCTGATTGAAACGCTTAAGTTGTCAAAAGTAGCGGTGTTGTCCGAGGAATTCAAGGACTTTTCTTCCGAAACCTTGGTGCCGGATTCATCGTAGAGAGCAAGATTGGTTACTTCTCCCGAAGTCAAAGTGCCGCTTGTCGCGGACGCCGTGACTTTCACCGAGGAAACCTTAATGGTGTCGGCAGTGGCTTTAAAGCTGAAAGCGACGAGCGACTTTCCGGTTGACCCCCTGACGTAAGTCTGAGACGAGGGGTTTGAGGAAAGTTGAATATCAAGAGACGGAGCTTTCACAGTCATGGTGTTGCCCGAAATGGTGCTGTTAGGCACTATCGCGGAAGTCGCCACGAATTGGTTATTGTCCGTATTCTTGATGTCGCTTGACTGGAAAGCCAAAAGCGATGCCTGAATGCTGTCGTTGTCGTCGTTGTCCGGATCCACGTCCACGGTTACCTTAAAGGTTCGTGAAACGCCGGCCGCCATCGTGTAGACGTCGGTAAGCGTGTGGTCGGTTGACGTCGTGTGGTCAACGGCGCTCGTTATGACCGAATTGCTGGTAAGATCCCAGACTTTGAGATCATTAAATCCTTCGCCGGAGGTCAAGCCGCTTGAAGTGGCGTGGAATCTCCAGTTTCTGATTTCAATGGCGCTCTTGGTCGCGATGGTGAAGTTAAACACCTCAACATCCTGGCCGCGAAGCGCGATATCTCCGGAAATCGGACCGTTAAAGGTGATGGTTACGTCGCCCCCTTTAAGCTCAACCGTGTGAGCTTCGGAGCTGGTATCCATTCCGGAAGTGTCAATTCGAACATTAAAGCCGTAGGTTTTGCCTTTGGCTTTAACGTCAGACGCTGAATCGAAGTACAGCTTTATCTGATCTCCGGATTTGGCGCTGCCCGAAACGTCAGTATACACCTTAAAGGTCTTTTGCTGGCCTTTTTCAATCTTGAACGGTGAACCAAGACTAAAAGTTATCAAGTCCTTGGCGCCGACGCCGGAAGCCGTTGCCAAAGTCACATCGTTCTGTTTCAAAACGAAATTAGAAAGATTGCTGTTGGAAATGGAACCTCCTTGAGTCACGGCGATGGAATTAACTTCTATGTCTTCGTCGCCCGAAACATCAAGACGAAATTCGGAAATCTGGACATTGGTCGCGCCGACGGTTGAGCTGGAAAGCGAACCGACTTTGGTGGTGGTCGCCACGCCAGCGCTTTGTCCGCCGATGGTCATTGAATTGCTTGCCAATGAACCGGACGGAGTCGGTGTTCCGGCCGAAGAAACAAGCTCAAAGTAGCTTACGTTTCCGCTGGTTGCGCCAGTCGCCACGTCAGCTACCAATGATAATGTTCTCGTTCCCGAAACCGCGAGTCCGAGATTTACGAATGAAACTTCATGGGTCGTTGAATTCAAGCTCTTGCCTGAAGTCAAACGAGTCGCGCCTTCATAAAGGTAAAATCCGGCGGAAGCGAAATCAGCGGTCGCGCCTACTCCCTTTCTTTTGAAAGTAAGATCGGTCAAAGTGCCGCTGCCGGAAACCGTGAATTTCAAAACGCTGATCGCCGAAGCGCCTTTCGGAAGAACGGCGCTCGCCGGATTATCCGATGCCAAAGCAAGGGTTAAACCGGTGGTCGGCGTTGTGCCAGTACCAGTACCAGTGCCGGTACCGGTGCCAGTCGCCGCCAATTGACTGTATGTGGACTGAGAAATCGAGCCGAAATAGCCGACTGCCGGAGAAACTCCGTTGGCAGACTGCCACGCGGCAACCGCGGCTTTGGTTCTTGAGCCAAAGTAAACGGTCTCGTTGCCGGAAGAACCGGCTCCGCTCTCAGCCACTTTATTGCCCGAAGCGTTTAAATACTGTTGAAGACATTTTACATCGTCACCGCTTGCTCCAAGATAGAGATTGCGGGTGAACGCGCAAGAAACAGCCACGCCCGCGCCACCACCCATCGTCGATAATTGCGACTGTAGCTGGGTAATTTGGGCTAAAAGCTGTTGAATTTGGGCCTGAAGTTCAGCAGTCGTTGCCGCCGAAGCGGGCAAAGCAACCACCAAGCTTGAAAGCCAAACCGCCGTCGTGACGGAAAGTCCGACACTGGCGATTTTCTTTAACGAATTACTCATTTTAAATTATGTATCTTTTGAATTAATCTCGAATTTATTTCGGATCAGTGAGGATTAACGAAATAACCCGCGATTAGTCAAAATATGTATCGACTTAAATTTATTTTATTTTAATTATTATTCTGGAAAGTTATCGCTTCTATCAGCCGACCCGCCGCTTTTACCTTTAAAGAAATTAAATTGTTAAGGCAGAAACAGCAGCTTAATAAAAGAATAACCCTGTATCAAAATGAAAAAATCTCACCCTTCAATCAAAGTGAGACTAAAAAACCGGGCAAATTAACCAAAAAAACCGCGGTTAATTGCTGATTTGGAAGTTCAGCCTCACTCTGAACTGTTTTGTTTTAATTTTTATTTATATTTATATTTAAAAATAAACGAAACCCCTGATAACGTCAAGCCGGACAGCTGGGGATAATTTAGGCAAATCCCGGCTATATTAAAGATAACGAGCAAAAAACACTTCGGTTTCGCCTTTTTAATTTTTAAAAAATCCAGACAGAAGCTCCGAAAATAGCCACGGTTAAAATCAAAAAAACCGTAACATTCCTTAAAATCAAGAGGCGGTTAAGGGTGCCGCCGAAATGATGAATAATCAAATCTTCCAGAACCAGCGCAAAAAGAATGGCGAATGAAGCGGCGTTAAGGAATCCCAGCGGCAAAAGAGCGACAACCCAGATAAATTCAAGAACTAAAAAGGCGAAAACCAAAGAATAAAGGTTCTTTTTAATGGAAAGTCCGGAAATGCTTTCGGTTTCTTCAATAACGCCCAGAAATTCCCTAAAAATCAAAAAAATCGCCAAACCGACGGCCAGATATTTAACGGCAAAAAGCCCTGATTTGTCGGCGTTGAAAAAAACGGCGAAAATCGTCAAAAACATCAAAGCGCCATAAAAGTAATAAAGCGGTTGGCGATTAACAAACGACAAATTTTTAATCCCCAGCAATAAAAACAAAAGAAAACCGAAAAACAAGCCGATTACCGACAACCACAAACCGACAGCCAGCGATTTGACAACCAGCAAAGAAATCGCGAGAAGCGCCAAAAAAGAAAACAAAAACCGGCCGGCGTTAATTGTCGGCCGAAAATAAAAATACAAAGCAACGATTAAAAAAATAACGGTAAACAGCCAATAGATGACTGACAAAAACAACAAGCCGGCGAAAATAACCGCTTTAAGCGCCGATATTAATTGCCAAGCCCTGAGGCTCTTTGAAGCCGATTTTAATTTTTTTAGCATTCTTTAATTCGCCGCGAATAATGCGGTCAGCCAGATTGTTAAGAATAAACTTTTGAATCAATCTTTTTATCGGCCGCGCGCCGTATTCGGCGTCAAACCCTTCTTTGGCCAGATAATTTTTCAAAGAATCGTCAATGGCCGCGTTAATTCCCTTTTCCGCCAATCTTTTCTTTAAAATTTCCAACTGAAGATCGACGATTTTTTCGATTTCTTTCCCGGCAAGAGGATTAAAGATGATAATTTCATCCAGACGGTTGAGAAATTCCGGCCGGAACGTTTCTTTTAATTCAATCATCACTTTGTCGCGGAAAACCTGTTTTTGTTCAGACGCGTCTTCTTTTTCTTTTTTAGCCGCCGGTGTTTCAAAACCGATGCGCGACATTTCCCTGAACTGCTCGCTCGCCACGTTGGAGGTAAGAATGATAATCGCGTTTTTAAAATTAACCATTTTGCCTTTCCCGTCGGTCAAGCGCCCGTTGTCCAAAACCTGAAGCAAAATGTTAAAAACCTCGGGGTGGGCTTTTTCAATTTCGTCAAAAAGAATCAAACTGTACGGCCGATGCCTGATTGTTTCGGTAAGCTGTCCGCCTTCTTCATGGCCGACATAGCCCGGCGGCGAACCGATAAGCCGCGCCGTTGAATGCCTTTCCATATATTCGCTCATATCGATTCTAACCAACGCTTTTTCGTTATTGAACATAAATTCCGCCAACGCTCTCGCCAATTCGGTTTTGCCGACGCCGGTCGGTCCCAAAAACATGAAACTGCCCATCGGCTTGTCTTCCTCGGATAATCCGGCGCGCGACCGGCGCAGGGCGTCGGAAACCGCCTTAATCGCTTCCTCCTGCCCGATCACGCGCCTGGAAAGAACTTCTTCGATACGGGAAAGTTTTTCCATTTCCGATTCCAACATTTTGGAAACAGGAATCCCTGTCCAGCGCGAAACCACGCCGGCGATGTCTTCTTCGTCAACCGTTTCTTTAATGTATCGTTCGTCGAATTTTTTGCCGTTTTTCGTTTTCGGCTTTACGCCGAGGTATTTTTTCTCGTAAGCCTTGAATTCTTTTTCCGCCGCCGGCAATTCGCCGTAAACAATCCTGGCCACTTTTTCCAGATTGCCCTCTCTTTCGGCCAATTCCGCTTCGCGGCGCAAATCTTCCGCTTTCTTTCTTAAATTATGAATATCTTCAAAAGAGATTTTTTCGGCGTGCCATTTCGCCGACAATTCGTCGTTTGTTTTTTTAAGGCCAGCCAGCTCTTTTTCAACTTTTTTCAGTTGATTGCTTTTTGAAGAGCCGCTGATCAAGGCTTGGCGTTCAATTTCCAAACGGGTGATCTCGCGCCTGATTTTATCAATTTCCCGAGGCAAACTTTCGGTTTCCAGGCGCTGAGCCGCCGCCGCCTCGTCAATCAAGTCAACGGCTTTGTCCGGCAAAAAACGGTCGGTGATATAACGAGCCGAAAGATTAACGGCCGCGATAATCGCTTCGTCGCTGATTCTCACGGCGTGATGAATTTCATATTTTTCCTTTAATCCCCTTAAAATCGCGACGCTGTCCTCAACGGACGGCTCTTCAACGATAATCGGCGCGAATCTCCGCTCCAATGCCGCGTCTTTTTCAATATAGCGCTGATATTCCCTGATGGTGGTGGCGCCGATAGCGCGAAGTTCTCCGCGCGCCAAAGCCGGCTTCAACAAATTGGAAGCGTCAATCGCGCCTTCGGCGGCGCCGGCGCCGACAATCGTATGGATTTCATCGATGAAAAGAATGTATTTACCCGCTCCCTGCTGAATTTCTTTGATAAACGCTTTAAGACGATCTTCAAATTCGCCGCGGAATTTGGTGCCGGCGATTAAAGCCCCCAGATCAAGCATGATAATTTCCCTGTCTTTGAGCGGCTCGGGAACGTCGCCGGAAACAATTTTTTGAGCAAGGCCTTCGACAACCGCTGTTTTGCCCACCCCCGGCTCGCCGATAAGAACCGGGTTATTTTTGGTGCGCCGGCTCAAAACCTGAATCAATCTCCTCAATTCTTCGCCGCGGCCGATCACCGGATCAAGCTTGCCGGCTCTGGCCGCCTCCGTAAGATTAACGGCGTATTTTTCCAAAACCTGGAATTTACTTTCCGGCGTCTCGTCGGTAATTCTCATTGATCCCCTGAGACCGGCCAGAATTTTAAAGGCTGTTTCGCGGCGCAAACCGAAATCTTCCAAAATGTTTTTCGCCGAAGAAGGCGTTTCCAAAATCGCCAGCAATAAATGCTCGCAGGAAATAAATTCGTCTTTCTGATTAAGCGCGATTTTGGCGGCTCTGTCTAAAACGCTCATCAATTCCTGAGAAAGATAGAGCTGGGCCAAATTGGCGCCGGAAAAAAGTCGCGGCTCTTTATCCAGCAGTTCATCGATTTTCCGGCTTAAAGATTCTGTATTGATGCCGGCTTTGTAAAGCAGCGGCCTGACAAGCGACTGTTCGTCAAGAACCAGCGCCGCCAAAAGATGAATAATCTTAAACTCGCCGTGATTGCGGCGCCCGGCGATTTCCTGCGCGTTTTGAATCGCCTCCTGAGCTTTGATTGTAAAACGGTTAAAATTCATAGTAATATATTTTATAAGAATAACGCTGTTTATTTATATTGTATCTATCTAAAAATACAAACAACGTTATAATTTCTTACATATTATATACGCGAAAGATTAATATGTCAAAATGAATTTACTGAAATTTTACGAAACAATTCCCGGTTTTTTAACCTGGAGCACTATTTTATTGATGTTTGTTTTTTCCTGGCTGGCGCCGGCGGCAACGGCTATTTTTATCATTCTTTTTGACATTTACTGGCTTTTCAAAACAATCTATCTTTCATTTCACCTCCGCGCCACGTTTAAAAAAATGCGGGAGAATTTAAAAATCGACTGGCTGGAAAAATTAAAACAAAACGCCGCGACGGCCGACGACTGGCAAAAAATATACCATCTTGTCATTTTCCCGATGTACAAAGAACCCTGCGAAGTAGTCAGAGAATCTTTTGAAAGCCTGGTTAAATCCAATTATCCGAAAGACAAGTTTATCGCGGTTTTGGCGATTGAAGAACGGGGCGGCAAAGCCGACCGGGAAACCGCCGAAAAAATTGAAAAAGAATTCGGCGACAAATTTTTTAAGTTTTTGGTTGCCGCTCATCCGGCAAATCTTTCCGGCGAGCTTCCCGGCAAAGGGTCCAACGAAACCTGGGCGGCCAAGGAAGCGAAAAAGCTGATTATTGATCCTCTGTCTTTGCCATATGAAAACATTTTAGTTTCTGTTTTTGACATTGATACCCAGGTATTGCCGAATTATTTCGGCCGGCTCGCTTACGTTTTTTTAACCTGTAAACGGCCGCGGCGATCCAGCTTCCAGCCGATTCCTTTATTCACCAACAATATCTTTCAAGCGCCGGCTCTGGCCCGCGTCATTTCTTTCTCTTCCACTTTTTGGCACATGATGCAACAATCTCGCCCCGAACGCCTCACCACTTTTTCTTCCCATTCAATGCCTTTTAAAGCGCTGACGGAAATCGGTTTTTGGAACACCGACATCGTTTCCGAAGATTCGCGGATTTTTTGGCAATGCTATCTTCGCTATGACGGCGACTGGCGAGCGGAACCGCTTTTTTATCCGGTTTCCATGGACGCCAACGTCAGCCCCCGGTTCTGGCAAACGATGATCAACCTTTACAAACAACAAAGACGATGGGGATGGGGATGCGAAAACATTCCCTACATATTAAACGGATTTAAAACAAACAAAATAATCCCTTTGAGAAAAAAAATTTACTGGAGCTTCAACATCATTGAAGGGTTTCATTCATGGTCCACCAACGCTCTTATTATTTTTTCGCTCGGCTGGCTGCCGATTATTTTGGGAGGAAAAATTTTCAACCTCACGCTTCTTTCTTACAATCTGCCGTTTATCACGAAAACCATCATGACGCTGGCGATGTTCGGCATCGTCAGTTCGGCGATTTTAAGCGTGGTTCTTCTGCCGCCCAAACCGAACTGGTTCAAGCCCCGGCATTATTTTCTTTATTTTTTCCAGTGGATTCTGATGCCTTTTACCTTGATAATTTTCGGCGCTTTTCCGGCGATTGAAGCCCAGAGCCGGCTGATGCTCGGCGGCCGTTTCCGGCTCGGCTTTTGGGTAACACCGAAACACCGCTGATTTTCCGATAAAATTTATATAAAGAAATTGACAATTTCGGCTCTTTGATTTATCATTGAATAATTATGTTGACTGCCAGACAAAAACAAAACATCGTCAAAGAGCACAAACTCCACGAAACCGACACCGGTTCAACCGGAATCCAAATCTCTTTTTTAACCAAACAAATCGCCGAACTCACCGATCATTTGAAAGCGCATCCGAAAGACAACCATTCCCGCCGCGGCCTCTTAAAGATGGTCGGGAAAAGAAAGGCACTGCTTGATTATTTGTCGCGAACCGACCAAAAAAACTACAGCGGCCTCGTGAGAAAACTCGGCCTGAAAAAATAATATGAGATCGGCGCCTTACAAAGAACAGCGGATCGGGATTTTTATCGACATTCAGAATCTTTATCATTCGGCCAAAAATCTTTACGGCGCGAAAGTCAATTATCGGGAATTGATAAAATGTCTTGCCGTCGGCCGGAAATTAATCCGCGTCGTCGGTTACGTCGTCAAAAGCGAAACGGCTCTCGGCGAGGCCTCTTTTTTTGAAGCGCTGACCAAAGCCGGCGTCGAGCTCCGGATCAAAGATCTCCAGATTTTTCCGGGCGGAGTCAAAAAAGCCGACTGGGACGTCGGAATGGCGGTTGACGCCATTAAAATGGCCAGATCTTTAGATGCGATAATATTGGCCACCGGCGACGGGGATTTTATTCCGCTGGTGGAATATCTGAAATGGGGGATGGGCACGGAAGTCGAGGTGGCGGCCTTCAGCCGAAGCGCCTCGGCAAAACTCAAAGAAGCCGCCGATTTTTTCATTAACATAGAAGAAATACCAAGAGTGCTGCTGAAAAAATAATTATGAATTTAAAAAATCAACAATTTACCGCCGAAATAAAAGGGAAAACAATTGTTTTTGAAATTTCAAAATTGGCCGAGCAAGCCAATGCCGCCGTTTTGGGGCGTTGCGGCGGCACCTCTGTTTTGGTAACCGTCGTGATGGGGAAAAAAGACCGGGAAATCGATTATTTCCCTCTGACGGTTGATTACGAAGAAAGATTTTACGCGGCCGGGAAAATCATCGGCAGCCGTTTCGTGCGGCGGGAAGGCCGGCCGTCGGAGGCGGCGATTTTGTCCGGACGCATGATTGACCGAACCATCCGTCCGTTTTTCGACCAGCGGCTTAGGCGCGACGTTCAAATTGTGATAACGGTTCTTTCTTACGACGAAGAAAACGATCCGGATTTTATCGCCCTTATTTCCGCTTCAACCGCTTTGGCAATTTCCGACATTCCGTGGAACGGGCCGGTGGCCGGAGTAAGAATCGGGAAACTGAAAGACGAAAACAACATCCTGGTAAATCCGGCTAATTCGGAATTAAGGGGAGATAAATTTTCTTTTGACGCTTTTGTCGCCGGCAACGAAAACAAAATAAACATGATAGAATTCGGCGGCGACCAGGTAATTGAAGAAGAGGTGGCAAACGGCCTTGAGGAAGCGCACCGAGAAATCAAAAAAATCGTTGAATTTCAAAAAAACATCGTTAAAAGCGTCGGCCGCAAAAAATCCGAAACGCTTTTAATCGAACCGGACTTGGAGCTTAAGAAAAAAATCCGGGAATTTCTGAAAGACAAACTGGAAACGGCCGTTTACGCCGAAAATAAATCGGAACAGCAAACAAACCTTGAAGAATTAAAAAATAAACTGGCGGAACATTTGGCCGCCGAAGGATTGGAAAATCCCGAAGGAGTCGACGCTTTGTTTGAAGAAGAAGTTGACGCCCTTGTCCATAAAAATATATTGGCATCGGAAAAAAGGCCGGACGGCAGAAAACTTGACGAAATCAGGCCGCTTCACGCCGAAACGGGATTATTTGAACGCCTTCACGGCTCGGCGCTGTTTATCCGCGGCGGCACTCAAGCTCTGGGGGTGGTGACTCTTGCTCCTCCGGGCGCCGAACAACTGATTGAAACAATGGAAATTTCTTACAAACGCCGGTTTATGCTTCATTATAATTTTCCGCCTTATTCCACCGGAGAAGTTGGCCGTTTGGGCGGCGCCGGACGGCGGGAAATCGGGCACGGTTCTTTGGCGGAAAAAGCGGTAAGGTCTATAATTCCTTCGCAAGACGAATTTCCCTACACCATCCGGGTAGTTTCCGAAATTCTGGCTTCCAACGGCTCTTCTTCAATGGCGACTGTTTGCGCCTCTTCAATGGCGTTAATGGACGCCGGCGTTCCGATCAAAAAAGCGGTGGCCGGCATCGCCATGGGCTTGATAATCGACAAATCAGGAGAGAATTACAAGATATTAACCGACATTCAGGGGCCGGAAGACCATTACGGCGATATGGATTGCAAAGTGGCCGGCACGACCGACGGCGTCACCGCCATGCAGATGGACGTTAAAATAGAAGGCGTTGCCGTAGCAACCCTTAAAGAAATTTTAAGCCGGGCCAAAAAAGCCAGACTGGAAATTTTGAACTTTATGAGCGGAGCGATTGCCGCGCCGCGGCCGCAAGTTTCTTCTTACGCGCCCGTTGTGTTAGTTTCCGAAATCAGTCCGGAGCAAATCGGCGAAGTAATCGGCCCGGGCGGCAAAATGATCAACGCGATTATCGCGCGCACCGGCGTTCATACGATTGACATTGAACAAACCGGCAAGGTTTTTGTGGCGGCCGCCGAAGCCGAAAAAGCGAAAGCCGCCGTCGCCGAAATTAAAGCCATTACCCGCGAATTTCGGCCCGGGGAAATAGTTGAAGGAGAGGTGATTAAAATTCTTGATTTCGGCGCGATTGTCGATCTGGGCGGCGGCAAAGACGGCATGATTCACGTTTCGGAACTTAAAAGCGGCTACGTGGAAAAAGTAGAAGACGTGTTAAAAATCGGCGACAAAGTGCGGGCGAAAATCATCCGCTCTGAAAACGGGCGCATCGGCCTTTCGCTGAAAGATTTATAATTTACTTCAAAGGAATCGGGTAAGTCGTTTCGTTTTTGGAAAGAAAACTTTTAATGTTTTCAATATCAGTGTTTAAAATCCGCTGAAGCGCTTCTTTTGTGTTAAAAGCGTTATGGGGAGTAATAATGACGTTGGGCATATCAATAAGAACATGGTTGGCCAGAATTGTTTTTAGATCGGCTTTTTCCGGATGACCGTAGAGCAAAAAAGCTTTTTCGTCTTTAATCGGCCCTTCTTCTTCCAAAACATCCAAACCGGCGCCGGCTAAAATTCCTTCATTGAGAGCTTTGAGAAGGGCTTCGGTTTCCACGACGGCGCCTCGGGATGTGTTGATGAGAATCGCGCCTTTTTTTATTTTTTGAATGTTTTGAAGATTGACAAGATGATGAGTTGATTCGCTGTAAGGGACATGGAACGTGATAACGTCGGCTCGGGCCAGCAGCTCTTCAAAAGGAACGTATGCGAATCCCAGCTCTTTCGCCAACTGGTCGTTCGGATAAGCGTCGAAAGCGATGACGTTCATGCCGAATCCCTTGGCGATTTTAACGGAATGTTTTCCGATGCGGCCGGTGCCGACAACGCCGATGGTTTTGCCGTTTAAATCAAACCCCTGAAGCCCGTCAAAAGAAAAAAGTCCGCTTTCTTTGATTTGGTCGAAAGCCGGAAAAATTTTGCGCGACAAACACAGAAGAAGGGCGAAAGCGAATTCCGCCACGGTATTGTCGCCGTAGCCGGGCACGTAGCCGAGCTTGATGTTTTTTTCGCGGGCAAAAGCCGAATCAATATGGTCAAAACCGGTGGAACGGCTGGTGATCAATTTAAGGTTCGGGAAATAATCGATTGTTTCTTTATCAACCGTTGAACCGACGAAAACGGAAATAGCTTCAAAGTTTTTTTCCGCCGGCAAATTATCTTTGTTGAGTTTTTCTTTGCTAAACCAAAGCTCCGAATCCGGAAAAGTTTTTTTCAGGTAATCGACTTCCCACTCTTCAATTTCAAAAAAAGCGATCTTCATTTGCTGGTTTTGATGATTTCATCAACCAAGCCGTATTTTTTGGCGTCTTCGGCGTTAAGCCAGAAGTCTCGGTCGGTATCTTTTTCAATTTTGGAAATCGGCTGGCCGGTGTGTTTGGCCAAAATATGGTTTAATTGGTCTTTGATTTTAATGATATGTCTGGCGGCTATTTCAACTTCCACGGCCTGGCCTTCGCCGCCGCCCATCACCTGATGGAGTAAAACTTCGGAATTCGGCAAAATGGACCGCTTGCCTTTTTTGCCTCCGCTCAAAAGCACCGCGCCCATTGAAGCGGCGATGCCGACGCAAATCGTAGCAACGTCGGGTTTAACGTATTGCATGGCGTCGTAAATCGCCAAACCGGCCGTAACAACGCCGCCCGGAGTGTTCAAATACAACTTAATGTCTTTTTTCGAGTCTTTATATTCCAAAAACAAAAGCTGGGCGATAATCGAATTGGCCACCGCGTCGTTAATCGGCCCGCCCAAAAAAATTATCCGTTCTTCCAAAAGACGAGAGTAAATGTCGTAAATTCTTTCCCCGTATTGGGTTTTTTCTATGACTGTCGGAACGAAATTCATGATGTTCGTTAAATTATAGCCGTTTTTAAAAATTAGGCAATAGCTTTTCTTGTTTCGCCGGACCGGTTAAAAATCAAAACCTTTTTGAACCGCCTTGTTTTTTTGAAAAGGGTGTTTGATCTCTTTCATCTCTGTTGCCAAATCGGCTTTTTGAATGAAAGATCGCGGCGCTCCACGACCGGTAAAAATCGCGATTTTTTCTTCGGGAAAATTTCGGAAAATTTTTAAAACTTCAGCGGCTTTCACGAGTTTGAGCCCGACCGCCACGTTAATTTCGTCAAGAATTATCAAATCCCATTTTTTGGAACGGACGGCCCTTTTCGCCGTTTTAAGGCCGGCGGCGGCGGCTTTTTGATGAGCCGAGAAAGAGAGTTTGTCGCCCAAAATTTTAACGAATCCCCTGCCGCTTTTTACGATTTGAAATTCGGGTTTCGGAATCTTAAATTTAGCGGGAAAATAATCTTCGCCGGATTTCCATGGACCTTTGATGAATTGGATCATCAAAACTTTTTTTTCTTGCCCCATGGCTCTCATGGCCTGCCCCAAAGCCGCCGTAGTTTTCCCTTTGCCGTTACCGGTAAAAACAACGATCATTTTACCAGCTGCAAGTCGGGCAAATTTCCCGCAATTTCGCGAAGAAACCGACGTTAACGACGGCGTTATAAAAACGGGAGCCGTCAAGGCCGGAACAAGTCAAAGCGTAAGTCGTTGTTTGTTTCGGCCTAACATTGGCAAAATCGAACGAACATTCAGTTTCAGTAGAGCAAACCGAACCGACTCCCTGGTCAATGGAGCAAGAATCGGCGTATTGGCATGTCCATTTTAAAGAAGATTTCTGCGGGATAATGATTGACGCGGGATCAGCCCAAAAAACGCATTTGGGAACCTGAATAACCTGAACAGTCATTGTATCTGCGGCTGTGCCGCCGGGGCCGGAGCAGGAAAGCGTGAAATTATAAACGCCTCTCGGGAGATTCAATGTTTCAGAACCGCTAAGCGATTTATTGCCTTCCCAAAAACCGACGGGGTCGGAAATGGCCGCGCAACTGTCGGCGTTAAACGAAGACCA
>ERZ1292623.1591-Hain-H51-01um-R1-1591-length-21580-cov-4_pt1 | contig 21580 bp, 19 predicted proteins | sample MGYA00564398_ERZ1292623 | MGnify/ENA primary metagenome ERZ1292623 (study PRJEB36523, sample SAMEA6512633) | groundwater metagenome | collected 2019-01-07 | study: AquaDiva: Metagenomics assemblies of 32 groundwater samples | reverse complement strand
GAGCCACAAAGAGTAAGGGTAGATTACTCTCAAGTTAATAGAGTTGACCAAAATAATGTGCAATGGATTGAAATTAATAGGGGATGCAAAAGACAATGCTCTTTCTGTTATGCCAACCCAAACTATAAGACTTTTGGAGTTCCTGAAATTACGAGAAACATAGTTCAGATTATTGGAGAGGGAATCCTATATGATCCTAACATAAAGCAGAAAATCATAGAGTTAGGCAATAGAAGAGTTAATGGGAAGGTTGTTTATTACGGGTTGTCACAAGGATTTGATTTTCGCTTGTTTGATAAGGAACTTGCTGAAATATTCAACAAAAATAGAATAGGAATAATCAACAATAAAGGAAAATGGTATAAAGGAATAAGGTTTGCTTGGGATGGGGGTTTAAACCACGAATTACTAACAAAGCAGACGATAGAACTTCTTGAAAGTGTTGGTTATACCAAAGGACATATTCAGATTTTTGTATTAGTTAATTGGAAAATCCCTTATGATGTTTGTCTTAATAAGCTGATTAAGTTAAAAGAATGGGGGGTTAAGATTGATGATTGCACTTACAATACAACAACCACTTTAGAAACATCAAAAGGCACACAATGGCTTTGTGAAGAAGGTAGAGAATGTATTGACATATGCAATAGCACTTACTTGTAATGCGTGTAGAAGAGTGCAAGAAATTATTAGAAAAATTAGAGAACAAATTTTTTTATTTTATATGGCAACAGAGAGAAACAGGGAATGACATAATTGCAAAATGGCAGGATCTCATCAATGATTGTATTTAAACCATCTTTCTTCAGTGATAAGAGGTTCATGTATGCCTTTCTTTTCTATTTTTTTATATTCAATATATCCACAATAGAATCTATTCTTCCTGATGGAATAATAAGCCTGTTTTGATAGGTTATATTTTTCTAAGACATCTTTATAGTAATTATCAGAGAATACATCTTCAACAAGCTGCCTTTCACTTTCATATGGAACAAGATGGAGATATTCCCTATCATCAATCTTTATCTTTGTTTTTTTATACCCATATAGCCTTATAGTGCCAAGATACATCCCGTGTTCAAACTTAAACATCTTGTTGTTGTATATCCTTTCTTTTGTTCTCTCGGCTTCCTGTTGGGCAAAAGCTATTATGACAGGGATAATCCTTTCATCATCAGTATCTTGCGTTGGGATTATCTTCGTGCCTTTGTTCTTGGCAAAATCTATTAGAGTGAGACCAAGCTTGGAATCTCTTGCAAGTCTGTCCCATTTGGTTATTATGTGCCTGGCAACTTTCTCATGGTCTACCATCTCAATCCAATTCCACAACTCAGGTCTGTTCTGCTTTATTCTAAACCCAGACCAGAGAATGCCATTATGATAATCAACCTTATATAGCACATCCCTATCTTCATTCATGCTACCAGATCTGGCAAGTTCAATAAAGATATTTTCTTTCTTGACACCATATCTCAGAAGATCCTCCATATAATAATTTATCATCTGCCCTTTCTTTTTCTGTTCGTCTGAACTTACTCTTATAGAACCAGTATCAATTCTCTTCATGCCAACCCACCACTCTCTTAAAGACACCGAATCGTCTGCTGAACTTGTTGTTATTTCCTCTCGTATCGAAGCTGTCTATTTGGAAAGACATGTTATCTGTTTCTCTGAGTTCCATCCGGATTGCAGTATAGGGATGTGGTTTCCTGTTCCCAAGATAAACCATGATATCAAATGTCCCTGCACCACATTTCCTAAACACATATGATGCGAGTTTCTGCTTAGAGTTTACCCAGTGTTTCGGTATGCCACCATTCTTGCTTTTGAGTTCCTCAATCCTTACTCCTCGCCTTGTAGTGGTAGATACCTTAGTGTTGTTTCCCCAGATCCTCATACCCTGCCTTGACATGCCACCAAGCTTTACAATCTGGAAGGTTATATGATCCTGTTTCATTCCGAATGGTGTTATATAATTCCGAGTATATATAGTTTTAGTTATTGAAAACCTAATACCATTATAGACAATAGATGTATGAACTTCCCTCTCAGACTTCCAAAAAATAATTTTCGGAAACTCCGAGTAGTATTCGAGGACTTGCCTATACCCACTATAATTTTAAGATTTATAGAGGATAAACACTAACCCCCATCTCATAAAAACCATCCCATTTCCCCCACACTTCCCCACTTCTCCATATATTACGAGTTCCGAAATTTTTTGCCATTTTCTTAAAATATATTTACCAGTGTTATAAGAAGGGAACACCAACTCCACTAAAAACTCGGAATTTGAATTTCGAATATGGAAGTGTAGGGTATGAGCTAGATAGAACAGACTACTTTACGAGATCCCTGCCCTGCTTGGCATAATCCTTTGCGGTCTTATCAGAAATTTCATTATCTTTTCCAAGCTGAACCCAAGACTTGCCTTTCTCATTGTCAGGATTCAGTTTAGATTCAAGATATATTTTTATGAAAAGTTCCTTGTCATGCTTTTTCTCAGTCTCTTTCAGCTTCTCTTTCAGTTCCTCTTTTTCTTCTTCTGTCTTTGCAAGTTTCTCAATCTCTTTGATCTTTTTCTCCTTATCTTTTTCTTTCTTTTTTATATGGAGTTCTTTCATATACTCTTCATGCCTTTCTTTCTGCTTTTTGCTGAGTTCTGACATATATTCATGGACTTCTTTGTGCTTTCTTAATTTATCCGGATATTCTTTTGCAAATGTGCTGAAATATTCTTTTCTGGGTTCGCAGTGCCTATGTCCCGGAAACAGAATAACCTTTTCCATATCTCTGCTTCCCTTACTCCCTTTCCAGTAATGGTTCTGTGGCATATTCCTCAGCCTGTCTCTTTGTTCCTGATTATATCCTGCTGTCTTGGAAAACCTTTCGACATCCATCTTGGATAACTTACCAAGATACTCATCTGTGACACTTTCAGTATATCCTTCTGAAGTTCTGTATATATTCTGCGCATCACCAAGACTTGAATGCCCTGGCGACCTTAGTTGCTTGATATTCTCTTCCATTATCTCGACAGACATCCTGATGTAGTCATCATTTGGCTTATTCGGTATGAATATATTAATTTCCTGAATAACCCACAACACAGGAAAAAGCTTATTTGAATATTTTGGAAATTTTTTCAACTGATTATATCTCTGTATTGTTCTCTGCATGATGCAGTTAACAGCAAAATATTCGTGTTTCCTGTAAGAATCTCCAGGCAGAAAACCATAATGAAAAATATGATAATTTTTCTGATCCAACAAGAGATCATCAGGCGTATAGTTATATTTGCAGTTTGCAGGTTGCAGTATTCCAAGTTCAAATGCTTCTTCAAATACTGCATTTATTTCGTCTATGTTCTGCTGTGTTCCTTTAAGCTGTTTCTTTCTTATCTTCTCTTTGCATCTCCTGGCTAAATCCATGCATCCCTCATTGTCTGTGAGTTCTTTCTGACACGAAATAACTGCCAGGATGCTTTCGGTTGTCTTGACAGTATCAAAAAGTATCTTCCATAATTTTATGGTGACATCATTCTTGATATCGATTGTAAAGAACTTCATCGGCGGAATATTTTTATCCCAGTATTTCTTTGAAGGATCTTCTTTATTGACATATTTGTCATTGTCAACATAGAGTGCATATATTATGGCATTTTTCTTTGCTTGTGGCTTCCCCTGATCTTCCAGATATTTTACATGATGTTCCACTTCCGCCAGGAACTGGCAGAAAGCATACTCTAATCTGTTCTTGAACTTTTCAGTTATCACAATAACTAAGAATCCTTTCTGATGCAGCTTCTCAGCAACGCATTCAGAAGCAATGGATTTACCATGCCCGGAAACACCATAAAAAAGAAAATGATGCGGTTTAATCTTGCCGTAGATATCCTGCAAAATCTCTTTTTTCACACCATCTGCATAGATTGTTCTTGTCATTTTTTGTCTCACTCGTCTTCATTGTCATCATAATCCCCATCGTCTTTTTTCTCTCTGTATTCATTCTCATCTTTGGGTTCAAATACTTTATATTTTGACCTTGCATCGCCTAATGCGGTTGAAGGTATGGAAAAAGTTATCAGCTTTGTCTTCTTGAAAGCAAAATAAAATACATTTTGCATCGTCAGGTTAATGAGTGGCAGTTTTGCCATCTCTCTCTCATATAATATGAACATAGGATTGTCTATGTCAGGTTTTATTATTTTGTCACCTTTCAGAGTGTCATAGTATCTCTTTATGTTCAAAGCAGTTTTTTCATACTGGTTATAAAGGATAGGATAGAAATTGGGAAATTCTTTCTTAAGATCAGAATCAATCTGGGGTATGTCAGCTTTCAACTGGTTTATTGCCTGTATCATATAATAGATTTTGTCAGGGAAATAACCCATACATGACTGTGCCAGATGCATAAAAACAAGCTGTCTTGTGACAGGCAGAACTTCATAAAGATTATTCTCTTTATTCTTTTTTTCAGCTTTTTTGTTAGAAGCCATAGATTCTCCTCCTCATCTTATACCTTTCATCATATCCATAATCAGGATATATGATACCAATCACCCCGTCTCCATCAAACTGCTTTTTCTGTTCAGATTCAACCTCGACTTCCTTAAACACTTTCATAAAATCAAACACAGGATATTTCACTTCTTCAATCAGGACTTTTATTTCTTTGTCTATGACATCCCTGACACCGCCATAAACAATAAGCCTTTTTTCAGGATCTGCGATGTTCATAGATTTCAATCTTGGCTGAATATAATACTGCTTGTGCAGATAATTAAGCCTTTTTACTGCATCCTCCGGTATCTTAAACTCTTTCTCCTGTTCAAGAACAACCATAGACTGCCCGATTGCATCCCCCATCTCTCCCGGAAAGAATCTGTTATTTAGCATATTTTCTTCATATTTCTGGAAATTCTTCATCACAAGCTGTTTCATCAGTTCCATAGTATCAGAACCCTGCCTTTTTCATCTGTGCTTCAAGATCGTCTTCATATTCCGGCTTCTTGTTCTCGATCCTGCTTTCAACCTCTTTCTTAAAATCAGGAAATGCTTTCTCGAATTCAGAGATAAAAACAGATATCTCGGTTGTCTTATCCATGAAATTGCCCTCGAACTGTTCCATGACAACATATCTCATCTTCTCATGGTTCTGGAACATTCTGAAAAGATATAACATATTATAATAGTTCGACCTATTGCCGTCAAAAACATCAAGAAGTGATATGGTAAGATCCATATTTTTCTCTGTGAATACTTTGTCTGCATACATAAAAAGTTTTTTGATAGTTGTTTCGTTTAGTTCCATAATCTATAACATTGATATATTGCCTTATATACTTTACTTTGTGGATTTTTCTAATTAAACTATATAAAGGAGTATATATTATGTTTTTTGCATGGGATTATTAAACAACCTGCCACTGATGATTGCGATAATAGTAGGTATTCTAACAGGGGTAAGCTTTTATATCGGTTATATTGTCGGCAGTCTATCTGTTCTTGACGAGTTGCAAGAATTTATAAACAAACTGAAAAGAAATTCACAAGAGAAGAATTAGGATTATAAAACACGAGGTAAACAACAATGGAGAAAAAAGATAATACAGATAAGATCAAAGAACAAGACAAAGAAGACAAGAAACCAAGCAAGGCAGAAGAAAAGTTTGAAGAGATAAGGAAAGTCAGGGAAACTGAACAGGAACTACTGAAATCAGTTGTTACAAGTGGCAAGAATTATCAGGATGTAGTCTCAGATGTATACACAGAAATGGACAGTTATATTGATATGGTTGCTTTGGGTGTCAGTTATGGTTGTATAATTGAAGGTAAAGGTGGTCTCGGTAAAACATACAGAACAATGGCAAGACTCAACAAGCACAATGTATCTGTCGCATACTTAGATAGTTTTTCAACTCCGGTTGCTCTTTATGGATGGATGTATAAGAACAGGGATATTGATGTCATGGTCTTAGACGATCTGGCAGGTCTGACAGAGAGTGCGAGGATTCTAGCATACCTAAAAGGTGCATTATGGGTTGTCAATGACAAGAGACTTGTCCACAACTTATCAATGAAGCCACCTGTAGATGAATATGGTAGATCAATCCCTGACTGGTTTGAATTATCAGCGAGAATGATAATAATGACAAACAAGTGGAACACAAAGAATCTGCATGTCAAGGCAGTCACAACAAGGGTCAATCATGTAGTCGTGGAGATGGGATATGATGATATAATGAATATTATGGAACAGGTAATGCAGAAACCATACGGAACTCTATCACCAGGTGACAGACGGGAAGTGTTTGAATATTTGAAAGCTAACACAAGCGAATCAACAGAGAACCTCAATATCAGGACACTGATAAAGATGTTCCAGTTCAAGGAGTTTTCAAAAAAGATAAACGAACCTGATAAATGGAAACAGCTATCTCTGAAATCACTCAAGAAAGATGATCTGTTGCTGCTTGTGGAAAAATTAGAGAATGATAATGTGAATTTTCCGAAAGATTCCGACAAGGAAAAAGAATTCACGAACCTGACAGGAAAAAGCAGGGCATCATGGTTCAGGTTAAAGAAACAGTTGAAAATACAGGGAAGTGGGTAACAGAGTATCACAAAAATAGAGGTTGAGACTTTTATAACATGGGACACGCACAAGAACTTTTGGATGAAGAGACAGAAAACATCACAACGACTGAAAATGCACAGGAATTAGTCTTCCTGCTGGTGTCCTTATTAATCCTTTTCATTGTATTGATTTGGAGGAAATTTTGAAAGACGATGGCACTAAGCAACATATTGTTTAAGATAGGAAATTTGATAAGTTCATTCAAGATATGGGATTTTATTTTGGGTGCTAGTCTGACATTTGGGCAGAAACTGTTCAGGTTTTATGGTCTCGTAGCTTTCATAACCATGTTTGTAACGGCAGGTATCACGGCTTTCCATATTGGGGGGACACCACTAGACATTCTGCTGTCATTCATACTTGAACTTGTAAAGACAATAATCGCCACAGATCAACAGATATATGATATTGCAGTATCTTTTTATTTCAATCCGGCAAACCACACAGTCTGGCAGGGTATAATAACATCATGGATAATAATATCAAAATCATTCTTTTATTTATGGTGGTTCAGGATAATCAGGAATCTTGTCAAAAAACATTCATGGGTATTCCCAATAAACATAATAACACAGGCATTCGGTCTGAAGAAAGAGGAACAGAACGCATCACTTCAGGACTCAAGAGTGAACTGGATAAGCTTCAAAATAATGTATGTGTTTATGGTATTCATCAACATATTTTACCTAATATTCATATCCAAGACAATAACATTCGATTTCGTGCCTGTGACAACAGGGTTCTTCCCGGTGGCAGCAGAGATACTGAAGAACACATATATTTTCATAAATTCATTATTCAGCCAGTTCTGGGTATGGATACTAGCTTTCAAGGGATTACTGACAGGTTTTGTTTTAGTGATAATGAAGACTGCATTCATGATTGCAAAAGTTGTATTCCCACTTGAAGATTATGTAACAAACGACACAATAGGCAACATCACAAACAACACGATAGGAGGAACATAAAATGGAAATAAAACAAATTGGCAGATTAGATGATGGGACAACATTTCAAGAAGGAGATATTTTAGAAATAACTACAAGAGATGGATATACAAGGACAGGAAAATTCAGATACTTCAATAATAGTATTTGGACATGGGGAAAGAAAAAGATGATTATTGATTTTGGTTATTATAATGATAGTGAAAATTCAGATAATGGAGAAGACGTAAACATTGATAATATAATAAGTCTAAAAGTTCTGAAGCCCAGAACAGAAAAAATTAGAGGAGGTTGAGAAAACAGGGGACACGATGAAGAAAATGACCAGGAAGAAGAAGTCAAGAAAAAGAAGGGAAGATTCTTAGGAGATCCACTGATAGAAGTGGACTTTTAGATGAGGAGATAAAAGATGCAGAAAGTAAGTCAGGGGAATTCAACTATAGGGCATGCCGAAGCCACAATAGATTATGAACTGAAAAAAGCAGAGTTTGGCGAAATAAAGAAAGCGACAACATTGAATAGATTAACTGCATCTTTAATTGACTGGCTAAAATACATAACCATTATTTTTTTCTTTTTTTTTCTTTTTTCATCGATTACAATAGTTATACTTTCATTTATTTTCGGAATAAATTTAGTATGGTTGTTTGGATTTTTAGTTAGAATAGAACTCATAACTTATTTTATATTATTAATTGGATTGACATTATTCAGTCTTGATAAAGATGTTGATAAGAAAATAAAGACATGGTTTGCGGAAATGTCAACATTCGGAATAAAAACAACAAAGATAAAATTAATAAATTTCAAGACCAATATGCTAATAATCCCTTTTGAGAATGTTATGTTAAAATACAATGCAACAGGAGATGTTTCCAGGCAATTAAAAAAAATATTAGTTAGAGAAGATAACATAGAAAAATTATTATTTAGACAGGCAGATACAATAATAGAACAGGATAGTAAAGATAAAGAAAAAATAGATAGATGGTTTGCATACTTCAATTTCAAAAATATACCGAAAGACGGGCATCTGGAGGTTGAATTCATCTGATGGACAGACTCGACATTATAAAATATTATTTTACTATCCTGAGAGTATATAGACAGTTGGAAAAAGGTATAATAGACAACAATTTCGGGACAAAGAGCAACTGGGAGAGAGAACTTGAACCGACAAAATATACAGACAAAGGACTAAGAAATTTCATAAACCAGATGATAGATAAAGGGATACTGAAAGAAACAGGTAACAATGAGAGGGGAGACGTAATATATCAACCGGATGAAAAAAGTGCAAAATATGTTCAGAAAGAAGCAGAAGAATCTGAGATAGCAAAGATATGGACTGATAATGGATATAATGACCTTGTAAGAGCAGATTATGACTTGCTTTTCTCTAAATTATAAAAGTAATTGGTAAATTTACCGAGTAGATTTATAAAGGACACATAACACACCATAATCATTGCTTAACATTTATCTAGGCAAAATAAAAAACAAGGAGGCGATAAAAATCGCAAAAAACAGTAAAGGAATGCCTGTATGGGGTTGGATTTTTTTAATGTTAGTAATAGTAGGTAGTCTTGGATCAATAGTATATTTTCAAGCAAGAAGCACCTCACTCCAAGAAAAACAGGTAGAACAGATAGAACAGAAAGAAGATCTTTCTGCTAGTTGTGATGTAAATAAACAAAGCACAGTTCAGGCGCAATTGTTTAATACATTCGCAAACCCAGACACACAGATAGCAGGTAATGTATATCTGAAAGATATGACAACAGGCGAGATATTCGCTAATGCAACAACCACAACATCAGGATGGACATCAATCGCAACCACAGCACAATGTGGAAGCGGACATGATTGGAAACTTTATGCCGTGAATATGGTTGATACATCAGGAAGTGCAGAAAGTGACCTCTTCAAGATTACTGAAAAAACAGTATCTAAGAGACTTTACACAAGCACTTATGCAAAGGCACAGGTCAGAGTTAAGGATCTTATAGGTGGAGACGATGAGTTTATGTTCGCTGATAGCACAGCAGCAGGAACAAACGCAACATCAGCAACAGACCTTAACACAACAAATGTCTTTGAGGATGCAGCAGCAGCCGACATCGCAGTCGCAGCAGGTGGAACACTAAAAGCAGAAATCTTTATAGCTTCAGCAACTGCCAGAAAATATGCAAGTGATGAAGGGGAACTGACATCATTTGATGCAGATGGCAAAGAAGTCGAAACATCTCTGGGACTGAAGACATATGGATGTGTTCAGGATGGAACAGGCGATGAATGGGATACTGACAGTGTTATAATAGCAGATTCTAGTGGTGCTGTAAAACCAAACGTCTATGATAATATAGATGATGCATCAAAGAAACTGGCAGCAGTCAAGAATTCAGATGGTGGATGCTATGAGGTAGCACCATTAAGTTCAGCAGGACAGACACTTATATTCAGTATTACTGCCGACACTGAAATCGACACATCAGGCGATGATGTAACACTATGTTTCTTTTCAGAAGGAGCGTATCTTGAAAGCAAGAATGGTGGAAGAAACATCGAACAAGGAATTGCAAAAGACGACAGTTCATCAACAACAGTTGTCTACAATTCAGAAACGCCATGTCTGGTCTTCAATGTTCAGTAAACTATAAATCAATTTTTTTCTTTTTTTTTCTTTTTCTAAAAGATTCTGAGGTTTTTACTTTTGTTTCTCGTCTGCAAAAATCCAATTCATTCAAAGTATTATAGTATTATAGTATTAGTATTATAGTATTAATTGAAAAAATCCTTAATTAAACTATATAAAGCAGTTATACTTATAAAAATGACATGGCAGAAGAATATGTGCATGGTTCAGGGACTGACAGCAACACAACAGCAAAGATAATCATAGGTTTCATCGCAGTAGTTATAATGGTGGTAGTAGCATTCTTAGTAATAAATGCAGTCGGCAAGATAGATCTTGGCAAAGGCAAGAACATAACTGGTGAAAACTATTCTTTTGAGATACAGGCAAATGTCAACGGCAACAAGATATATAACTTAGATTATGAACTTTACAGGTGGACTGAACTTGTCCAGGAGGGAACACTAAGTTCTGATTATAAGATAGAATATAAAGGTGTGCTAAACAACACCAACTACACTTTAAAGATCCTGACAGACAATTATTACGACACAGAAACAATCTGTAATATACAAAACAGCGCATGTTCAGTGTCTATGCAGGTCAGGGCAAAACCACACTTAGATTATATAATGTATGGCAGGACAGCAAGGATAATAGTATACAATGAAGTCGGGAAGCTGAAAGATGTTGTTTTCTGTATCCAGGACAGTTCATTCAGGATACTGAGATTAAGCTTCCCGGATAAGTTCTTTTCATTTGATGATGATAGGCTTTCAGACAAATATGATGACTGTTATTATCCAATAAACAGGGCATACCTTGAAGAAAGGTTTCTGGCGAAACTAAAAGGAGAATATGAAGGTATTGACAGATACAACGATGAAAAGAAAACAAAATATAAATCATGGGAGAACATCATAATATCAGACCAGGACATACTCACACTTGATTCCATAGATATAGAACAGGGATTTTTTGAGTTCAGCATAGATTTTGAGATTGACAATAGGTTTGAGTATGAGGATAATGACCGGCTGAAATTGATATTCATTGACGAGTTTCACAACTATCAGGACACGAGAAGCTATCCAAAGATGGAGATCCTACTTAAAAATGAAAATAATAATTGAAAAAGATGTAATAGAAAAGAATTACAAAGAATATGTTGCACCATTTTTTAACAGAGAAAAGCCGATATCATTACTGGCATATATTGTGATGATGCCTTTCATAGTATTGGGAATGATGATATTCCTGATATCAAGCATATTCACGATAACATTCATTTTCGAAAAATAGAGATAAAAATTTATATACTAGACTAACCTTAAAAAAAGAAAAAGGAACATTAAAAGAACATTTTTCAGACGAAGATGGCAAAAGAAGAATATGTTGAGACAAAAGAGGACATCAAGAAAGAGAGGATAGTGGCAGGGATATATATCATAGCCAATATAATAGCAATAATAGTAGGGTTTTCCTTGATAGCTGCAAATGGTCTGGCAACAGATGACATAGTAACAACCACTTTCCTGCTCTTCTGGTCTATCAATTTTGTTTTTGGTATACTGACACTCTCAGACATAGTTGTGGGCTTCAAATGGCTTACATCACTGATGTGGCAGCCTAATAGGTCAATAGTATCCGGATTATACAAAAGGAATCCGAAAAGCAGGTTCTGGTTTTATATGCACAAAATCAACAACAACCATTTGCTTTCATGGATGTTATGGTTATCTTTTTGGTCTATACCGATGTTTCTGGCACAGGTATTTGCCCCCCAATCCTCTATCGGTATATTTGTAAGCAGGTTTGTTTTTCCTGTCAGACCACAGACAGTTTTCATAAATATTGATATTTCACAACTTTTCTTTGTTATATTTCCGGCATTCGGAGAATCTGGATTATTGGGAAGTGCATTAAGCATAGTAGATTCTTTATTGGTTGTCCTGCTTTCATTCATACCATTCTTTGCATTGAGATGGATAGCTTTTGTAGTTGTAGGATCTTTTTCATTGTTCGCATGGAGGTTCATACACAGGATAGTTTCTGCCGGGCAGGAACTTGACATAATAGGTCATTCACTATTCGGTCTGTATTCAGGCTTTTTATTGATACTGACAGGCACATATGTTTCAATGACAGCGATGCATGTCAACAATCTGCTATACTGGGGACTAAAAAACCAGTTGGCAGGTCTTGAATTCTACAAGGTCGGCTTAATAGCCGTCTCGCTAACAATATTCATAACAACAATAGCACTATCATTTTTCATATATGGGAAAGAGTTTAAGAAATTGCAGAGGGGGAGAGGATACATGCTGTTAAAAGACAAGATGAGGTAAACATGAAAAAAATATTGTATCATGGAACAAATAATCCAGAAAAAATATTAAAAAATAGATTTAACAGGGGAGAAGTTGGGTTATATGGTGATGGTGTCTATTTTTTTCAAAGTATTTCTTTTGCTAAAAATTATGGAATAAAAGTAATTAAAGCACAAGTAAATATTAGTAAACCATTTACATTTACAGACCAACAAAATAAACTATATACCAAAATATATAATAAATATAAAGAACAGGAAAGTTCATTTCCTAAGAAAGATGCAATTAATGAATTAAATAAAAAATATGGCTTTGATGCTCTTAAATTTAATGACTTTTCAAGAAGTAGAAAAGGAGGGATTGCTTGGGTTATATTCAATCCAAATAAAATTAAAGTTATAGGGGAAATAAAAAAATGCAGTGTGTGGATGTGAAATGTTTAAACAACTAAAAACGATTATTCCAGTTTTGTTTTTTTTATTTCTATTTAGTTTTGCGTATGCACTAAACTTGAATATTACAGCAGTTGATGGAGGGTTGAATCAATCCAATTTAACAAATAATGCAAGTTATGAAATAACTTTCTTAGCAAATTCTTCTATTACAATAGCACAGATAAGTTTACAACCAATATTTTTTCGTAATCCTTATATAATATCAAGTCAAATTATTCCAGATGGTTATTATATTAATAACTTAAGTGCTTATGGAAAATTAACTAATAATAATTTATCATTTGATGGTGATTGGGGGACAAATGCACAATTAAATATGGTAGGTTCATCAGGAACAACAGCAAATGTAATAGCATTAATGTATGAAAATTATACAATTCCAACAGGAACAACCATGGCTAATTGGACATATAGATATTCATTACAAAGTGGAGGAAGTTGTTTAGCAAGTTTTAGTATATATTGTATTAATATTTCAAATTCTAATGTTTTACTTATGACAAATACTTCAGATATTGGTTTAACAACTTCAACAGTAGTAGTTGATGAATCTTGTCTTTTAACAACATTAAGAATGTTGTCAGAAATGAGAATATATGATGGCAATCCAACATCAAGTTGTGATAGTGACGAAAATATGGATGTTGATTACTATGAAGGTAATGCAACCTTTATTAATGGAAACAATACTCTTTTTATATTTAATGAAGAAATATCAAACAATTATACTCTGACAAAAAACAACCCAAATGTTAATGTTGATTCGGCATTCAATATAAGCAATGCGTTTGATGAAGATAATTCTTCATATTCAATATTTATTGTGAACGGAAGCAATTCTCCTTTTGTAGCACAATCATTTTTTACAGAAAATATTTCAAGATATGCTAATCTAAACAATGGAACATGGCTTTCAGAGATAAGTATAGAAAATGCAAACACAGGTCAGTTTAGAACAGAATGGTTTGTTGAGTGTAAGAATAAACTTACGAGTAGTTGGATTGTTTTAGAAAACAACAGTATAAGTTCTAACATAAGCGTAGATATAAATAAAAATTGTCTTACAACAGGAGATTTAGAAATGAAAACAACTTTACTTGCACAAGATTTATCCGGTGGGGGACAAACAGGGGAAGTGATGAACATTAGTTATTATGAAGGAAGAGTAAGATGGTATAGCAATACATACCCACAGAACGTGACTCTTCTTTTAAACAATACAATTATTTTTAATAATATAGGAAATTTATCCGATCCAAATATATCAATAGATTTAAACACAACCTTCATAGAAAACTTTGTTAAATATTCAACAAAATTACTTTTCTCTATAAGATCCGACCAATTTGGAATAATCAATTTTTTTGATATATTATTTATCACAAATAAAACCACGTCAGGAAATATAAATATTATATCTCCAACACAAATATCACAATCGGTTGTATCAGGCAATGATTATTCATTAGACATAGTTTTATCTAATACAGGAAATAGTAATATAACAATAAATTCAGCAGAGACAATCAGTAATTTTTTTACGCCAAATCTTAATGATTCAGTATCAATATCCTGTTCTTCTACACTTCTAAATGGGACAAACATAACATGTTCTTTGACTTTTACAAATGTTCAAAGTTCTGCTGAAATAGATGAAGTTGTAAGGATTTCAGGAATAAACCAAGATGATACTAGTATTGTTGTTTCAAACAGTATTGATGTTGACATAACAGTAACCCAGTCAACACCGACAACAGGTGGAAGTAGTGGTGGTAGTGTAACACCATTGCCGTCAGAGACATTGTTTGACATTGTTATTCCCGGCACAGACGCACAGAACTCAGGTCAGATATTGATAAGACCGGGAGAGATAAGGGAATATTGCTTAGAAGTAAAGAATACAGGATCTGTCACGCAGACGATCTCTTTACAGTGTGAAGCAGTTGACGGACAGGAGATAAACGCATGTTCATGGGTAACTTTCGATAAACGCACACTGACAGTATTACCGTCAATACAGGAAAGTCAGCAATTCTGCATAAGCATAGATGTTCCTGAGAGTGTTGAGATAGATCAGCAGTTCGAGATACAAATAAAAGGCACGGCAGTATCGCCAAGCTCAGTGTCCGGAACGCAGGATTATCATAAGATAGGTCTTCTGGCACAGAGTTTCAGTATAGATTTTGGTGTGCTGCAAGAACCGACAATATGGGACGGTTTTACAGAAGCAATGAAAAGCATCGGCATACCTAAGAACATCTTATACGACTGGCATATCCCCAACCTATTGAATCCGTTCATAATCTTAGGCTTATTTTTAACACCGTTCCTAATCGGATTATTATTCACGGACATAAGCGGATGGGCATACTTATTGGGAGAAATAGCTTATGGAGTTATAGCTATCTGGTCTATGTCAGATCCAATGATACTGTTGATTGCATATTCATGATCAACAGTTTTGATACTTTTGAAACAGTTCATAAGCCTGTTTTTTTTAAAAAAAGCATAAAATTATATAATAGACTAACCTTAAAAAAAAGAAAGATGGCAAAAAAACCCATGAAAGTCAATAAACTTATTTTAATGGGAGTAGTAATTATACTACTTTTATCTCTATCAGGAATAAGTGCTGAAGTTCAGACAGATACAAAAGACAAGTATGGTTCAGTTAAAACAGAAGATTCTAACAATGTAATAGAGATAGAACTAGACATAACTGGACTAAATCCAACAAAAGAATATGCAGTAATAGAGATAAAAAATATTGGAAAAAAGTTAAGTGGTGGATTGAATGATATTATGGTGATTTCTCCCATACCTTTATTTAACATACAAATAGAAAGCAATAAATATAAAACTAAAACAATAGTTACTAATCAAAGTTATACTTGTTCAGGAAGTTCGTATGGGTATATTGACACCACACATTTTTATTGCAATACAACATATTCATCAATAAACAACGCAACACTAATCAATGAAACTTATGACTTTCAACAAATAATAAATGTTCCTGCTGGTAGCATACAAAAAACCAATGTTGTTACATGGTCAACAAGCGAAGTAGTTACAGAAAAAGAAAAAGAAGTTAAAACTGTTAAATTAAAAAGCAAATCTATCAGTTCCAGTTATGGTTATGGTGTATTTATGTATTACATAGAAGCAGAGGATTTCATAGCTGGGTTAGAAAATAGTTACAAAATAAAAGTAACACCATCTAATTTTGGTTTATTGCCTATCAAATACACTGTGTGTATTGGTGATAATAAAGATATAGCAAACGCATTTTGTCTTGACCCAACCATAACTAATAGCAGAACATGGACAACCAACGCTGATTTTACAAATGGAACTATTCTCAGTAATATGACAACAAGTAATGATAGGTTAGAAATTGGTGTAACCTCTATAAATTACAACACAGGTTTATATACACATTTAAATTTTTCAAATGTAATAGATTATTATGGGAATTTAACTTTTACAAATAGTGGGGGAACATTTGGAACAGGAGGTAAAATAGGGGATATGATGACTATTAATAATGCAGTTAATAATCAAAGAGTATTAACGGGGAATGATGCTTTAGATTTTTTTTATACAACAGATGCTTCTATTAATGTATGGGTAAATCCACTTGATTTAACATCACCTTATGGAGAAGGAATGGCTATTATATCAGGGTCGCCTGGAGAGAGTGTAATATGTGGAGGAGCGAATGATTGGGCTTTATCAGTTGATGATACTTCTAATAAATTAGATTTTGCAATAAATGGTAATGGTGGAGTTACCACACGAGTTCCAGTAGTTTTTGCAATTAATACTTGGTATATGGTAACTATGACGCATAATGAAACAGGAACTGACCAATGGCGTGTTTATATAGATGGTGTTTTATATAATACTACATCAGTAGAAAGTGCTCAAGCATGTTCAGGAGTTGAATATAATATAGGAAATAGACCACAAGCAACAACATATTATCATCCATGGCATGGTAAAATGGATGAAATGACATTTTGGAATGGATATACATTAACACAAGATGATATAACTAGTTTATATAATTCAGGTAATGCAAAAATACATCCTTTTGTAGGAAGTCAATTAACCCAATCCCAACTTCAAGACAGACAGAGCTGGACACCACAATCAGGCAACACCTTTATAAATTTATCAGCAGTGGTAGTTACAACAGGCACAAGCACAGTGAAGTTCAGGTATAACTCTACTAATGCAAGTTTAGATACAAGTGCATATACAACATTAAGCACAAATGGAACTAATGATTTAACATTTAATTTAAACGCAAACAACCCAATCTTTTACGAGTTTTTATTAGCAGATACATCAGGAACAGAAACGCCAAAGGTAACAAGTTTCACTGTAAATGAAGCGTCAACAAACTCTGCACCAATCATTCAATCAATATCAAGCCCGATAAATGACACAACATATTCAACAAGCAATGTCACAATATCAGTCAACGCAACAGACTCAGACGGAAACACAATAAGCTACTATCACTTCATTAACGGAATCTATAATTCAACGAACACAACCACAATAAACTTCTCTGATGGGGCTTATACATTCTTTACGATAGCAGGAGACGGCTTACTGAACAGCAGTAATTCATCAATATACAATTTTACAATAGACACAGTGATAACACAGCCACCATCAATAACTAATTTTCTGAATTTTTCACAGAACAATCAGTCAGTATATTTCACATGGGATGCAAACACAAAAGCTGAGAAATATATTTTGTATAAAGATGGAAGCAACACAGCTAACACCACAGGATTAAATTATAACTTCACAAGCTTAACCAATAACACCCAATACATATTCAACATCTCCGCTTTCAATTCAACTTACGACCTGACAAAAAGTAACCATTCAACAAAAACAACCAGAACATCACAGAATAATGATGCACCAACATTGTCAAATATCCTATATGCTACATCAGGAAGCACAACAATATATTACTTGCAGACCTTAGACCATGTGAATTTCACGGCGACAGACTCAGACGGAGATACATTAAGCAGTGGGCAGATACAGATAATCAAGCCAGACGGAACAACTGCAATAATATACAATTCTTCTCTAATATCAGGAAGTATATACGGCAACGAAACAGCAGTTACACTAAATGCAATAGGAAACTGGACTCTGAATGTGTCAATAACAGACGGAAATTTTAATTCAACATTGCAAAGGGAACTGACAGTTGTCAATGTAGACAATCCGACAACCATAGACGGATATTTTGCATACAACTTTGAAACTGTGCCTACAACAGCACAGATAGACAATATAACAGGATATGAAATAAACCTGATAGGTCATCAGATTAATTACAGCAATTTTGAATCTGATTTAAGCAGTTCAAAGACAGTAATAAATTATACTAATGTGATATATAATGACAATACCTTCCTGATCATAAACTTCGATACAACAGACTACACAGAAAGCGCAACTGAGTGTTCAGCAGTAACCAATCTATCAACCCTGACAGCATTTCCGTATGTGGATGCAATCCAATTCATTGTCATAAGACAGAACACATCACAGGCAAACTCACAGAATTTCACAAATAATATGGCAGAGTGCATAAGGAGTAAGATAAACAACAAATTCCCAATATATTCACAGACATATTATTCAGGTCTTGACTCAAACTATGTATCAGAATGGAACATGCCCAAGATTGACTGGGAAGACTCAGGAAGTTCTGTCGCAAGATATATTAACAGGGAAAAGCAGGTGGCACAGGACAACACATCACTGACAAGGATATATAGTGGTGATGGTGGTTCTGCATTTAGAGATTTAATCAAGACTTACAAATTATTTATCCTTAATAATCTGAGGGGAAGCTATAACGGACAGACAAATATAACGAATAAGAGTGTGGCAGAACTTAACAATCAGGATTTCGTTGTTTTCAATAATCAGTCTTCAACAATGAATTTTTCAGTAAATCATTCAAATGCATCAGGCAAAGACTTCTGGGATTTCACAAATAAAAAGCAGTATAACAATGTTACCACAACGCAGGACATTGAAGTGGGTGCGAATAACTTCACTCTAATTTATGTTGAAAACCTCGATAAGCTTGTCCTCACAGACAACACAACCTCAACACTATATTATAGTTCCGCAAACGGAGTCACAAGTGCAATGAATTATACAGGCAACCAGACACAGGAAGCCACGCTTAGTATAGTGGGTGCATATGACGGAAGGGTTGAATTATGGAATCCAAACTATGGTTTTTCAAATCTGGATTTTGTTACATATGAACAATTAGAATATACACAGATAGTCGACTTCAATTCATATGGGAAGATAATAATCGCAAAAGGAACAAACACACCTGCCATTGTAAATACAAGTTTACAGGTATCAAAATACCCTGCCATCCTGAACAAGACTTTCGGCTATGTTTCAGTTGCCGACTATGACAACACAAATTCAACAGGGCAGAACATAACAGACTGCACGGAAATCAATACATGGGAAACTAACAAACAGAACGAGATGTATAACTGGACAGACTTATACGGCACGAATGTTTTTGTTGACGGGTTTGATATTGGATTCTCATCAACACCAGGATGCTTTGAACAAAGAATAAAAAGAATAGCAGACAACACACACACGAACAAGCAGAAAGAACTGATATTCAACACATACACAATATACGAAACAATAGCCAATTATGGAGACTATGTTATGCGTGAATCATGCTTCTCACGATGGGATGGCACAGTAGGAAGCCCTACATACAGCTATGAGAATTTTGGGCTGATGGTTGACAATGCAAATTATATGGAGACATCCAACATACCAGTCATCTGCATGGCTTTCGGTGATGTCAACGATTATGAGAAGATGGGGTATGATTATATGGCATTCGCAGTCATGTATGGTGCAGACGGAAGCAACAGCTTCAGATACGGACAGCCAAATTTCCAGACCCAGAGAGAGATAAGAGTGCCTAGTCTGGGAAATATGCTTCAGAATACATGGGTAAACAATTCAGCCACAGATCTAAGCAGGAGATATGCCAACGGAATTGTTCACATCAATCCACTAAGGAACGAGACATTCAGCAACGGCAAATACTATTATTTCGACAATGGGGCAACAATAAACGATTTAACTCTGACAGTCAAGGCACAGGTATATGCTTCATCATGCTCAGGCGGGACAGGAATAAGGGTTCAGATGTTCAACGGCACAGATTATATAGGAAGCACATACGATATTGACCCCTGCACACAGATTGGGGCAAACCAGTTCGATTCAAACACAATAACCCTCAATATAAGCAACGAATATCAGGAACACGGGCATTATTATGCGACATTCAGACCTATTGTCAGGGGGGAAGCAACAGGAACTAACATATACAACAGACCTAACACACAGACAGGAGTGCATTCATGGTATGACAGCACTGCTAACAACCCACCAGTATCCGAGACAGACTGGACAGCATATGGAAGATCAGGCACACTTGGAAATTTCAACACTACAAACTATCACGCAGACTTATTCATCAATTATTCCAACAGTGCATCATTGGATACGTCAATCAAGACAATCAATGTGTCAGTAACTAGGGATAATAAGAAAAATATTACCATAACTTCAACAAAGAATTATACATTGGAGACATGGACAAATCCATTGACATTTAATTTAGTGAGTTTCAACAATCTTAGCTACTGGAACGGCACAGGCTATAACTTATTGAACTTACAGAACACCACAGACTGCGACACCCTCAATCCTACATTCGCAACAACAAGCATAGCAGGGAAAACGCATAAGGCATGTTATAAACAGAATTCAACAGACACAACATTTAGGATAGCAACACCTCATCTGACAACACAGGTATACCAGCTTGATACAAATTCTGCACCAACAACACCGACAGTATCAAGACCGACAGAAGCGTTTACGTATACAAATAGTTCTGTTATCTTTGATTATAATTCAACCGATACAGAGGGAGATGATATTACTTATTATGTGTTCGTGAATAGTTTATTGAACACAACTGATACAGTAGGACAATCGTCAACAATAACTTTTGCAGAGGGGTATTATAATATGTCCGTGATAGCAGGAGATACATTATTGAATAGTTCAAAAAGTATTGTTTATAATTTCTCTGTGAACTATGCACCTACAATTCAAAGTGCACGGATAACACCGACAACAGCTTACACTAACAATACACTGATAGGATATTGTAATGCCACAGATAGCACTCCAAACACTTTAAGTTATAACTGGAGATGGTATAATAATTCAATACAGCATAGCATAGGAACAAGCACAGGCGGAAATACTCAGGGTGTAGAGTTCAATGCTATTAATCTCACATCAGCAAACACAACCAAAGGGCAGACATGGATATTAAGCTGCCAGGCAAATGATGGGAATAGCACAAGCTCTTATATCAATTCAACTGGGCAACTGATAAGTAATTCCATACCCTCAACACCGACAATCACTCAACCATCATCATATCAAAAT
>ERZ1292623.1590-Hain-H51-01um-R1-1590-length-21593-cov-6_pt1 | contig 21593 bp, 29 predicted proteins | sample MGYA00564398_ERZ1292623 | MGnify/ENA primary metagenome ERZ1292623 (study PRJEB36523, sample SAMEA6512633) | groundwater metagenome | collected 2019-01-07 | study: AquaDiva: Metagenomics assemblies of 32 groundwater samples | reverse complement strand
GAATCCGCGATTTTGGAATTATTGCCCACATTGACGCTGGCAAGACCACCGTCTCCGAACGGGTGCTTTTTTATACCGGCGTTTCCCATAAAATCGGCGAAGTGCACACCGGCGACACGGTCATGGACTGGATGGAGCAGGAGCGCGAGCGCGGCATCACCATCACCTCGGCCGCCACAACTGCTTTCTGGATCCCGACCTACGAAAATGGCAATAAACAGCGCGAGCATCGCATTAACCTCATCGACACGCCCGGGCACATCGACTTTACCGTCGAGGTGAAGCGGTCGCTTCGGGTCTTGGACGGCGCCGTCGTCGTTTTCGATGGCGTGGCCGGTGTGGAGCCGCAGTCCGAGACGAACTGGCACTATGCGGACGAATATCACGTGCCGCGCATTTGTTTTATCAACAAGCTCGACCGCATGGGCGGTAACTTCATGAAGAGTTTGGCTTCTATTCATGAACGATTAACGAAGACCGCCATCCCGCTCCAGCTTCCCATCGGCACCGAGAGCAACTTCAGCGGCGTCGTGGACCTCCTCGTGATGAAGGCCTACGAATTCCAGGGCGAGCACGGCGAACTCATCACCGAGATCCCGATCCCGGAAAATATGGCCGCCGAGGCGAAGAAGCATCGCCACGAACTCGTCGAGCGGATCGCCGACACCGATGACGCCCTGATGGCGAGATATCTTGATGGCAAAGAAATCCCGCTTGATGAGCTAAAGAGCGCCCTTCGCCGGGCCGTGATCGCCAATAAGATCGTGCCGGTCTTGACCGGTTCTGCCCTAAAGAACAAGGGCGTTCAATTCGTGCTCGACGCCGTCGTTGATTACTTGCCTTCGCCTCTTGATCTCCCGCCGGTCAAGGGGACGGACCCCGCCAGTGACGGCGCGGAAATCTTCCGCTCGGCTTCCGATGAGGAGCCATTCACCGCCCTGGCCTTCAAAGTGGCGACCGACCCTTACGTTGGGACGCTCACCTTCTTCCGCAATTATGCCGGCGTCATCCGCAAGGGTTCGTATGTTTTGAATGCTTCGAAAGGCAGTCAGGAGCGCATCGGGCGCATTCTGCGCATGCACGCCAACCAGCGCGAAGAAGTGGATGAGGTGTATGCCGGCGAGATCGCCGCCATCGTCGGTTTGAAAGACACGACGACGGGGGATACTCTGGCCGATATCGATAAGCCGATAGTTCTCGAGAAGATAATCTTCCCCGAGCCAGTCATCGGCATCCGCATCGAACCGAAGACCAAAGCCGACCAGGAGAAGATGGGCGTGGCGCTTCGGCGCCTAGCCGACGAGGACCCGACCTTCCGGGTGAAGGGCGACGAGGAAACCGGCGAGACCATCATCATGGGCATGGGCGAGCTTCACCTCGACATCATCGTCGACCGCATGAAACGCGAGTTCGGCGTGGGAGCGAATGTGGGCCGGCCGCAGGTCGCTTATAAGGAAACCATCACTGCGGAAGCCGAGGCGGAAGGCAAATATATCAAGCAGTCCGGCGGGCGTGGTCAGTACGGCCACGTGTGGCTTAAAGTGAAACCACTGGAGCGCGGCAAGGGCTTTGAGTTCGTGAATGCCGTGAAGGGCGGTGCCATTCCGCAGGAATTTATCAACCCGGTGGAGAAGGGCGTGAAGGAGGCGATGGACAAGGGTGTGGTGGCTCACTACCCGATGGTGGACGTGGAGGTGACGGTCTTTGATGGTTCTTTCCACGAAGTTGACTCGTCCGAAGCCGCCTTTAAGATCGCTGGCTCAATGGCCTTGCAAGAAGCGGCCAAGCACGCCAAGCCCGTTATTTTGGAACCGGTCATGGGCGTTCAGATCATTGCCCCGATGGATTTCTTGGGCGAGGTGACCGGCGACCTCAACTCGCGGCGCGGCCGCATTGAGGCCATGAACGACCGGGGCATGATCAAGGTGATCGACGCCAAGGTGCCGCTTTCCGAGATGTTCGGTTACGCCACCGAGATCCGCTCAATGACCCAGGGCCGCGGTTCGTTTACCATGGAGTTCTTCGCGCTCGAAACCGTGCCGCGGAACATCGAGCAGGAAATTATTGAGGGAAAACGAAAATAACGTTTTCCAGAAATCCTGAGCCGCGTCGAAGGATCGAAGGGAAGCGCAAATAGGGGAGCTCAAGCTTTCGTTTTGCGAGAACCGATGTCGCGATTGCTCCAGCGGCAATCGCGCGTCTGCTTCTCGGGTTCGCGGCCTCGTGGCGCGCTCGGACCAAGCCCGCTCACCCTCCGAAAGCTTCTCGCAAAACGAAAGCTTTCGCCGAGGTTTTCTCTTTCGTTCATTGCCGAATTGCCGAACCGGGTTAGTACAACGGCGATAGAATTGATAGTATGCGAACATGCTTTTCGTAGCGCGTGGCATCGCCGTTGTCCTACCCGGGAACGGCCCCGCGGGGCCGTTTTGGTTACGAAATCGGGTAGTGTCTGGAATGGCGATACATATAAAAATGCCACCCCGTTTATGATATACTCTTCCCGAGGAGTGTTTTGACAGGAAGTTAATATTATGTTTCCCTAAAAACATAATGGAAAAGATAATAGAGATACCAAATATTTTCTCGGCAACGAAAGACTACGTCGACAAGTGGGTTTCTTTGTCGGAGGATTATAAGAAAGTTATTGCAAGCGGAGAGACGCTTTCCGAAGTTCTTAAAAAAACACCGCCAGGGGGTAGGGCCGTTGTTTTTAAAGTACTTCCAAATTTGAATTACGCCCCGTCGCAAATCTAGGGTGGGGATTATAAGCAATGAAATTTCGATTTACGCCGCTTGCAAATCTTCTGGATTCAAGTGGGCATCTTGTTAAGCGACCAATGCTTATTTTGGAAACCCGCACCAAAGAAGGCAGGATAATAGAAGTCCCCGCCTTAGTTGATTCTGGGGCAGATAAGACACAGGTTAACTACGAGTATGCGGAAATTTTAGGGGCCAAACTTGGCGATGAATGTAATTCGATAGGCATTGGAGATGCTAAAGTTCCAGGGTATTCTGGTAGTTTTTCGTTCGGAATAAAAAACACCACCATAAAAATGGAGGTTCCAGTGACTTATTTAAAAACTAGGAATGTCGACGTATTGCTTGGCAGGGATGTTTTCTTTGATATGTTCAAAATAGTTTTCGAACAAGGTAAAAATACATTTGAGCTAGTCCAGGTTAAATGAATTTAATCGTTTCATAATCGTTATTACGGAGCAGGACGGCGCCATCACAATGCTTAATGATAGCGGTTTTAGTTACTGGAAGTTCATAAGATTGGCCTCCGGTCCATACAACACCTTGCCACGCCAGGAGACGATTACCGCCGTGCCCGTATTGACAGGATTTGAGGTTTTACCCTATAATTCGCACTTGCCGACCCTTGGGAGTCGTAATTTTTCCGTTGAGGCAAATAACAATAATAGGTCGATGGCTTCTGGCTTTTGCCTGCCTGTTTCCGAAACAGGAGGACCGCGCAGGTAGTTGGAAGCAAGAAGCTAAAAATAAATACTAATAAATCATTAATTAAAAAACACCATGGCTGAAAAAGAAAAATTCACTCGGTCGAAGCCCCACGTTAACGTTGGGACGATCGGCCACGTCGACCACGGCAAGACGACGCTTACCGCGGCCATCACAAACATCCTTTTCAAGAAAGGACTGGCGAAGAAGTCGGAGGGAGTCGACCAGATCGATAATGCCCCCGAAGAGAAGGCGCGCGGCATCACCATCGCCCTTCACCACTCGGAATACGAGTCGGAAAAGCGGCACTACGCGCACATCGACGCGCCGGGCCACGCTGACTACATCAAGAACATGATCACCGGTGCCGCCCAGATGGACGGCGCTATCCTCGTGGTGGCGGCAACGGACGGCCCGATGCCCCAGACCCGGGAGCACGTGCTCTTGGCCCGCCAGGTCGGCGTGCCGTCCTTGGTCGTTTTCCTCAACAAGTGCGACATGGTGGACGATCCGGAACTCATCGACCTCGTTGAGTCCGAGGTTCGCGAGCTTTTGAAGAAGTATGAATTTCCCGGCGACACGACCCCGGTTATCCGCGGTTCGGCTCTCAAGGCCTTGAACGCGACTTCCGCCGACGATCCGGATGCGAAATGCATCTTGGACCTCATCAAAGCGCTTGACGATTTCATTCCCGATCCGGTCCGCGAGCTCGACAAGCCGTTTCTGATGCCGATCGAAGACATCTTCTCCATTGAAGGCCGCGGCACGGTTGTGACCGGTCGCTTGGAGCGCGGCAAGATCAAGGTGAACGACGAGGCCGAAGTCATCGGTCTGAAGCCCACCCAGAAGACCGTCGTGACCGGCATTGAAATGTTCAACAAGCTCTTGGACGAAGGTTTGGCGGGCGACAACGTCGGCATCCTTCTCCGCGGCCTGAAGAAAGAAGACGTGGAGCGCGGCCAGGTGGTCGCGAAGCCGGGGTCCGTTACCCCCCACACCGATTTCGAAGCCGAGATCTATGTGCTCTCGAAGGAGGAAGGCGGCCGCCACACCCCGTTCTTCAAGGGTTACAAGCCGCAGTTCTACATCCGTACCACGGATGTGACCGGCGAGGTCATCCTGCCCGAAGGCATGGAAATGGTCATGCCCGGCGACACCGTGAAGATCAACGCCAAGCTCATTGCTCCGATCGTGCTTGAAGAGAAACAGCGCTTCACGATGCGCGAAGGCGGCAAGACCGTGGCGGCCGGCGTTGTCACGAAGATCCAAAAGTAGCTTTAAGTTTTAGGCATACTGCTCCCCATGACAAAAAAGAAAGAAGCCGAAGTCGTTCAGAAGCTGCGGCTTCGCATTAAGGCCTACGACAGTAAGCTTATCGACAACTCCGCCCGGCAGATCATCGAGACCGCCGAGCGGAACGACGCGAATGTCTTGGGGCCGATTCCGCTCCCGACGGAGATCAAGCGCTACACGGTGAATCGCTCGACTTTCGTTCACAAGAACGCGCGCGAGCAGTTCGAGCTTCGCATCCATAAGCGGCTCATCGACATCTTGAATCCGAATCCGAAGATGATCGAGTCGCTCTCGAACTTGAACTTGCCCGCTGGAGTGGATATTGAAATTAAAATTGTGTAGAGAGAGCGGTTAGTGACTAGAGAATAGTGACTAGCAACTAGTCACCAAAAACCCCCGCCTCTCGTGCGGGGTTTTTGGTTATTAAAATTCTTGGGGGATGCTCTGGTCTCCTGGCCCTGCTATGAGACCTCATAGCAGGGTGATATACTATCAAGGTCGGAAAGTAATAATAGAAATAAAAGTAATAATAGAAAAGATAATAAGAAAAACATGCTGAAGCCACTGCCGAAAACAAAAGATTTTTCCACGAGAAGCGAATGGGAAGTTGCCGCTTGGCGGGCGCTCATCAGTCAATGCGCCGCGCTTCGCGGAGAGGAGCTTCGGGTTATTCTCGAATTAATCACGAGTCCGTATGAGCGTCGCACCGTTACGCTTCGCGCGGCGGTGATACCGCTACTTCACGCCGGTATGAGCTATCGTGATATTGGCCGGGTGTTATGGGTTTCGCCGCAGATGATCAGCTCGATAAAAAAAGGATTGCAAGCGAACGGGTATGTCAGCAACTGGGGGAAGGCGAAAAACCAGAAAAGGGATCGTCGGCTCGCTTACCTTCGCAAGAAAGAAAAACGATCCCCGCCGAGACGCTATCGGAGAGCGAAGTATGGGAGAATACCGATCATTTAGTATTTCATCGTTTGCGTTTATACATTCTGCTTCCATTTTTCTTAGTGCTATGAAGCCTCATAGCAGGACAGGAGAAGATGGGGCTCTTGGGGCATGGGAACACCCGCAAACTCCGCGCGGGAGTATCCAGAGCGTATTTTCTGGCTAACGACGCTATCCCGGCTAACAATCCAGGTGACTAGTTTGACACCCCTCCCCTTTTGCCCTAAAATATCGGAGTCGCTTTAATGGACGCCCAAAACGTCGGTTAGGAGCGTTTTCATAAGGACGAAACCAGCGCCCCTGGCTCGTTCCTTGGGCGATTTTTATTGCCAAAACATTTTAAAGAAAGAAGCCACGAAACCACCATCATGACCCTCTTACTCGGTCGCAAGATAAAGATGGATCAGGTCTGGCAAGACGCGAAGGTCGTGCCGGTCACCATCATCCAAGCCGAACCCAACACGGTTTCTTTGGTACGCACCAAGGAGCGTGATGGTTATGAGGCCGTTCAGATGAAAAGCGGGCGCACCCGGGCCGAAGCCCGAGGCGCGACCACGATGAGCGTCGGCGACATCGTCGACGTTTCGGCATTTTTGCCGGGCGACAAGGTGAAGGTCTCGGGGCTCACGAAGGGCCGCGGCTTTCAGGGGGTGGTGAAGCGCCACGGCTTCCACGGCGGCCCGAAGACGCACGGCCAGAAGAATCGCCATCGCGCGCCAGGGTCTATCGGCGCGACCGCGCCACAGCGCGTCGTGCCTGGCATGAAGATGGCCGGCCACATGGGCACGGAGCGCGTTTCTGTTTTGAATCTCGTCGTTGTTTCCGTTGATCCGGAGAAGAAGCTTCTTCTCGTCCGGGGCGCCGTGCCGGGACACCGCAATACCATGCTCGAAATCCGCAAGTAACTACTAATACCATGAAGACCACTGTCTACAACTGGCAGAATGAGGCCGTCGGGGAAATGGAACTCCCGAAGGGCCTTTTCGGCGCGGCTTGGCGTCCGGCGGTTGTTCAGCAGGTGGTCTTGGCCCAGCTCGCGAACGCCCGGAAGCCCTGGGCGCACGCCAAAGATCGCAGTGAAGTGCGCGGCGGCGGCCGGAAGCCGTGGCGTCAAAAGGGGACGGGCCGCGCCCGGCACGGTTCGATCCGCAGTCCGCTTTGGTCTGGCGGCGGCAAAGCGCACGGGCCTTTGAAGGATCGCGATTACACCCAGAAGGTTAATAAGAAAGTGAAGCGCGCCGCGCTCGGGGCGGTGCTCTCGAAGAAACTCGCCGACGGCGAACTGAAGATCATTGATTCACTCATGATCGACGCGCCGAAGACGAAGATCGTTGCCCTGAAGCTCAAGGCGTTCATTGCCCCGAAAGCCAAGAAGGCCGACATCCTTTTTGTGGTCGGCCCAGAGAACAAGCATCTCTTCCGCGCCGCGAAGAACATTCCGAAGACCGCCATCTTGGGCGCTTCGACCCTCAACGTGTATGACCTTATGAACTACAAGCAAGTGCTTGTGGAGCGTGACGCTGTCTCGGTTATCGAAAAACACTACGCAACCCGCTAATTACCATGGCCGACCTCTTTCTCATCAAACATCCGCGCGTAACCGAAAAAGCCACGCAGTTGAATGCGGTGGGTAAGTATGTTTTTATGGTGAAGCCCGCGGCCACGAAAAACGAAGTCAAGAAGGCCGTGAAGGAGCTCTATCGCGTCGATGTCCTGGCCGTGAACATGGTGACGACGCCCGGCAAGCCGAAGCGCTTCCGCAACCTTCGGGGACTCACCTCTCCCTTTAAGAAGGCGATCGTGACTCTCCAAGAAGGCCAAAAAATAGATCTCGGCCGATAATTTTCTAAACTCATGAAATCCTACGCCCCCAGAACCCCCAGCCGTCGGCACATGACTAATGTAAGTTATGCCGGGCTTTCCCGCGTCGAGCCGGACAAGTTGCTCACCGAGCGCCTGAAGAGCCATGCCGGCCGTAACTCGCAGGGCCGCATCACGACGCGCCATCAGGGCGGCGGCGAGAAGAAGCTCTATCGGAAGATTGATTTCAAACAAGAGAAGCTTCAGTCGGCCGTTCTTGAGACGCTCGAATACGATCCGTACCGGACGGCCTTCATCGCCAAGATGCTTTATCCGGACGGCGAGCGCCGTTATATCGTGGCGCCGCATGGCGTGAAGGTGGGGGCCGTGCTCACGGTCGCCGAGAACGCGCCGCTTGAGATTGGCAATCGCTTGAAACTCAAGAACATTCCCGTGGGCGCCCAGGTGCACAATGTCGAGCTTCAGCCCGCTCGCGGCGGCCAGATGGCCCGTTCCGCCGGTTCGTATCTTGAAGTGCTCGCGAACGATGGCAAGTACACCGACCTCAAGATGGGCTCCGGAGAAGTGCGCCGCGTGCTCTCGGAGTGTTACGCCTCTATTGGCCAAGTATCGAATCCGGAATGGAACCTGACCGTTATCGGCAAGGCCGGCCGCTCGCGCTGGCTCGGCATTCGGCCGACGGTGCGCGGTTCGGTCATGAACCCGGTTGACCACCCGTACGGCGGCGGCGAAGGCCGCACCCAGCGGGGTACCCGGAAGCCGAAGACATTGTGGGGGAAGGTGACCGGCGGTCGGAAGACCCGCGATCCGAAGAAGCGGTCGAATAAAGTCATCGTTAAACGACGCAGTAAAAAATAAGGGCTTGGCCTACGAGGACGAGCCAACGGCGAAGTTCGAGTAGATGCCAAAACTTACCCCGCACCATTTCCAGCCATGATTACCAATAACACAAGAAACAAGAGGCGGAGCCGCCTTGCGGCTCTGATTCAAAACGGGCAGAGTTCGCGCCAGAAATGGTGCGGGGTGCTCAGTGTTGCGGCTCGTCGGGTCGCGACTGGAAAAATCTTGCCCTCCGAGGCAACACTGGCATGAGCCGCTCCCTAAAGAAGGGTCCTTTCGTTGACCCGAATGTTTTGAAGAAGATCGCGCGCCAGAAGCCGGAAGGCGGCGCCATTAAGACGTGGGCCCGCGCCTCCGAGATTTCACCGGAAATGGTGGGCTACACTTTCGCCATTCACAACGGCAAAATTTTCATTGAAGTTCGCGTGACAGAAGAAATGGTGGGCCACCGTTTGGGGGAGTTCTCGCTTACCCGGAAGTTCGTTCGCCACGGCGGCAAGATGCAGAAAGATATCGATCAGAAGGTCACGCCGGGAGAAGGCGCCGCGCCCGCCGGAGGCGGAAAGGCCGCCGCCGCTCCGGCCGCGAAGAAAAAATAAGATATCAGGATTCACCCCCACACCAATCGGAAAGACATGGATACTCAAAATAAACAACCGAACAAGCACAACAACCGGAACACGGTTGCTTCGCGCTCTTCGATTGGTGTGGGGGTAAGGCAAACCGTTCAACTGAATTACTTGCGCATGGCGCCCCGGAAGGTGCGCTTAGTGGCGAGCTTGGTCGTGGGACTCCCGGTCGTCGAGGCCGAGGCCCAGCTTATGTACGAGCGCCGCCGGGCCGCGAAGCCGCTTCTGAAGCTCATCCGCTCGGCGGTGGCCGCGGTTAAGGCCAAGAAGGGGGAGGCGGCGAAGTTCGTTATCGAATCCTTCACGGTGGACCAGGGGCCGATGCTCAAGCGTTCTTTGCCGCGCGCGCGCGGTTCGGCGAGCCCGATTCAGAAGAAGATGAGCCACGTGACCCTGACGCTCGCCGAACGCGAAAATCTGAAGCCCGCGCGCTTTAAGATAGTCGTGCCGAAAAAGGCGAAGGCGGGAGAGGGGGAGAAGGCGAGCCCGAAGAAGAAGCGCGTAGCGGCGAAATCGGCCACCGAACCCTCCGCGCCTGATGCTCCGAAGACGCCAAAGAATCCGGGATTCTTCCGCAAGGTATTCAACCGTAAGGCCGGAATGTAGCTCAATAATATTTACGACCATGGGACAAAAAATAAATCCAATTTCACTGCGCATCGGTATCGCCAAGACCTGGGGAAGCCGGTGGTTTTTCCCGTCCAAAGCGGGCACGGCTGCCGTCGGCAGGTATCCGTACGCCAAGTTCCTAGAAGAGGACGAGGCGATCCGCAAAGTTGTCAAAGAAAAGATCGCTCAAGCCGGAGTGGCCGGCGTGGAGATCGAACGCACCTCGAATATTTTGCGCGTCTTCATCAAGGCCGCGCGCCCCGGTTTTGTTATTGGCCAGGGCGGCAAGGGTATCGAAGAGCTCACCAAGGCCATTGAGGCGCGCCTCCGGAAGCTCCGCGGGACGAGCAAGGACACGACGAATGGTGCGGCTCTTTCCGTTAACGTTGAAGAGTTGAAGCGCTCCGAAATTTCCGCCACTTATCTAGCCCAGCAGATCGCCTGGGACCTTGAGAAGCGGTTGCCATTCCGCCGGACGCTCAAAAAGCACCTTGAGTTCACGATGCAGAATCGCGAAGTTAAGGGCGCGAAGCTTTCCGCTAAGGGTCGCCTTGATGGCGCCGAAATTGCTCGGCACGAGGTGATGCGCAAGGGCCCCTTGCCGCTCCAGACGCTCCGCGCCGATATTGACTACGGCGTGGCGACGGCGTACACGACCTACGGCACGATCGGTATTGAGGCCTGGATCTATAAGGGCGAAGTGTTCGCGAAAAAAGAGAAGAGCGAAGAAACTTCCGACCGCGGCGTACGGCGCTCCTAAGACACCCCATGCTTATCCCCAAGAAAGTTAAACATCGTAAGTGGCAAAAGGGCCGCTCGAAGAAAAGACAGGTTGAGACCCGCGGTCTCGATTTGAGCTACGGCGCCCACGGCTTGAAAGCCACCGAAGGTTGCCGCATCAACTCGCGCCAGATCGAGGCCGCGCGCCGCACCATCACGAACTTCATCAAGCGCGAAGGCCGTCTCTGGATCCGCGTTTTCCCGGATAAGCCGGTCACCAAGCGCCCGCCGGAAGTCACCATGGGTGGCGGCAAGGGCGCGGTGGACCACTATGTCTTTCAGGTTCGTCCCGGCCGGATAATTTTCGAGATCGACGCTCCAGACCCCGTGAAGGCGAAGGAGGCGCTTCGCCTGGCCGGTTATAAGCTGCCGTTTAAGACCAAGGTCATTAGCCGAACCGACCATAGTTAAATCCCCATTCATCCCGTTAGAAATTACGAACCATCTTATGATTACTCTGCGAAACACAATTCCGAGGAACTCTCTGTCGAGGGGTTTTTGCGCGTCGGTAAATTTCTAACGGGATGAAACCACAGGATATCGCCCAACTTAAAACTCGGCCCGTCGCCGAACTTCACACGATGCTCAAGGAGTCGCGGGAAAAACTGCGCCATCTCCAGCTTGACTTGGCCGCCGGTAAAGTGAAGAATGAGGGCGATCTTCGTGCTGTCCGGAAGGACATTGCGCGGATTCTGACGTTTATCGGACAAGCAACGAAAAACGCCACGAAATAAAACATCATGGAAACTCAAAAGAAAACTAACGCGCGTGAACAGAGCGGCATCGTCGTTTCCGACAAAATGACGAAGACCCGCGTTGTGGCCGTGTCGCGCATGAAACGCCACCCGAAGTACCTGAAGTACTACAAGGTAACAACGAAGTTCAAAGCCCACGACGAGACGAACGCTTCGCACGTTGGTGACCACGTCATTATTCGCGAGTCCCGACCGATGAGCCGCGAGAAGCGCTGGACTATCGTCGAGCGGACGCCGGCTCCGGGAACTGAAACCGAATAACACCCCATGATCCAAGAACGCTCAATTTTAAAAGTAGCCGATAACAGCGGCGCGAAGATCGTGCGGTGTTTTCGTATTCTTGGCGGCACGCGCCACCACTATGCCAAGGTGGGCGATATTATCATCGCCTCCGTACAGGTGGCCGAGCCGCGGAAGACGATCAAGAAGAAGGACATCGTGAAGGCGCTCGTGGTGCGTTCCAGGCAAGCCCTCCGCCGGGCGGACGGTTCGTATGTTCGTTTCGGCGAGAATGCCGTGGTGCTTATCGACGCCAAGAAGGAGCTCGTGGCCACTCGCGTCTTCGGGCCGATGCCTCGCGAACTAAAGGCGCGCGGTTTTGAGAAGCTCATCACAATGGCGGAAGAGATCGTCTAATACCACAATGCTTAAGCTAAAGATTAAAAAAGGAGATAACGTAAAGGTGCTCTCGGGCAAGGAGCGGGGAAAGACCGGCACGGTGACCAAGGCCATGCCCGAAACGGGCCGGGTGATGATCGAAGGCCTAAACATGTTCGCGAAGCGCATGCGTCCCCGCAAGCAGAATCAAAAAGGGGAGACGGTCATGGTGCCGCGCTCGCTCGCCGTTTCGAACGTCATGATAGTTTGTCCGAATTGCAAAAAAGCCGTCCGTCTCGGCAGTCGCGTTGAGGGATCGAAGCGCGTCCGCTTCTGCCGCAAATGCCAAGCCGCCGTTTAACCACTATTATGACTACTGCTCAAATAGCCAAGCAACAGAATGCCACTGCGGATATCGTCCGCCGGTCGTTCGAAAAGATAGTCGTCACGACCGGCGTTGGCCGGGCGAGCTCGCAATCCGGTTTTGAGGAGAAGGTTTTGCCTCAAATTGTTCGAGATCTTGGATTTATTGCCGGTCAGAAGGCGCAGGTGCGCCGAGCGAAGAAATCGATCGCCGGTTTCAAGTCGCGGGCGGGCCAGATCGTTGGTCTCCGGACGACGCTCCGAGGCCGCGCCATGATTGATTTTTTCGAGCGTTTGAGTACAATAGTACTGCCTCGCGTTCGTGATTTTACGGGCATCGATCCTCACGCCGTCGACGAGGGGGGCGTCTTGAATATTGGCCTTAAGGAACACCTCGTCTTCCCGGAGATAAACCCGGAAGAATCAACGCACGTCTTCTCGCTCGCCATCGGTATCGTGCCGAAAAAGAAAGACCGGGCGGTCGCCCTTGATCTTTATCGGGCGCTCAATATTCCGTTTCGGAAGAACGCTAAATAATATTCCATGCCGAAGACATCAACAATCGCGCGTAGCGCCAAGAGCCCCAAGTTCAGCACCCGCAAAGTGCGGCGCTGTTTTCGCTGCGGGCGCAAGCACGGTTTTATGCGAACCTTCGGCCTTTGCCGCATCTGCTTCCGCGAGATGGCCACGAATGGTCAGATCCCCGGCGTCAAAAAGGCATCCTGGTAAAGAAATTTATGTATCATAATCTTTTAGTAAACATCAAGAATGCCTCGCGGGCGAAGAAGGAGACGGTCCAGATGCCGTTCTCGAACTTTGATTTTGCCGTAGCCAGGTTCCTCCTCGCCGCCGGCTTTGTCGCCGCTGTCGATAAGAAGAACATGGGCAAGAAGAGCTATCTGGAAATGAAGTTGCGTTACCGCGATGGCGTCTCGGCGTTTACCGATTTCCGCCTCATTTCGAAACCCAGCCGCCGTTTCTATATTGGTTATCGCGACCTGCAGTCCGTGAAGCAGGGCTACGGTTTGGCGGCTATCTCCACGCCCGAAGGTGTTTTGAGCAATAACGAAGCTCGAAAAAAGAAGGTCGGCGGCGAATACCTTTTCCAAGTTTGGTAATTACGATCATGTCCAAGCTAGCTAAAAAACCAGTTATCGTTCCCGAAGGTGTCGTGATCGCCGATCGGAACGGCGAAATTGCCGTGAAGGGTCCGAAGGGCGAACTTTTGGTGCGCGTGCCGCGCGCGGTCGCTTGCGTCATTGAAACGGGCGGCGTGCGCGTTTCGACCGAGGGCACGAGCAAGCAGACGCGATCTGATCTCGGCACGACCTGGTCGCTGATTACGAATGCCATTCTCGGCGTGACGAAGGGCTTCACGAAAACCCTCGATATCGAAGGCGTTGGCTACAAGGCCGCGCTTGATGGCGAGACGCTCGTTCTGTCGCTCGGTTTCGTTAACCCGGTTAGGATGCCCATTCCGAAGGGTATTGCCGTTACTCTCGAAAAAAGCGCTATCACCGTCACGGGTATCGATAAAGATGCGGTTGGACAGTTTTCCGCCGACATCCGCGCCAATAAGAAACCCGAACCGTACAAGGGGAAGGGTATTCGTTATCGCGGTGAGGTGGTAGCGCGCAAGGCTGGCAAGAAAGCGGCCACCGCCTCAAGCTAATTATTTTTTTTAACTCCATTCATCCCGTTAGAAATTACGAACCATCCTATGATTACCCTACAAAACACAATTCCGAGGAACTCTCTGTCGAGGGGTTTTTGCTCATCAGTTAATTTCTAACGGGATGAACGCTCAAAAACTCATCAACCATAAGAAAGCATCTCGCGTCCGGCGCACCCGGGCGAAAATTGCCGGCACGGCCGCGCGCCCGCGGCTCGCGGTTTTCCGCAGCAACGTTGGGATCTACGCCCAACTTATCGACGACGCCGGGAGAAAAACTATAGCGGCCGCTTCGAGCCGCGAGGTGGCGAAGAAGGGGATGACGAAAACCGACGCCGCCCGCCTTGTGGGCGAGAATATCGCCAAGAAAGCCGTGGCCGCGAAAGTTTCCGCGGCGGTCTTCGACCGGCGTTCATATGCGTACCATGGCCGGGTCAAAGCCGTGGCGGAGGGCGCCCGTTCGGGCGGCCTGAAATTTTAACCTACCATGGCATTTCAAAGACAATCAGGAGGCGGCTCGCGCGATCGCTACGCCAAGAAGGATGAATTCAACGAGCGGGTGCTCGATCTTCGGCGCGTGACGCGCGTCGTCGCCGGCGGCAAGCGCTTTCGCTTCCGGGCGACGGTCGTAATCGGCGATGGCCGCGGTCGCGTGGGCGTAGGCGTGGCCAAGGGCTTGGATGTCGCTTCGGCCGTCGGCAAGGCGAAGTCCGAGGCCAAGAAGGCGATACTTATGGTAAACCTCCGTGACGGTCGCACCATTAATCACGAGGTAACGGCCAAATACAGCGCCGCGAAGGTGCTTGTGAAACCGGCCGCCGCCGGCCACGGCTTGAAGGCCGGGGGAGCGGTGCGTTCCGTGCTTGCGCTCGCCGGCATCAAGGACGCGACGGCCAAGTGCCTGGGCCGGACCCCGAACAAGCTTACGAACGCCCTGGCCACGATGGCCGCTCTGAAGCTTCTGAAGCCAATGCGTTCCTAAATCCATGCAACTCCACGAACTAAAAAGTCACAATAAAAAGGGCAAGAAGCGCGTTGGCCGCGGCGGCAAGCGGGGCACAACCTCGGGCCGCGGCACCAAGGGTCAGCACTCCCGTTCCGGCCGCAAGCTCCGCCCGGCGTCGCGGGACCTCATCCTGCGCATTCCGAAACTGCGCGGTTTCGCCAATAAGCCCAAGAGCCCGAAGCCAGTCGTCGTGAGCTTGGCGACGCTTTCCGCAAAACTCCGGACGCTTTCCGGCGGTAAGATGGCGCCCATCGTTAATCTCGCGCTCTTAAAGCAGATCGGCCTTGTCTCGGATAAATATCGCGGCGTCGTGAAGATCCTCTCGGATGGCGAAATGGCGTTCCCGGTCACGATCCGCGGCTGTAAGGTTTCCGCCTCCGCTAAGGCAAAGATCGAGAAGGCCGGCGGGACCATAAAGTAATTTAGTTGCCTAGAGAATAGGCGACTAGCGCACGGATGTCGAAAATAGATATACTGCTAGTCAGCTACCCCTACTAATCTCTAGTTATCTCACCATGAACCGCCTCCTCCAAATCTTCCGCATCAAAGACCTTCGGCTGAAGATATTTATTGTTGTCGGACTCCTCATCGCCTTCCGGCTTTTGGCCGCGATCCCCATTCCGGGAGTTGACGCCGATCGGCTTCGGAACTTCTTCGGTTCGAACCAACTCCTCGGCTTCCTGAACCTTTTTTCTGGCGGCGGCCTTTCGAATCTTTCGGTCGCCATGCTTGGCGTCGGCCCCTACATCACGGCGACCATCGTGATGCAGCTTCTCACGATCATCTTTCCGAAGTTCAAGCAGATGTATTACGAGGAAGGCGCCCGCGGCCAGGCAAAGTTCAACCAGTACTCGCGGATGCTCGCGGTGCCTTTTGCGGTGCTCCAGTCTTATGGTTTTCTCTCGATCCTCGCCTCGCAAGGCGTCATCGATAAACTGCCTCTTTTCGCAACCCTCACGAACGTGCTCGCTATTACCACGGGTTCGATGATCACGCTTTGGCTGGGCGAACTCATCACCGAACAGAAGATCGGCAACGGCATCTCGCTCATTATTCTGGCCGGTATCGTGGCTGGCTTGCCAAGCCAGGTGGCGCTTGCGTTTGCGTCCTACACGCCGGGGTTGCTCCCGACCTATCTTGGTTTTCTTGTTGTTGGATTGTTCGTCATCGCGGGCGTTGTATATCTTAATGAAGGCGAGCGGAAGATCCCGATCGCCTATGCCCGTCGGGTGCGCGGCAACAAGCTCTACGGCGGTGCCTCGAGCTACCTGCCTTTAAAGGTGAACCAGGCCGGCATGATCCCGCTCATCTTCGCCATCTCGGTGCTCCTTTTTCCGCAATTCATCGCCCAGATTCTTTCGGTGGTCTCGGTTGATTATGCCCTGCGCGTCAATACGCTGGTGAATAACTTCCTGAACAACCAGCTCATCTACGGCACCTTCTACTTTTTCCTCGTGTTCATCTTCACGTACTTCTACACCTCAATCACGTTCAATCCGGCGGAGGTGGCGAAGAATCTCCAGCGCGGCGGCGGTTTCGTGCCAGGCATCCGGCCGGGGGAGACGACCGCCGCGTTCTTCTCGCACGTTATCAATCGGGTGACGCTCTTCGGCGCCATCTTCCTCGGTCTCATCGCCGTTTTGCCGATTATCGTGGAGCAGATCACGGGTATCGCCGTGCTCACGATCAGCGGCACGGCGCTCCTCATCGTCGTTTCGGTATCGCTTGAGACCATGCGCCAGGTGAATTCGCAGCTCACCGTGCGCGAGTACGAGGGGTTCTAAAACCTTTCGCATTGCGATACCCGCTTCGTCGGATAAATTTATACTCTATCGGCGCGCGTTTTTTGAATAAACGGAGCGGTTCCCGTTTGCCTCCTGCGGAGTTTTCCGACCACTCCGTTTATGTGTCAAAAAACGCGCACCTCGTTCGTTAAATTTCAATCCGACTTCGCTTAGGTATTCGCAATACGAAAGTTTTTATCAAGTGGACTGAAGGTGGTTTGCCCGGATGGGCAAACCTCTATTGTTCAGATTCCCCAAGATACAGAAACTGGCTTATGGGTGGCTTGAGGTAGCTTGCCTTCGCGGAGGCAAGCTTTCATTACCAAACCAACTCACAATAACAATAATGGGAAATTATATTATATCCCACGGCCGTGGGATATAATATAATTTCAAAGTTGTAGCGCTTGCAGCGCTTCTCGGGGGCGGGGTGTGTCACGGGAATGTGAAAGCCGTCGCGGTGGTGCGCCGCGACGGCTTCAGGATTTGCGGCGAGATGTCGGCTCTAGTGGGAGATCGGGGTGATGGTCTTCGCCTCGTAGTCGAGGACGAAGCCGGCGCACTCCGACACGATTTCCGGTGCAACCCACGTGAGGCCAAGGCCCTTGATCTGGCGCTTCACGATGCGCTGAACCGACATCTGGTGGCTCACGGCGATGACGATGTCCGCCCGGTCGGCGAGACGCTTCATGAGATTCGCGAACTCATCTTCGAAGTAAAGCGGCTGGGCGACGCACTCGTCCGCGACGGTTTCGATGGGGGTGCCGCCGATCTGCTCCGCGAGAATCACCCCCGTCTGCCGGGCGCGGTTCTTGTCGGACGTGGCGATCACGAAAGCATCGCCGTTGCAGAGGGCCCTCAAGGATTGGCCGAGGCGCTCGGCCTGGAAGCGGCCCGCCTCCGTCAGGTCGTCACCAGGGGAGTTTCCATGCCGTACGACAACGAGACGTTTCATTCGTTCTCCTTCCCGCTCTTGTCGAGCTGGGTCAATTAAATATTACGCGCCGTCATGTGTCAAGTTCACGAATTGTTTATTTCGCGGTACGATATACGGCATGACACAACATATGCGGAAGATGGCGGTGATGGTGTATGGCGTTCCGGGAAGCGGCAAGGGGACGCAGGCAAATCTCTTGGCCGATACCTTCGGCCTGATTCACTTCGACACCGGCCGGTTTTTGGAATCGGTCGTGCATGACCCGAAGCGGCAAAGGGAGGCGATCATCAAGCGCGAGCGCAAGAATTTCGACACGGGAATTCTAATGACGCCAAGTTTCGTGATCGGCGAAGTAAAGAAGGAAACCATAAAACTGGCCAAGGCCGGCTGGGGCGTGGTCTTTTCCGGTTCGCCGCGTACGATGTATGAAGCCGAGCGACTCGTGCCGCTCCTCGAGAAACTCTACGGGAAAAAGAATATGTTCTTTATTCGACTCGACGTCGACGCGGAGCATTCATTCCGGCGCAATGGCGCACGGCTCCTCTGCAAAGAATGCAAGGCGGCGTTGCTTACGCAGTATTATCCTTCTAAGCATCCGACGCACTGCCCCATCTGTGGCGGGCCGCTCTACAGGCGCTCGCTCGACAAGCCGGAGGTTATCCGCGAACGCCTCAAAGAGTTCGCCGAACGCACGGCGCCGGTTTTTTCTTACGCGAAAAAGAGGGGTCACACGGTGCATCTTATCGATGGCCGGCCGGCGCCATACAAAGTGTTCGAAGCGGCCAAGCGCGCGATCCTTCGCCGGTCGCGCTAAGGAGGCAGGAGTCATGACCATCAAATCAAAAGAAGAGATCGCCCTTATGGCCGAGGCGGGCCGCCGTCTGGGCGTCGTGCTCCGCACCCTTCGAGGAGAAGTGAAGGCAGGAGTCCCGCCGCTTGAGCTCGATGAGCGTGCCAGAGAGCTTATCACGGCGACCGGCGACCGGCCGGCGTTTTTGGGGTACAAACCGAACGGCGCCACAAAGGCGTATCCCTTCACGCTCTGCGCTTCGATAAATGACAGCGTCGTTCATGGTCCGCCGGGGAAGTATGTGATAAAAGATGGCGATCTCGTGAAGCTTGATCTTGGCCTGGTGCATGAAGGTTTTTATGTTGATGCGGCCACGACCGTCGCCGTCGGCGCGGTTTCGCCCGAGGCGAGGCACTTAGTGGCGATAACCGAAGAGGCGCTTTATCGCGGCATCAAGGCCGCCTGGCCGGAGGCGCGCCTGGGCGATATCGGACAGGCGGTGCAATCATTCGTCGAGGAGAACGGCTTTTCCGTGGTGACGACCCTGACCGGACACGGAATCGGCCGGAAGCTCCACGAAGAGCCGTCGGTGCCGAACTTCGGCCAGGCCGGGACGGGGGAGCGCTTGCGCGTCGGCATGGTCATTGCCATCGAACCGATGGTCAATATGGGCAGTGAAGCGGTGAGGCAGTTGAAAGATGATAGCTTCGTGACACGGGACGGCTCGCTGTCCGCGCACTTCGAACACACCGTTGTTGTTACAAACAAAGGTCCGGTGATTCTTACGAAATAGGATTCTATTTATCTAAAACCTCGCAAAGAGCGCAGAAATCCGCTTTGTTCGTCGCGCGGAGCGACAGGGCGACAGTCACCCCCGGATGTGCTACAATCAGAGCCTATTATGGAACAGAAGAAGCCCTATCTTTCGATAATTTTACCGGCCTACGACGAGGCGGACCGGCTCCCCAAGACGCTCATCGATATCGACAGACGTCTGGCCGATAAGAAATACACTTACGAGATACTCGTCATAAATGACGGCTCGAAGGACAATACGGCCGAGGTGGTTCGGAAAATGGCGCCCACCATCAAGAACCTAAAGCTCGTCGATAACAAAGAGAACAAGGGCAAGGGCGGGGTGGTGCGGCAGGGAATGCTCACGGCGGAGGGAGAGATTCGTCTCTTCATGGATTCCGATAACGCGACGACGATAGACCACTTCGACCAGATGATACCGTTTTTTAACGAAGGTTATGGTGTCGTCATCTGCTCGCGCTCGGCCAAGGGCAGTAAGCTCGACCCGCCCGAGCCGTGGTACCGGCAGATCCCAGGGAAGCTCGGCAATCTTTTCTGGATCCAGCCGCTCGTTCTGCCGGGACTTTGGGACACGCAGTGCGGGTTCAAGGCGTTCACCGCGGAAGTTGCCGAGAAGGTCTTCGCGCTTTCTCGTATCGGCGGTTGGAGCTTCGATGTCGAGATCCTTGCCCTGGCCAAAAAGCTTGGCTATCGCATTCGGGAAGTGCCCGTTCACTGGGTACATGACGGGAAGTCGAAAGTAAAGGCCTCGGCGTACGTCAAATTCTTTCTCGAAGTGGCGCAGATACGGTGGTGGCTCTCCTCAAATGTTTATAAAATCTAAATTCTAAATACTCTTCGAAATCCCCTCATGACAAACAGCAAACAGTACGTCAGCCAGGAAAAACTTGAAGAGCTCCAAAAGGAGCTCACCGTTTTAAAGGGCCCACGGCGCCTCGAGATCGCCGATCTTTTGAAGCGCGCCAAAGAATACGGCGATCTTTCGGAGAACTCCGAATACGCCGAAGCGCGCGAGGAGCAGGCGCGCGTCGAAGCGCGGATCTTTGAACTTGAGAAGATGCTGCGTCGCACCGAAGTCGTCGTGGCCGGAGGACCGCGCACCGGTGTCGTTCAGGTTGGTTCGCACATCGTGGTGAAAAAAGCGGGCAAAGAACTTAACTACGAGATTGTTGGCTCGAACGAAGCGAAGCCGGAAGATAGCAAGATATCGAACGAGTCGCCGATCGGCAAGGCGCTTTTGGGTCGGTCCGTGGGGGAGACGGTCGTCGTCACGACACCGACGGGGGAGACGAAGTACGAGATCGTGAAAATTGCGTAACGATTGTAGCGCCGCTCGCGTTCTTTCGGAACCGCGGTTGAACTTCTCCGGCGGAAGTTCGAGGGGGGCGTCACCCGTCGGGTTGCCGACGTTGAGGTTGGCGACGAACCCAGGGAGATCTTCGCCCCGAAGGCAGATGGGAGATCGGCTGGGCATGAACACCTGCGCCGTCGGGGTTGTCGACGTTTCGGTCATCGGTGACTTCTTCTCGCCGCCGCAGGAGCCCTGGCAGGCCGCGAGGCCGATGAACATCACGACGCAGAGCGTGGTACGGAAGAGACAATTGGCCACGTTGGCCTCCTATGGTTATGCCGCAAGGCGGCGGTTAAAGGTTCCTTTTGTATTATACTATAGCATGTGTAAATAGTCAATATCGTCGAAAACCCCCAGTTGTATTAGTATTTATTGGTATTCTAGTTGCGTCGTAGCCCTATTCGCTAAACCCTAGTCTCTAAAACACTCGCATCATGCTCGACGATATCATCCGCGAACGAAAGAATAAGCTCGCCAAGCTCCAGGCGGCGGGCGTTGATCCGTATCCGGTTTCCTCGAAGCGCACGCACATGGCCGACGAGGTGCTTACGGACTTTGCGAAACTTCTTCGCGGGAAAAAGAAGGTTTTTTTGGCCGGGCGGGTGATAGGCCTCCGCGACATGGGAAATGTGATGTTTCTAGATTTGCATGATGAGACGGGCACGATGCAGGCGATACTCCGCAAGGACAATTTGAAGGATTTCGCGCTCCTTAAGGCCACGCTCGACCGGGGTGATTTTCTAAATATCGGCGGGCCGGTTTTTCTCACCAAGACCAAGCAAAAAAGCGTCGAGGCGAAGTTCGCCATCATTCTCTCCAAGGCATTGCGGCCCCTGCCCGATAAGTGGGCCGGCATCGAGGACACCGAAACGCGCCTCCGCCAGCGATATCTCGACCTCATCATGAATCCAGAAGTCGCCACGATGTTCCGCAAAAAGTCGGCGTTTTGGGAAACGTTCCGCGCGGCAATGAAGCAAGAGGGCTTTCTTGAGGTTGAGCTTCCGGTTTTAGAATCGGTACCAGGCGGGGCGGAAGCGGAGCCCTTCGCGACGCATCACAACGCGCTCGACACCGATTTTTATCTCCGCATCTCGCTCGAGCTGCCTTTGAAAAAATTGCTCGTCGCTGGTTATGAAAAAG
>ERZ1292623.1588-Hain-H51-01um-R1-1588-length-21607-cov-6_pt1 | contig 21607 bp, 30 predicted proteins | sample MGYA00564398_ERZ1292623 | MGnify/ENA primary metagenome ERZ1292623 (study PRJEB36523, sample SAMEA6512633) | groundwater metagenome | collected 2019-01-07 | study: AquaDiva: Metagenomics assemblies of 32 groundwater samples | reverse complement strand
GACACCATCCCCGAAGAGGAACATATTATGATTCTGACCACGAATGGGTACCTCAAGCGTGTCCGCCCACAGGTATTTCGCGCACAACGCCGTGGAGGCAAGGGAGTGATTGGCGCACAAGAAGAAGATATCGTACTGCGATTTGTGAGCGCGTCTACACATGACGATCTCCTGTTCTTTTCTTCCCGCGGAAAAGTGTATCAGACGAAGATGTATGAAATTCCAGAATCCTCGCGCACTGCAAAGGGAAAAGCGATTCAAAATTTCCTTTCACTCGCCCCCGGAGAGTCAATTACATCGGTGCTTGCGCTTCCGAAAGCACAGAAAGGCAAGGTTGCGTCTCTCGTCATGACCACGGAACGTGGTATCATGAAGAAAACGAGTGCGGCGCAATTTCAAGATGTACGTAAAAGCGGCATCATTGCCATCTCACTCGATAAGAATGATGCGTTGAAATGGGCAGGTATCGTGGAGGTGGGTGATGAGTTGATGCTCGTATCCCGGCGTGGAAATGCGATTCACTTTAAAGAATCGGAGCTCCGCGAAATGGGACGCAGTGCGCGCGGTGTGCGCGGTATGCTGCTCAAACAAAGCGATGTCCTCATTGGTGCGGAAGTGATTACAAAGGGCAATAAGGAGGCAGAAATGTTTCTTATTTCTGAAAATGGATTTGGTAAGCGCACCAAGGTAAAGGAATTCAAAGTGCAGCGCCGAGGTGGATCAGGAATTCGTGCGATGGGTGTGAACGCAAAAACCGGAATCCTGGTCACGAGCACGATGGTGACCGGCGAGGAAGAATTTATCGCAATCTCCGGAAAAGGAAAAACGATTCGCACCACACTCAAAGAAATGCGTTTGCTCTCTCGCTCGGCACAAGGCGTACGTATTATGAAACTCGAATCTGGAGACCATATTGTTTCAATGACCACCCTATGATTGGGGGGATGATGAATCCAACACAGCTCCTTGACCACATTGATATTCACGGCAATATGCAGGTTGCCGATTTTGGTTCGGGTATGGGACATCTCACCATCGCCATGGCGAAGCGTCTTGCAAAATCTGGAACGGTGCATGCATTTGATGTACAAAAGGAATCGCTCGAAACACTCCGGAGAGACGCGCGCGCGGAAGGAGTGCTCAACATCCAAGCACTCTGGACAGATTTGGAAAATCCAAAAAGCACAAAACTTGCTGACCACAGTATGGATCTCGTGATGATTGCAAATGTACTGTTTCAGTCAGACGCCAAGGACACCATAATTGCGGAATCAGCTCGGATAGTAAAACCTTCGGGGAAAGTGGTGGTGAGTGATTGGTCTGTGGAATCCGTGTTTGCGGGACCCCCTTCATCTCGGCGCATCCCGAAAGATAGTATGAAAGAATTATTTCGAAAACAGCAACTACACTTTGTAAAAGAAATCCCCGCAGGGGCTCACCATTACGCTATGATCTTTGCAACACATGAATAATGATCGCCTGACCAAACTTCTCATAGTAGCTGGAGCCGTCCTTGTATTGGGAGCCATTGGATTTTTGTTCCGCTCGCCTGCGGATACGTCTGGGAAAAAGGTGACGCTCACGGTGTGGGGCACGTTTCCCGAAACACTCCTCAAAGAATCATTTATGGAATACAAAAACACCGTTGCGGAAGGCACGTCAGTGGAGTATATCCAGAAAGATACATCGTCAATGTTTTCAGATTTAGTGCAGGCACTCGCCGCGGGTAAGGGGCCTGATATGTGGATTACCGACGAAACGCAAATTCAAAATGATCGCAATTTTATCGCGCCGCCCCCTGCTGATGTGCTCACCGTTCGTACATTTACCTCCTCCTATATTGATGCTGCCACGCAAGCATTTGTACTCACCTCGAAGGAAGGAAAACAAATTGTTGCGGCGTCCCCACTGTGGGCAGATCCGTTGGTGCTCTTTTGGAACAAGGATTTATTTAACCGAAAGGCCATCGCCACACCTCCAAAAAATTGGACGGAGCTACAAAAAAATTCACAAACGCTCACCGAGATTCGCTCGGGAGACGCTATCAACGTGGCCGGTATTGCGTTTGGTCGCGCGCGCAACGTTCCAGAATATTATGAAATTCTCACCTTGCTTATGGCGCAGTACGGCGCGTCGCTCTATGACGAATCTGGAAAGCTGAAGTTTGGGGAGCAACGTGTCACTTCGTCAGGTACGCAAGATCCTACATATCAATCATTTCGATTTTATTCAGATTTCGGAAACTCTGGACTTACCAGTTACAGTTGGAATACGCAATTTTCAAATCCCATCTCCGAATTCCAGCAAGGTCGGCTCGCAATGATGATTGCGCCGTCCTCGTATGTCGAACTGCTTCGCCAAAAAAATCCTCACCTGAAATTTGACATAGCTGCAGTCCCGCAACTGGAAGGCAGCGCGAGGGCAATCACCGCGTCTCGTCTGTATGGACTCGTCATCAACAAATCATCCGCCCATCAAGCAGAATCTTGGAAATTGGCAGTGTGGCTTTCCGGTCCTACGGGTCAAAAATTGGTCCTCAAAGAACGACCCGTAGCTCCTGTGAACCGTTCGCTCATTGGTACCTATAACCACCCGGAATTTGGCTCCCTCCTCGCATCAAGCGCCTTGCAGTCCATACACTTGATTGACATTACCCCGGACCAAACGAGAGAAATTTTCTATGATGCCGTTGAGTCGATCGCCGACCGTCGCGCAACCGTCAGCGAGGCAATACGCATTGCATCAAGACGCTTTGTAGAGGAAAATTAGATATACTATTGATATGATTGCATCGCTGTTTAATCTCGCCGCCACGTCTCCCTCACCTTTTATGGACATGCTCGCAGCGGGACTGCTCCCTAATGTTTGCGGCATAGGTCCGTGTCAACTCTGTGATCTCTGGCAGCTTGCACATAATGTCATTGGATTTCTCCTGAAAATTGCGGTGCCCATTGCGATCGCGATGTTGTTTTATGGCGGGTTCCTGTATATTACTGCCGGTGCAGATGGTGGAAATGTGGCAAAAGGGAAAAAAACGATCGTGAGCGCTGCAATTGGCCTTCTGATTACATTTGGCGCGTATGCGATCGTCAATATGTTTCTTCTCATGGTTGGATTTGATATGCCCGCATCGGGAGCCATCAGAGTTTGGTCAGATTTTCCGAAATGTGAAAGATATCAGCCTCTTTCACTCGCAAAGCAATGTGGGGGAGCTACAGAAGGGTGGTGCCCAAGAGGATCTGCGTGCCAATTCCAGTCTGGTCCACAAGGATTTGCCTGTGTGCCGACCGTGGCGGCTCCTTGTGGCGTAGTGCAGGGTACGTGCCCTAATCTGCAGACATGCATTCCAAAAAGTGGTGGTGGATTTGAATGTGTAGTGAGTGGAATAAATCCAGGTGGGCCTACGGGATACTGTGAATCCAGTGATGCATGCCGTCCTGGTGAAGTACACCAGCAGGTGATCAAAAATGGAACGGCCGCATGCACGTGTAGTGCAATTACAGGCCTCTCTCCGGATGATCGTTTGAGCGACTCCGACTCGCGGGCCTTCCTGCTTGCGAATGGATTTACTGCGGATGACATAAATAAGGTATGCACTGGTCAATCAAATAGTACCTGTTTAAATAACGTTTCTGTTGCTGCGCTCACCGGTGCGGTGGATCTTAACAACCGCTGTCCAACGTGCGACATTCAGATTACCGGGGGATCAGAACCGGGACACGCGGGAGGTACAAATGACGGATCGCATGGGGGAGGAGATAAACTAGACTACGGGGCATCAACAGCACTTGATAATTTTATTAAAAACAGTGGCCAATTTGAATATGTGGGCCCGCGCGGTAGTGATCAAGGCTACCGAGATTTAACTACTGGAGTCATCTATTACCGCGAATACAGCCCGCCGCACTGGGACGTATGTTACGTCAATTGTAGCTACTAATATATGAAAGACACATTTGCCCAAATCACCTCCCCGATTAAGGCTCAAAACATCCCGGAATTTATTCAGATACTGCTCGACCAAGCGCTCCCTATTGTGCTCGGGGTGGCGGTGATTTTTATCATGTACGGAGGATTTACCATTGCAAAAGCGGGTGGTAGCGATTCGGAATACAGTAAGGGCAAACAAGTAGTGATGTATGCCGTGATTGGTTTACTTATTGTGGTTGCCGCAAAAGCAATTGTCGATGGATTTTTGGAATCCACCGGACTCAGATAAACATATGGACATAAAACGCGCGCGCATCACTTCAGCATTCGTACTTCTCGGTGCCTCCCTGCTCTTCTATATGACGAGCACCGTGGAGGCGCAGGATAATTTTCTTGACCTATTCAGTGATGGCCAAGACGAGGAAGGAGGGGTACTGACCATTCTCGAAAATCTCACAAAAACTATCCGCACAGTCATGCTTCCTCTGCTCACCCTGGTCGTCTTTTGGGCGGGGTACACCATGGCCTCTGCGCGTGGAAACGAGACGGAATATACCAAAGGGAAAAAGATACTCCTGCAGGCGCTCATTGGAACGGCAATTATCTCGGTGGCTCCCCTCCTCGTGCAGATAGCGCGCGAATTTAAGAATGCGCTCCCGTAATCCCCAGGCGCCTTCCCTTGACGTGATTTCTCTAAAGGGGTGTGCTATAGTATCCAAAGGTCAATCACATTATTCGTAATTTCATTTTATGAAGAAGTTTGCGCGATATATTACTCCCGTTGCACTCGCGATAGCCCCGGCGCTCGCATTTGCACAAACAACCCAAAGAACAGAGGGACTCTTCGGGATCATCGCTGATCTCGACAATCTCTTCACTGCCGCGATCGCACTCCTTATTGTGCTTGCGACTCTCCTCTTCATCTGGGGACTCATCAGCTACCTCATGGCCGGGCCCGACGAAGACAAGTCAAAGGAGGCGCGTAAGTATATGCTCTACGGAATAGTGTCGCTCGCAGTTATCATCGCTATGTGGGGTCTGGCAAATCTCTTGCTTGAAACCTTTGGCGTTGATGGGGGGGACATTCCAAATTCAGTCGGTGACATACTCTAAAGAAAAAACACCCCCGCGTAGCGGGGGTGTTTTTTTGTATAGTTTCAATTACAATATGGTAAGTGTTACGCAGTACATTGCATGTGCGCGGTACTATACTGACAACCTATGAAAAGATTTCTTCGCCATATTCCTCTCACTCTCGCCTCACTACTGCCAACAGGAGCATCTGCGCAGTGGCTTCCGACCGTGGAGACACTGTATGAAAATATACAGGCCCTCCTGCAAAACGTTATCGGCGTTCTTATGGTGCTTGCGGGAGCTGTGTTTGCGTGGGGAGTCATCAGCTACCTCATGGCTGGGCCCGATGAAAAGAAAGTGGTGGACGCACGAAAATATATGGTCTTTGGAATCATTACGCTGGCAGTTATGCTCAGCGCATGGACGCTTGCATATTTATTCTTAGATACATTTGGAATTTTTTAGTACATGATGGCGCAAATACAAGGCATTGATGACGTGTTCTGGATTTTTTGGAGAACTATTGTGGATCCCGCACTCGATCTGCTCATGGTGCTGGCAACCGTCCTCTTTTTCTACGGTCTTGTGCAATATTTGGGCGGAGACTTGTTTGCTAAAAAGAAGGAGGGGGACGCAGCGCGGATTCAGAAAGGAAAGCAAAACATCATTTACGGAATCCTTGGGTTTGCCATCATGGCAGCTTCAAAACAGATTGTCACCATGATTTGTGAATTTTTTGCTTCAGATTGCAACATCGGCGGTTGATGACGCTTCTACTGTTTTGTGATACTCTTTTCGCAGAAAAGTATTTGCGGATGTAGCCGAACTGGTAGAGGCACGCGGCTTAGGACCGCGCGGGGAAACCCATTGGAGGTTCGAGTCCTCCCATCCGCACCACTGCAATTTCGTTAATTAGAATAAAAAATCACCGGGGAAACTCGGTGATTTTTTATGACATCCGATCAATTATGGATTGGTTCGGAATGTACTTGGCCAGATCATACTCATATTTCCTCCGCTATCTACGCCTCTCACAAGGTAGTAGTACATGGTGTTCGCCTGAAGGTTTGAAACGGTTACCGTATGGTTCGTTTGTGACCCTCCTGCGTCAAGTGCCAGAGTACCGCTCACGTACGGTTGCTGACGAGGTCCATTTGCTTCATTGAAGACGAGGGGTGAGGCGCTCCAATATACCTGTCCCTGCGTTTGCTCGTTTGAAGTCCATGCAAATGTTGCGGTAGTATTGGTGACCTGCACCGATGGATTCGAAAGCACTGGAGTTGAGTCCCATGTGATTGGGCTTCCACCTCCCATGAGCGCATTAATGCGTGCCATGGTGAGTGGACCTACGCGTCCATATCCCGTTGATTCAGGATTTCCGCTGGATACAATTCCCTGCGCAGTCTGGAATCGTTGTACCGCAGCTTGGGTAAGAGGTCCGAAGTATCCGGTCACGAGACCCGAAGGATAAATACTGGAATTTGTTGCAAGGTACGTTTGCAGTTCGGTCACTTGGGACCCGGTATCACCAAAATCGAGCGAGACCGTGATGGCGGCATTTGCACTTTGGATGCCGAGAAACGACACGACGAGAAGCATTGCCGCGGTCATTCCTGCGACGAGTAGGGACCCACGAGATGTGCTTTGTAAATTCATGATTGTGTTCATATGTGTTCTAGTTTTTCACTAAGAGATTAATGGCAATCGTTACACAGTCGACTCTCCATGTATGTGCCTCTACAAAAGGAGCCGCTCTCGGGAGAGGAATATTACAGCACTTATTACAAGGTTCTAGCGCATTGTGGGCGGAATTGCCTGCGATGCTATTTTTTATTCATTTCTGCTGCCGCTTCGGGCGTAGATACTGTTTTGCTCATCGCAAATAAATTGACGATGGCGAGCGCGACCATCCAATAGACAAGCATCGCAAGAAGTGTGGTCCATTCGAAAATACTTCCCTGCACTACAGTTCTTGGAAATACTGCGAGAAACGGTGCGGTAAATGGCCAGGTCAGCGCGTACACAAAACTCGTAAATCCCGCTTCAGGATTTGCTCCCATCAGCTTCAGTACGAAACGAAACCCGAGGAGCACCTCAAGAAGCGACAATGCGTACCACACGATCTGCGTGCCCTTAAATAAGGGTTTTGTCGTGGATGATGTATATGATGAGTCCATAATATATGTATGAATGTAATGCCGAATAATATTACCGGCGCACCGCCCGCACGATTGCAATGAGCACACATGCACCAAGGAGCGCTACTACAAAACTATATAAATTAAACCCCCCTCCACTACTCGCCCCGAGCATTTCCATAATCCAACCGCCGATGACCGCACCAACGATACCTACAACAATGTTGAGTATCGCTCCCTGCTGACCATCGGTCTTCATAATCAGCGACGCAACCCACCCGACAAGTGCACCGAACAAAATCCATAAAATGATATCCATACCTATTTTATTATTATTTAATAATTGTACGAGATGCCACTCATTATTCCTTGCACACATACGCCGCTCGCGCACTCACCTGCACCGAACCGAGCGCTACGGCTTGTTTTTTAGCTGGCGAATTTCAAGCTCTAACCGCGCAATATGTGCCTCCAACAGTGTGGTGCGCTGTACAATTTTGTCTTCAAATTCATTTGTATGCCGCGCTAGTTTCTCTGCGATACTCATCATTTCTGTGACATCTTCAATCGCAAGCATAATGATGGGTGGAAATAAGGCCGATTCGGTAGTTTTTGTAAAATGAATTTGTCTTGCATTCAAAATCATATTTTTTTTACCAATCGCGGGGAATTCGTGTGATACCTCAAACCCCTCAAAAAAAGCATTCTTGGGTAAGATATCCTCAAGTAACTTCCGAAGCGCCGGAATATTCCATTGTCCGTTGCCGAGCTCATACACAATTTTATTTTCAGTATCTTTTGCGTCAACCTGAAAGGTGCGATAAAAAGGCACATTTGCGGCACGTATACGAAAATCTTTATCGAGAATGAGCACTGGCTCGCGCACCACATCCACCACCGTTCTAACGTATGTCCACCCTTGATTACACAAGTGATGAAAGAAATCTGCCCCTATTTGGAGGGTGTTTGTGCCGTCGTGTATTTGTGGGTCTACCATATGAGTATCTGACGCATTAGTCCTTGAAATATTTCATAATTGATTTTTCGTGCGTATGGTGATAGAATTCGGGCATTATCGTGTTTCTCTGCCTACCTGCGCCTGACAGTAATGTCCGTGCAATGGGCCTAGTGCTAGATTTTTCAATCTCAAGCTGTATATCACGCGTATACGCGCGGAATGTACGCTTCTGTAATGTCTTTGTCATATGTTTACACTTCAGTCGTCCTATTTTATGATGAACAAAAGACAGGAACATAACCTCAACGCAACGCTCACCAACGCGCATACAGACTACGCCAAGGGCCTGTCACTTCATGCGTTCTATAAAATTCGTGACCGGGCGGTAGGACAAGATTTGGTCCAAGACGCGTTTATGAAAACGTGGATATATCTTGTCAGGGGGGGGGCGCATAAAACTGATGCGCGCGTTTCTGTATCATGTACTCAATAATTTGATTGTTGATGAATACCGCAAGCAAAAGACAACATCTCTGGACGCGCTCCTTGAAAAGGGATTCGAGCCGTCAACAGGAGACACAAAGCGACTCCTCAATGTACTCGACGGGAAGTCGGCGCAACACCTGATCGATCGTCTCCCTGAAAAGTATCGCGCGGTGATTCATATGCGCTACGTGAAGGAATTGTCGCTGAGTGAAATTGCACTCCTTACCAAGCAGTCAAAAAATACAATTGCGGTGCAAATACACCGAGGGCTTAAAAAACTCAAATTGCTGCACAACGCTACATAATTATTCATTCGGACGTGTCAGATAAAATACCATCCGCCAGTTGGCGGAGGGTATTTTATTCATGTGCGGTCGGCGCCCGTCTGGACTCGCATCTTGGCGAGGCTGAGGAATCGGTCACGAGTTACTAAGCTCAGCGGTCACAATTCTCCCTCTTCGCTAAGTACTCTCGACCCCGTCTCGCGTCGCTCCGCGACATGCTCCGACTTTCGATTCCCGACGCGAACAAAGCCATTTGTTCGCTCCTTAACCTACACACTATAAATATACCCCTGCGTTGCAGGGGTATATTTATAGTGTGCGGTCGGCGGGAATCGAACCCGCATCCCATCCATGGCAAGGACGTATTTTACCACTAAACTACGACCGCATGTCTTTCAATTCAGTTGTCCCGATGTCCTTTCTTAATTTTATCAAATCGGGACGACCGAAAGTAAATAAAAATTGTAGCGATATGCTAACAAAAATTCACTCACCTGACCAGAGTGGCGTGAACCACATTGGGTTCACGCCTACCATATATCCCACGTGGGATATGGTGCCCGGAGAGGGACTCGAACCCACACTCCTTGCGGAACTCGATCTTAAGTCGAGCGCGTCTACCAATTCCGCCATCCGGGCGTGCATACGTTATAACATGCGCAGATTCACGGAACAATATAAATACGGCACTCTGGTGATATGCATCTCGAGCACGCGCAAGGGGAAACACCGTGGTGGACGAATGAAGAAATTGATATTGACAGTATTGATGAGGCAATAGAATTTATTGAACCTATCTGCCGTCAGGCAGGCCCGCGCATAGGGGTTTTGTGCCCGACCTCCTCTTTGGACATCAGCTCATCTGGAGGCCACGGCGGGAATTGAACCCGCGCATAGAGGTTTTGCAGACCTCTGCCTTACCACTTGGCTACGTGGCCCCAGATGAACTGACCTCCTAATGTCGTAATCCCGACTTCAATAACGCACCTAAAATCTGTGTTGGGGCAGACCTTCTGCCGATTTGCCCATCGCAAATCCCGGGAAACTGTCGAGCGGCACGTAGGTATACGTGCCTACAGTTTCCGCGAACATGCACCGTTGCATGTTCGCCCACTTGGCTACCAGGCCGCACAACACTATGAATCACTCCGGAGGAGCTCATTAATTCGCTCTCGGTGCTCTTCCCCATGATCCATAATAAACCGTACAATCGGGCGACGACGCATCACAATACGATCTCCTAGAAACAGGGCTGCTTTATTCTCTAATGAATGTAGTGTTTTTTCAATCTCCTCCGTTACTTTCGTCGGGAATACACTCACCATCACTTTTATCACCACCCCTCGCTTAGGAAGTTCCACGTGCTTGATAGACAATAGTACCCCGGGTGCCGCAATTCCCTCTTCGAGAAAAAAATCAGCGACAAGTTCTCGCACGCGCGACGCATATCTCCCCCGCTTATACACTTTCGCAACCTCCATAGTTACTCCACCACTTCTTCTGCGTACAACTGCAACGTGTCACTTTTTTCAAGATGATCCACAGAGGAAATGGAAAGTCCGCACAAACTTCCTTCTCCGACAGTATCTACCGCTACTTTATCTTTTTGCAATGTTTTGACACCCCCCTTTCCAATGATCCGCCCACGATGCATGGCCTCAAATTTGTCTCCTTTATTCACTACGCCCTCAATGACCTTACCGCCAATAACCATACTGCCCTTCTCCTCGGCAAATATCTTGAGAATTTCCAAGACGCCTTTATTTACTCTTCGCATTTTTTTCGGTGTCATTTCCTTCGCCGTTTTTTCCACCCATTCAAGCGCGTCGTAGATAATGGGAAACGTCGCAACTTGTACGTTGAATCGCTCGGCCGAAAATCGGGCATCTGCGGTAATTTTGACGTTAAATCCAAGAATCATCGCGCCAATTGTGTCCGAGCGATCCGTGGCAACCGCTTTCACGTCCCCTTCGGTAATGTCTCCCACGCCGGTATCTACAATTTTGAGCTGTGTTGAACCAAAGGATAATTTCGCAAACGCATCCTCTAATACCTCCCGGGATCCGTCGGCGTCCGCCTTCACAAGAATTGGTATAATTGAAATATCATCATGCGATGCGGTTCCAACAACCGCTCCACGCTTCTGCATGCGCTCCGCAATTGCGCAAATGTCCTCCGCTTCCGTTTTTGTGCGACATGACTGAAACGCCGTTCCCACAACCGGCACGTCATCAAACCCCACCACTTGTACCGGAGTACCTGGATCCGCCGATACTACGGTATCCCCTCGGTAACTTTCCATAATACGCACACGCGTAAGCGCATCTCCCGCACTCACATAGTCTCCCACTTTCAGCGTTCCATTACGCACAAGTAATGTCGCGGTATTTCCGCGGCGCGCATCGCGGTGCGATTCAATGACTACTCCCGTAGATTGCGCACTCGGATCTGCTGTGAGCTCCTGCATTTCCGCAACAAGCAAAATCATATCAAGGAGTTCTTCGATATGGAGCCCTTGTTTGGCGGACACCGCAACAAGCGGTACGGTACCACCCCACTCCTCGATGAATACTTCGTGTTCCGAAAGTTGCGTCTTTACTGTATCTGGATTTGCGCCCGGCTTATCAATTTTATTGAGGGCAATGATATATGGAATGTTTGCAGTCTTGATTGCGGCGAGCGCTTCTAGTGTTTGCGGCTTTATTCCGTCATCCGCGGCTACCACCAAAATAGCGACGTCCGCAACACGGGCACCTCGTTCGCGCATTTTTGAAAATGCCTCGTGGCCGGGCGTATCAATAAAGGTAATGCGTTTCCCCGCACGCTCTACTCCGTAGGCGCCAATATGCTGGGTAATACCTCCCGCCTCACGCGCGGCCACATTTGCGGAACGAATGCGATCAAGAAGCGTGGTCTTTCCATGATCAATATGCCCCATCACGACAACAATCGGAGGGCGTGTGACTAGTGCGTTGATAATAGGTGTGGTAACTAGCATAAAACAACCCTTACCATAACACATTTGTAAGGTTTATGCACTCACTAAGACGCCGTCTCGTTGGTCGCGCCGAGCGCATGTGCGAGCGCATCATGCTCCTCCTCGGTGAGGCGATATTTTGATTTTCCACGTACAATAGGCTTTGCGTAGAGTCTCGTTCCCTCTCTCGAATAGAGACTCGATACCACAACCCCTGTATCACGTGCGTCGAGCAGTGCGAGCGCAAAACTCTGGTCCCCTCCAGCGTCATCAAATGGATTAAATCTGACGACCCCGACATGTTGTACCGCGTGAGAAAGCGCATCATCTATTCCATCAATCCGCTGTTCAATACGCTCCTGGGACGCCATAATCGTATCTGCCGAGTGAGCAATATCGCCAAGTAGTTCTTCTAAATCAGCCGCGTTTCTTCCTTTAAAGATGGCGCGGAGTCGTCTCCATAGATAGATTAGGACGCCGGCAGACACCACCACGTACGTGAGTATCGCAATGAGAAGATATGGAACATATGCAGTCAGTGTATTCATACACTGCTATGGCCTCTGGAGTCGGGACTCAACCACTGACCAATCGAATGTACGCCAACATGCATCAATATAGTCCGCGCGCTTAATTCCATAATCTTTAATGTACGCGTGCTCGAATACGTCCATCACTGCAATTGGATTCGCGCCCGCAAGGTGTCCTGCATCATGCTCGTTGATCCATGTCACAAATAATCGGTTCGAAGTGGCGTCGTGCGCAAGAATCACCCAACCAATGCCACGCATTGCGGCAGTCGCACGAAAATCTTTTTCAAAATCTTCGATCGATCCAAATTCTGATTGAATGAATTGCTGTAAGTTTTTCGTGTCCGAGAGGTGCCCTGGGTTAGCGGACATGTTGCCAAAATAAAATTCGTGGAGGCGCATACCATTAAACTCCCATCCGAATCGGCGCTTGAGTTCGTTATATTGCGGACTATTTTTTTCGGTCTCGTAGAGTTGCTCGAGAAGCTTGTTGGTGTTTGTGACGTACCCCTGATAGAGCGTAATGTGCGCCGACATCATATCTGCGCTAAATCCCGGAATATGGAGGAGGTATTCAAAACTTGCTGGTTGATATGCCATGCGTGTTCATTAAATCGTTAAATCATTCTTCATGAAATCAGTGAAGTATATATTGAGCGAGAAGGTATATATTGATTTAATGTTTTTATGTTCTCGTGATTTCATGATCTTGTGATCTTGCGTTCTTATTCTCGTGATTTTGTGCTTTCATGATCTTGTGTTCTCGTGCTTTCATGACTATATCTTGCCAACCAAATCAAGACCTGGAGTAAGCGTATCCGATCCTGGCTCCCAGCTTGCGGGGCACACTTTCCCTGGATGTTCTGCGACAAATTTTGCCGCACGGAGTTTCCGAAGCGCTTCTTTTGCGCTACGCCCGACATCGTTGTGATGCATTTCGTAGGCAATGAGTTGTAAATCTGGATTTACCACAAATGTACCGCGTAGTGATAGGCCTTCATCTACCCCTTCTTCGATATATGTTCCAAACGCGCGACACATTCTCCCGGTTGGGTCAGCAATCATGGGAAATGTCACATTTTTGATCGCGGGAGATTGATCATGCCACGCCTTATGTACGTGCACACTATCGGTACTCACCGATAGCACTTCCGCGTGTTCCTTCAGAAATTCTGGGTAGAGTTTTGTAGCGTCTTCAAGTTCGGTGGGACAAACAAACGTAAAATCCCCCGGATAAAAAATGTATACCTGCCATTTCCCTTTCAGACTATGAAGCTTCAGCTTGAACGACTTGTCATGTTGGTACGTATCAAGCTCTAGGTCTGGAATCATTTCTCCAATTTTCAACATATACGCGGAAGTGAGTGTGAGTAATGAGGGCGCACGTAGTCCTCACATCCTATCATACAGACGTAAAAAACCAAGCTCGCGAGACGCTCTGCTGCCCCGTGCGAACTATTTTTATGAAATCACTACCTGATCAGCAATACTGTTAAAAAACTCCTTGTCTTTGGGATTTGTAAGTAAGTTTGCAACGTCGCCGCGCGCGACCCATCGCACTTCTGGATGCTCTCTCCCTTGTGGAGCGGCCTCTTCCGCGCGTCCACGAAATAGAAATATCGTCATATGTTTCATTTCACCCGTATCGTCCCCAACACCATCTTTTCCCGTGCGATACCGATCATATGATCCGAGCTCTCGCACAAATTCAAGCGTGCACACTCCCGACTCTTCGCAAATTTCTCGCTCTGCCGCCTGTCGCGCTGTTTCCCATTCATCCAAATGCCCCTTCGGAAGCGACCACGTCTCTCCTTTCTGGCTCACCACTAATACTTCCCCTTTTTCGTTGAGTACTACCCCTCCTGCGCTTTCGGTATGCTTGGTCATAGATAAGGATAGTCTAGCAAAAATTTGAATCGCTCGGCTTATTCATACTCAATGGTTGCCGGTGGTTTTTGAGTGATGTCGTAGAGTACTCTATTGACTCCCCTTACCTTGCTAATAATCGAGCTTGAAATTTTTTCTAATACTTCGTTCGGAATCTTGTGCCAGTCGGCACTCATGCCGTCTACCGAATCAACTGCCCGAAGCGCAATAACATATTCATACGTTCTGCCATCTCCCATCACACCGACCACTTTCACTGGAAGCAGCGCGGCAAAAGCTTGCCAGATTTTTTCATATTCTCCTGACTTTCCTAATTCTTCGATAAATATAGCATCAGCCTCACGCAGAATTTCCAGCCTTTCACGAGTAATTTCCCCGACAATACGTACCGCAAGCCCCGGACCAGGAAATGGGTGCCTCCAAAGTAGTTTTCTTGGAAGGTCAAGGGCTAATCCTACTCTGCGCACCTCGTCTTTGTATAAATCCTTTATTGGTTCAAGAATTTTGAAGCCCATTTTTTCGGGAAGTGTAAGATTATGATGACTTTTGATTTTTGCCGCTGTTTTTGATGTCGAAGCGGATTCAATCCGGTCGGGGTAAATAGTGCCTTGAGCTAAATATGCAATTGTGTGCTTTTTAAGCTCATTCCTGATTGCCTTTTCAAACACTTCAATAAAGCTGTGGCCGATGATTTTACGCTTCTGTTCTGGATCAGATATGCCCTTTAGACGTTTTAAGAAAAGCTGGCTTGCATCTATTACGTGAAGTTGTTTGAAACCATTTTTGCGCAAGTATAAAGCGACCTGTTTAACCTCTCCTTTACGAAGAAGCCCGGTATCGACAAATACAGCGTGGAGGTGATTGCCAATGGCTCTGTGTATGAGTGTTGCCGCCACGAGCGAGTCAACGCCACCTGAAATTCCTACGACTACATGCTTATCGCCTACCTCATTCTTAACCTCCGCGATTATATTTTCTGCCATCGAGTTAATCTTCCAATCTTTCTTGGCTTTGCAGATTGAGAAAAGGAAATTCTTGAGTAGTTGATTGCCGTGCTGGGTGTGAGTCACTTCTGGATGAAACTGGATGCCGAAAAAGTTGTTTTTTGTATCGGCAAAAGCGGCATATTTGCAGCCAGCAGTAGATGCTGTTTGTTTACATCCCTTTGGTAATACGGATATTTGGTCTCCGTGTGAAAACCAAACCACCTCTTTTGCAAAAAAACCTTGAAAAATTCCTTTCTTATCTTTAATACTCAAGATCTCTTTGCCAAATTCTCGAAGTTTCCCTTTGGCAACCTTTCCCCCAAGCATGTGTGCCATAACCTGATGGCCGTAGCAGATACCAAGAACCGGAATGTCGAGTTTAAAAATTTCTTTATCGGGTCGAGGACTGCCTTTCTCTAGCACCGATGCAGGGCCGCCAGAAAGAATAATACCGGTAGGATTATATTTCTGTATTTCAGATGTAGGAGTATCAAAAGGCAAAATCTCGGCCTTTGCGCCGAGATCCCGTACACGTCTTGCTATGAGATGGGCAAACTGACTCCCGAAATTGAGGATAATTACCATGTGTAATTGTAGCACAAACCAACAAAAAGAAGGGCGCCCGCTAGCGGGCGCTCTGGAGTTTCTGAATCTCGTTGTAAAACTCTTCCCATGAAGAAATGCGCCGCGCAACATTTCCTACATCGACATGCGCATTATATCCCCATGAAAATAGAAAGCGGTGCGGCACAATGTCGCGAAGTGGCACAAGTTTATCGAGATCGTCGTCGATGTAGCATGCGAGCCCCCGCGCGACATCCGCCTTGCTGTTCCCGTAGCCCACACCCACGAAGTTAAAGGTAAGTCCATTCCTCCACGACCATTCTTGTGCGATATCGATCATCGTGTGCGATCGCGAGGTCACAACGGAGATCTCATGACCTTCCGATAGCAGCTGTTGTGTGTACTCGATCACTCCAGGTACAAGCTCCATCCGCAACCCAATCTCCCATGTACAATATATCGCTTGCTGCAGTGCGCGATACTACTCGGAGGTGAGAATTCCCTCTCCAACCACAATCTCCTTTTTGAATTTTTCCGGAGCAATGTCCACGCCGTATAGTTCTTTTGCTCCGAGTGTTTTCAATCTTCCACAATCAGCAACAACACCATCAAAATCAATACCGATTTTCACCCTTCGCCTCCGTTACATGCAGTCTAACTACAATCTACCTGCAATACATCGAAAAAACAACAACAGACTGCCGCACAGCAGTCTGTTGTTGTAATTGCGGAGGGGGAGGGATTCGAACCCTCGATGAGCTTGCGCCCATACTAGTTTTCGAGACTAGCCCTTTCAACCTCTCGGGCACCCCTCCATTACGGCGTACTATATCTTCAGATGCAAAAAAATTCCAGAATTGTGTCACAGAAACGTTGACTTCTCGTCTATTATTCTGTACACTTCACGTCTTATCATTTTGGGAGGAGGAACGAGGTGCCAGAGAAGAAGTACGAGGTGAAAGTGGATTCTGGTGTTTACATGCGTGCGATGGATACATTTCTGCCGGCTACGCTGGTGGAGTTCGATGAAGGACACATGCGCGTGCATGTACCACAGTCTGTCATCGAAAGGCTGGTCGAGCGCGGCATTCCGCACACGATCGTCGAGTGAACCAACTCGGTCACGCCGCGCAACCAGCGCGGCGTGACCTCTTTTTTTATTTGAAACGAATTATTTACTGTATCTTCTCTACGTATTCGTAAATGACCCATCCTTCTTCCGTCGCACTCAACCGAATCTTATACCACTCTTCCTGTTCTTCGAGTAGCTCGTAAGACTCTCCTGGAAGTACTTTTTTGAGAATATCATACACCGTGCTCGGGCCACTTCGCACGTTCAACCACCCCGTAGGAGTTTCCAAAATGCGCACCATTGGCACTGGCGATACGTCCGAAAGTGTGGTGGTCCCCGTGCTCGATACAATATCTGAAGTCACTAATGGCTCATTCGTCACATCACCGAGTTCAGGTGGATCCCACGTATCTCCTTGAATGAGCGTGGCGGGACTCGTCACGCCGCGCATGAGCCAAATCATACTTGAGAGCGCCATAATGCCGAGAAATCCAAACAATTGCGGAGAGGAGATACGAAGTTGATGACCAAACGTGGGAACGCCCGGAATAGCCAAATGTGTGTTGTGGAGATGAGTTGCGTACACCGAACCGCCTCCAAGAGAAATACGGAGATCCTTATTCCACTGTATATACAAAATACGCTCCGCCGCTCCAATAACGCCAATATATTCCCCCACTCCTCCTGTCGGTGCGCCGCTGACATGGACATCTTTTCGTGAAAGAAGCGAGGTGTGTGCCTGTCGAATCCAAATTCCGATGCGCTGTTGCAACGCATCGGTGAACGCACGAGAAAACGTATGACCCACAATCAGCGCCTCCTGGGGACGACGACTAAAAAGCATATCGAGATGATCGCTAAGCTGACTTGTTGCCTTAATCACCTCCGCCATCGGCTCTTCAATTACTGGCATGATGCGATCGTTCACAATTTTTTCCGCTTCGGTGTAATCGCGCACATCGGCGAGCTGTTCACTAATCGTATGTAATTCCCCAACTGCGCGATCGATGTGTTCCTTATCGCAGGGCACACTCACCACACCAACAATCATCCGATCATATATCAGCGAGAGTTCGGCGTGATGTGTGAACAAGCGAATGAGAATACGTCCCCCATGTGGAGCATGTGCATACACCGCACGGAGCGACGCAGAAGAACCAATATCAAACTCTACGCGAGGAGCGCGAATATCGCGAAATAGTTGCTTCCATTCTTCGACATACTCACGAGGCGCTACGATGACGTGATACTGTCTTCCGTTGTCGCTCTCTGTCACCGCTGCGCTCCACACCTGCGTGGATTCATTCAGGCCCACCGCATTGCGCACCTCCACAACACTTGGAGCGATCGCGGCCGTTTGTCCTTCTGCAATTTTTTCTTCGTACGTCAACAGTTGCCACGGCAGAATAAACACCGAACGTCCCGGAAGTCTCTCTGTTCCAAACGTGTCACGAATGGCCTGGAGCACTAACGCGGCAAGCTGCTTGCGATGCTGGATAACCCCATCTTGTACAATTCCTTCTGGCAGTGTGTGCTCGTGGAGTCCATACACGTCAATACCTCTCAACTTGCGCCCAACCACCGCAAAGCGAATGAGCTGATCTGTAATCTCTATACCAACCGCTCTGCGCAGATAAAATGCCATATAGGCAGTATATCATCACAATCACAAAACTCGCACGGAATGTTATTTCTCGAGTTTCTTGTTTTTATACATACGTATGACGGGTCTTTTCCCTTGATACGTATAGTGATGCATAGTGGGAACGCGCTTTTTTGAACTATTGCTGATTGCTTTTTGATGGCCGAGATATATTCCAATATGTTGGTGACCGTCAGAGTCAGGAGTAAAGTCCCAGATGAGCACATTTCCAAAAGTAAAAGTTTTGGTTTTTTTCCATCCAAATTTTTTAAGCATTGTTTCAGTTGTCTTCACCGTGGCATGTGCTTTGTCCATAAACCCAAACATCGCGAGCATTGACGAGACGTAAAACGCGCAGGATAACTCACCCTTTTTCATAACATCTCTCTTTTTCTTTCCGTCTCGCACGTACAATCGTTGGTACATTGTTGTACCAAGACTCGCAAGCAACATCGCTCGCAAAGTGTCTCGTACTTCTGGCTTGAGAGTTGAAGTTGTCATTCGTGTGTTTCTTGACTATTTGTCACAATTTTATTCGTCAAAATATATAGTCATAGCTGTTTTCTAAACTGCCAATGCCAAGGTTCGAACATGACGCCCAATTTGTTATTGCGCGGGTATGATTGATAAAATCTAAATCCATTGGCATTTTCCAACAACCATCGATATTCTGTGGTTTTAGCAAACTCTAATGGCTTTTTATCGTTTGGAATGCCATTAGTGGTAATAAAATCTACCGCTTGTCCTTCTGGAAAACCGTGCTCACTGTACCCAGAAATCGCTACACGCTTAATGGTTTTTTGGAAATTAAACTTATGAAACTTCAAATACCATAAGAATGTTATTACTTGATACGCAGGCGAGCGATAACCAGAATCCACTAACAGTTTCTTTTTTGTATCTTTATATAGCGCGCTATTCAGTTTTTTATAAGCGTTGAAAACTGGTTTAGGCAAATACTGGATTTCAATTTTTGCCATTGTATCTTTCGTCTTATATTTTTGATTGTGTATTGATACAAGATTTTTTGGAACACCTTGTATTCCAAGATAACGACCCTTAAATCCATAAATGAGAGGGTTAACATCTCGAAATTTCCTAACTAAAATTTTCTCATCATGGTTAAGCAATTCTAAAAGAGAGCTGAAAGAAACTATTCTGACTTTGCTGTTTTTCTTTTTCTTTTCCACCTTTTCTAAAATCGAAGATATGGTGTTTCTCTCTTGCTGTGATATAAAAAATGTTGGTGCTATCATAAAATTACTTCAATAACTCATCAACTGACACACCAAGCGCGTCTACCAACCTTTGAATTATCGCAAGCGTAGGATTCTTTTTCATGTGTGGACTACATTGGGTTTAGTTGGAACTCTTGAGTAGCAGAACTAAAGCTTTGGGACGAACTACAACTTGAATTTCAATCGGTATAAATTTAGCACTTTATTAACTGCCGAGGAGCGAAGTTCTGGCATGTCTGTCTTTATAAACCAAGCTGCTTCTGATACCTCATCATTATCAATCTTGAAATAATCACTTTGAACTTTGCCGAAAAAACAATAAACCGTATCTTGCTTATATTGTCGTGAACTAAAATACTCGCCGAGCGGTGTAGGTTTGTAATTTTCAATCCCTACTTCTTCGTGAGCTTCTCTTTGAGCCGCTCTTTCTGGTAACTCACCTCCATTTACACCGCCCCCCGGGAATGTCCACTGCTTATGCCCATAACTATTTCGTATCATTAAAAACTTACCATTATTTTCGATAAGACACTTCACTCCCGTAGTTTTTGGACGCACAATGAACCAATAGACTGTCCTAAATGGATTTATGATTTTGTAGAAAATCTTTTTCATTTTAGGAAAGTTCCTGTTGTGGACTTCATTGGGTTTAGTTGGAACTCTTTAGTAGCAGAACTGAGGTTGTGGGATGAGTTACGCGAAGAACTTACTTCTTTTTCACTAAATCAGCGTTAGACCCCTTTATTACGTTACCTAAGTATGGCAATAACTCATTCTGATAATATGCAAATAACTTTCTATCCTTCTCACTTATTTTCCCTTTCTTTTGCAGCTCTATCTCAAAAATCCCTCCAACTCCTTTTATGTTATCTAGGTGGAACACTGTGTTTGTTTTTCTCCAAACCTCTCTTTTTTTATCCACGATTGCCTTTACGCCTAATGACCGTTCAAGAAACGAGAGTAGGTCATTATCTTTTACATCATATAGCTTTATATCAGAAGTCGTATCTTTTGCTTTTGCAAAATCTGGTCTTTCGTAGTAGATCAACGTTTTCAACTTTCCCTCAACTCGTAACTTTAGTCGTGGAGAAATACCCGCCGACTTTTTGGGTATCTCAAAAAAATAATCAACTTGTTTTTTTACTACTTCCTTTTTCGCTCCGATTTTACGCAATTCTTTCCTTACGCGTAAAAAGTCGGAGCAGAAGTGTTTTAGTTCTAGATTGGTTTTATTCATACAATGTTCCAATACATACTATAGTATCAAGAAATGTCCATAACACTACGTTTTACATGGTGGACCGTACCGGGATTGAACCGGTCACCTCTGCTATGCCATAGCAGCGCTCTACCAAATGAGCTAACGGCCCCAACGCAGAAAGACTATCAAATATGTCCTGTCGTGCCAAATCCACCGCGACTACCCTTCTCCATATCGTCTACCTCTTCCCACTCGGCAAGACCGTATTGAAACAGTAGTGCCTGCACAATGCGCTCGCCGCGTTTCACTTGCACGTCCATGTCCGTAAAATTATAGAGCGCGGCAGTATACTCATCATCGTTCCCCGAAAAATCCCTGTCTCCAATACCCACACTATTTGCCATCATGAGCCCGCGCTTATGCAGTGATGATCGCGCGGCAATAAAAATCATATGCCCCTCGGGAGGAGCGATGATTACATTGAGTGGTACGTATGCCACAGAACGCGCAGGAACCTTCACGTCGAGACGTGCGGATAAATCAACAGCAACCGCTCCTGTGGTTTTATATTCGGGAAGTGGCAATGTTTTATCAACGCGCTTGATGCGTACTTTCATATAGCAACTATACGACGGGTAGG
>ERZ1292623.1587-Hain-H51-01um-R1-1587-length-21608-cov-7_pt1 | contig 21608 bp, 23 predicted proteins | sample MGYA00564398_ERZ1292623 | MGnify/ENA primary metagenome ERZ1292623 (study PRJEB36523, sample SAMEA6512633) | groundwater metagenome | collected 2019-01-07 | study: AquaDiva: Metagenomics assemblies of 32 groundwater samples | reverse complement strand
AGTGTGATTGTGGTCATACTCACATGATACCAGTTTAATTGTTAGAAAGTAAGTATATCGCTCATGAGATTCAAGCAGACAGATATAAAAGCGGGGCAGCAATGGACGATTCCCTTGGAAAAGATAGGCATTCGGGATACTCCACTTGCCGGAGGCAAGGGCGCTTCATTGGGAGAAATGATACAGAATCTTGCGGCCGCAGGCGTGCGTGTGCCTGCGGGTTTTGTCGTGACCACGGAGGGTTTCAGATATTTTTTGAAAAGTGCAGGATTGGAGGACACGGTACGGGATATGCTAGGAGGGAAGCAGGACGCATCGCGCATCCGCCGCATCAGAGATGCCATCATAGCGGCACCCTTCCCCCGCGACTTGGAGGAAGAAATTATTCAATCGTATGGATCAATGGAAAAGCGTGCAGGCAAAAAGATGTCCGTTGCCGTACGCTCCAGCGCTACCGCCGAAGACCATGCATCAGCGAGCTTTGCGGGCGCACACGAAAGTTATCTTGGCATTTCGGGCACGGCTGATGTCTTGCGGGCGATAAAAGCGGTCATGGCGTCTCTGTTTACCGATCGCGCGGTTTCGTATCGCAAGGACAAGGGATTGGAAGATGGGGATGTCTTGCTCGCGGTCGTGGTACAGGAGATGGTGCGCGCGGACGCGGGTGCATCAGGCGTCATGTTTACCGCAGATCCAGAATCGGGATTTCGCGATGTGGTCGTGATCAACGCGTCCTGGGGACTGGGGGAGATGCTGGTGCAGGGACGTGTCATACCCGATGAATACATGGTTTCAAAAAAAGCACCTGCGGGCGCGATGCCCCCTGTTATCAGTAAAGCACTCGGGAGGAAAGAGGCAAAAATGGTATATGCGCCGGGGAACACGGGTATTACCCGCACGCATGAGACGCCAACCACTCCGAAAGAACGCTCTTCGTTTGTACTCACCGATGCCGAAATCTCCCGCCTTGCCGCGTGGGGTATGGCGATTGAACGTCATTATTCCCAAAAAAATGGCGCGCCGACACCCATGGATATTGAATGGGCAAAGGACGGCGTCACGGGAAAGATATATATCGTACAGGCGCGGCCCGAGACCGTGCACGCGGCAGACGACTTTTCAAAAATAAAAGAATATGCGCGCACAGAAAAAGGCAACGAAATCGCGCGGGGCATTGCGGTAGGCAACGGCATTGCCTCGGGCAGAGCGCGCGTGATCACAGACGCGCGGCAAATCGGACAGTTCAGAAAAGGCGAAATTCTCGTCACCCGCACCACGGATCCCGATTGGGAGCCCATCATGAAAATCGCGTCAGCAATCGTGACCGAGACAGGAAGCAGGACATCGCACGCCGCGATCATCGCGCGAGAGCTTGGCATACCGGCCATTGTGGGTGCAGAGCGCGCGATGCGCGTGATCAGACCGGCAAGCATGATTACCGTGGACGCCACCGGCAGTGAGGGACTCGTCCTGGCAGGGGCATTGGCATATACGACGAAAGAATACGATATAAAACAGCTCCCCGAAACGCGCACGAAAATCATGATGAACATTGCCACGCCCGATACCGCGTTGCGCAAGTCATTTCTTCCCCACCGCGGCGTCGGCTTGGCGCGTCTGGAGTTTATCATCGCATCCACTATCGGCGTTCATCCCTTGGCGCTTGCGGGATATCACGGCCTGCCTCCGGCATTGCGCAAAAAGATAGATGAAAAAACGCGCGGATGGCAGAACAAAAAGAAATTTTATACGGACCAGCTCGCCTACGGCATCGCCAAAATCGCGCTTGCATTCCATCCACATCCGGTGATCGTGCGCTTTTCTGACTTCAAGAGCAATGAATACCGGACTCTCCTTGGCGGCGAACAGTACGAGCCCGTGGAGGAGAACCCCATGATCGGGTGGCGCGGCGCTTCACGTTATTATGACCCCCGTTTCAAAGAAGCGTTTACCTGGGAGTGCGAAGCCATCGCCCGCGTACGCGGCGAGATCAGTTTGAAAAATGTGATTCCCATGGTTCCCTTTTGCAGAACGCCGGAAGAGGGCAAAAAAATTGTTGCGATAATGGCGGACGCAGGACTCGTCTCCGCGTTTGAAAAAAAGCGCAGGCATATGCCCGCCCGCACGCCGACCGTGCCTGTCTATGTGATGTGCGAAATACCGTCCAATGTCATCCTCGCCGACCAGTTTCTTGATATTTTTGACGGCATGTCCATCGGCTCCAATGACCTGACCCAGCTCACCCTCGGCCTTGACCGCGATGCGGGTGACTTGCGCCACATCGCGGATGAAAATGATCCGGCGGTACGGGAGATGGTGCGCACCGCCATCCGCGCGTGCAAAAAAAGAAAAAAATACGTCGGCATCTGCGGCCAGGCGCCGTCTGATCATCCCGACTTCACGCGCTTTCTCGTAGAAGAAGGCATAGAGAGCATATCGCTCAACCCCGATGCAGTCATCAAAACCATTGCGGCTGTTTCCGCGCTGGAGAAAAAACTAAAACGGAATAAATAGCAACATATATAAACCTTATTATTTTATTTTCATAATCGTGTACCTTAGTAAGGTTTATGATACTTATTATTTTTTTGAATGGATGGATGTGCCAGGAACAAGCCAAGGCACCGCAAAACGCCAAAGCCACGCCCCACACTATCTTTCCCATATTTCTTTTCCTGACCGGCTGTCGGTGATAATCCTCACTCCCTTGATCCAGCCCGCAATCTGGCGTGCGAGTACTGAACTCGCCCGTACTCTCACCCGCATCAGGCCATAACTGTTTTTCTGCAAGGTGCGCTTTCTTTTTATTTTGTTTTTTTGGAAATAACGGTGTGAAAAGTGCGTGCGATGGAATCCCGTGACTTTTGCCCAATAGGATACAATCTCTTCCTGCATACCTCTCCTGCTCTCATGGAGATACAGGTCAAACTCTATCTCCCGCTTCTGTATCTTCCCGACCCGTATGAGCCACTCAAGAAAGAATTTGATAATAAAGGGGTCCGCATTTGAAAAACGTACGCCCAGCCCAGTGCGGCGCTCGGTTTCCTGCAAACCGCATGCCCAGTACAGCACGATGCCCATGAGCCAAAGCTCTTTTTTGGATATTGCTTTGATGTTGCGCGTCGCGGTTTCCTGGATGGCGCTGGTTTCCGCAAGGCGGCGTGCTTTTTTTATCTCCGCGCCTTTCAAAAGTCCGCGAATACTCCGGCGGCGGAGCTGACGTTGCTTGGCTGGTGGTATTTTTATGTTTCTCAACCACGCCGAGAGCGTGGATTTTGAGACCAAAAACCGCTCTTTGAGTTCAGTGTAGGAGAGGCCGCGCCGCCGGAGAGCAATTATTTCTCTTTTTTGCTGTTTTTTGGTCATTTTTTACTGCCGAACAGCGATATAGTATTAAAATTAAATTACTATCGTCGGTATAAAATATAGGTTCAAAGTGATTCGCTTTTGAGATGTCATCAGAATACCATGCCTTTTTGCTCTCCACCACAAAATGTACCTATAAGTTCAGATAATTCCCGCACAACACGCTCCATTTCAGCCCGATTCAGGGGCGCCAAACCGTCCAAAACAATGACCGCATTGGCGGTACGAGGAGTCAACTTTGTGCGATCCGCTTCCCTCCAGTTCCAACGCCTGCACAACACGCTTTCATCATCCTTATATACCACCTCGCCTTTGAATGGCGGTTCGTTCTCTGTGCCATTGAGTCGGATAAACTGCTCGGTGCCCTCGGCAAAAGCAAGTTGTACGTCGCCCCGAATGGCGTCAGCGTCTTCTCCCCCGACGGGTATCACATACTTCAGAGAGATATAGTTGTAGAGATCCACCAATGTATTTATATGCGGTACGCTGTCTCCCTTCAGCACCCGCCGCGCCAGTGATTCTGCGGAACAGCGATACTGGTGCGGATCTGCCCCAAATTGTTTATACGCCTTGCGCCATGCGGAAAGATGCGGATGGAGTCCGTGCGATTCATATTGAGAAAACATACGGCGCGCATCTGCTTCCGCTCTGCGGAGCATATCCTGTATCTCTGCGGGGTTCCCGATATTATCAATCCCCTGACAATCAATCACCCCGATAACAGGGTGATCAAATGTCTCATGTATTTCTTTTTGTATGATGACGGTCATGGTGCTAGGAGTTCTTGGGCCTCTTTGTCTCATCCATCCAAAACACCTCCCAGATATGCCCGTCCGTGTCCTCAACGCCCTGTCCATACATCCAGTCATAGTTCTGGAGGTCTCGGTGTATCTTGCCCCCTGCCTTCGCGGCTTTTTGAAGTATTTTATCAATGTTTTTCATGGTTTCGGTGGTTCGCCACTTTTTCTATGAGGGATGCGCTGTCTACGGGATTATAGAACTTCAGATCACGGATTCTGGCAATATCCACCCATTCTGCCTTTTTCGCGTACTGCTTTTCGTTCGTGTCAAAATGCTCGTCCGAAATCTCACCTTTTATATCTTTGCAGAGATAATACGCAAGGATTGTATGGTACGCCTTTTTACTGATGGGGTGAATGAAAAAGTCCGACTCGCAGAGCAGTACCTCCCCGCGCTCCGCATCCAGACCCGTCTCCTCTTTCATCTCACGCCGAAACGCCTCATCAATCGTCTCACCCAACTCCACTCCCCCGCCCGGAAAATCATATCCGTCCCACTGCGGCATGAGTAATACCTTGCCTTCACGGACAGCCACGCCATATACCGAGGGACGAAATACCAAATCAGCCGCAGGCACCCCCTGCGTCTTTCCGTCTATGGTTCTGCAGATGATTTTTTGGTTCATAGGATTTCTCCTTCCAGAAAAGATTTCAATTCCCTAGGCGAAGAAGATCTTATCGCTTTGGGATTGCCCGCGCGCGCCAACGCTTTTTCTATTGCTGGTCTCTCCAGACGATTGAATACAATCCAAAGAAACTTACGGTCAAATCTCTCCAGCGCCTCGTTCGGCAACTCCGGCCTGCTTTCATATCTGTGCCGAAGCCATCGTTTTAGCACCCGAAAGAAGCAACGCACGCCGGAGTAGTCAAGATACAAGATCACATCTGCCGCCGTGAGACGACGTGCCATTTTCTCGTCAACATATCCTTCAATGATCCATGTGTTTTCTCGCGCAAGAATATCTTCATGCTGAATCACGTATTCTTCTTCGGGAATCGCTTCCCAATTACCCCGCCAAAACAACTGATCCATATGAAAAAGCGGGAGTCCTGTTTGATCATGTAATACACGTGACAAAACACTTTTCCCCGATCCGCTGATACCGATAATTGCGATTTTTCTCGCTTCTCTTAACATTGTGCCTCCAAATTCGTTAACTGCCGGGGAAGGAGTCGGACCTTCACACCAGGATTCAAAGTCCTGTGTCCTACCGTTAGACGACCCGGCAATAATGTCTATCTACTTTTTCTCGCGGCTACGGCAAACGTGAGAAAATGTTCATCCAGCTCCTCCCAAGTTGTACCATACTTTTTGCCTCCCGTAAATGCGTCATAGATTCGTTCTCTGGCATCGATGATTTCTTTACGGCGCTCGTCTTCCCATCGCGGATCATCAAGCGTGAAATCAACAAGTTGTAAAGCTAACGCGACTGCAAGATTATACGCTTGTTCATCATGATCTTGTTGGTTGTGTGCCCGGCTGATTTCACTACCGATATTTCCCATCTGCTCATCAAAGGTATATTCACGCCATCGTCCTTGTCCAAATGATTGACTATGCATACAGCGTTACACTTTCTTTTGTGCATGTTCCTCTCCTCCGTGGATGAGTTCTATGACCGCAAGTTCCAGGGGGAGTTGGGGAATGGGGGTTTTTTTGAAATTTTGGATATGGTGAAAAAGAATGGTAATGCCACGGGAGAGTTCGGTAGAAGAAAATGAGGTGAGTGTTTTTTCTATATGCTCTGCCTCATCCGGCAGGAGGTCGGCAATGGCAAACTGCTTGAGCGACGGATCGGTTTTGAGAAAAAACGCCGAGCGGAAATACTGAAGCAGGAGTTTGGAAAAATAGGACATGTCAAAGCCAGATTCCGTGAGCGTCTGGATGAGGATAAGTGCTGCGGGCGCGTCTTTTTTGGCGATGAGCGAGAACATTTCCTTGACTGCCTCGCGCTTAGGCAACCCGAGTATTTCTTCTACACCTTCGCGGGTGATCTCTGTGTCTTCTGCGGCCATGATCTGCCCCAGGATGCTCTCGGCGTCGCGCAATCCCCCTTCGGCCGCCAAGGCAATAAGATACGCCGCATCTTTTTTCAGAGACGTACCCTCTTTTGTGGCGATGACGATAAGCCGCTCGGCGATGTCTGCGGCGCCGGGGCGGCGGAATGTATAGTGCTGGGTGCGGGAGATGATGGTCGCCGGCACTTTTTCCAATTCTGTGGTGGCAAGGATAAATACGGCGTGGCTCGGCGGCTCTTCCAGTGTTTTGAGGAGTGCGTTGAACGCTTCTTTGGTAAGTTGGTGCACTTCGTCAATGATGTATATCTTGTACGAGCCGCGCACGGGCACAAAGCGCACGCCTTCGCGCAGTTCCCGTATCTCGTCAATGCCGCGGTTGGATGCGGCGTCTATTTCAATCACGTCCACGGCGCGGCCTTCGTTGAAGTCCTTGCATTGCTCACACGCATTGCACGGAACATCGTTTTTATTTTTTGCCGTACAGTTGAGTCCTTTGGCGATCAGCCGCGCCATGCTGGTTTTGCCGATGCCGCGCGGACCCGAAAACAAAAAGCCGTGCGCCACGCGCCCCATTTTGAATGCATTTTTTATCGCCCCCACGACATGCGCCTGCCCCACCACTTCGTCAAAACTTTTCGGGCGGTATTTCCGATACAACACCTGCTCACTCATGCCTGAAATAGTATCACGCCCGCCCCTCCCCGTGCAGTTGACAGATATATTAGAAGATGATACAACATATAAAGCTTTTTGAATGTGGTGTGTCTTGCTAGGCATAGGGCTTGGCGGGGTGCGTCACAACACAGAGGAGGTGCCACATGGCACGCAATAGCGATTTCGGAAAAGACCTGGGGTTGGTTCATGAGGCAGTCGTGACAGGACGCGAAGCAGGTGCAGATACGGCATTTTGGGCTGGACTGGCGCACAGCAAAAAGGCATTTGAAGCTGTGATTCCCTTGGTCAAGCATATCGCTCTCATGGAGCGGTACAATCTTGACTTGAAAGGCATTGTCACCGATAAAACCCCGGATCTGGAGGAATGGCTTGGTGTCCTTGGAGTATATTGCGTCACCTGCTTCGGACCAAATCCGGAGGATTTTGGGAGACACCCACTTCCAAAAGAAGCAGAGGACAGAGAGCGTACTCGGCAATCGCACGAAATGCGGCAACAATTTTTTATATCTCTTTGCGATTCAATTAAACGGATGGGGATCTTACCTGTTGAGTTGTGCGCCGTGCTGGAACACTGGAGGGAGATGCTCCCGGAAGAGAGGGAGCAGCATTTTTCTTTTCCGGGGATGCGTTCCGAAACCGATTGCGTAGCGATGGAGGGACAAGATTGTGTGCCACGCGGCGCGTTGGTGCACGCGGTAAGGATCATCTTTAACCAACGCAGATATCTGGCGGGGAGAACATAGAAAGAGGTAGGTTAGGTATAGTGGCAAGCGGGCGCTTGCCACGGAGTACACGATGCGTAAGCGTCATAACGCTAGACGGCTCTCACCCAGAGCCGTCTTAAAAATTCCCGATGGGGATAATGGGGATAAAATGAAGAATATCCTTAGTATACAATAACAGACGATCGTCTTGTTAATGTATACTAAAGAGAATAAGAGCTGTGTGAAGTGGAACTTCAAACGTGTCTTTCCTTCTATTTAATCTCCGCCACGGTGTAAACCGTGTTTCCTGCGGGGGCTTTGACTTCCACATGCTCCCCTACTTTTTTGCCGAGGAATGCCTTGCCCAAGGGTGACTCGTTGGATACCTTGCCTGCGGCGGGATTTGCTTCTTCTGAACCAACGATCGTGTATACCACTTCCCGCTTTCCTGCTGTTGCCCGCACGGTAGACCCCACAGATACCTTGTCCGTCTTGGTCGGACGCACCATGACCACGGCCTCGCGGATGCGCTCTTCAAATTCTGCGATGCGCTGTTCCACCAGCGTCTGCTCTTCTTTGGCTTCCTGATATTCGGCGTTTTCGGACAAATCGCCGAGGGACTTGGCGTGCTCCAGACGCGCCGCAATGTCCTGGCGCTTGACGGTTTTCAACATGTGGACTTCCTGCTTGAGCTTTTCAAGCGCTTCTGCGGACAGATATTCGGCCATAGGGTTTAGGATAGATGCTAAAAAAATAAACGATAGTATAGTAATGGGAGATGCTAACGCATATTGTATTTCCTGTCAATTCGGGTTTTGCACATCAGTGAAAGTCGCCTGGGATTGGGCGTCGGACGGCGTTTCCGCAGGAGTCATGACTGGAGAGGGCTCGAGGATCTTTGCTCCATGATCGCGGTGCAAGAAATACCATTTCAGGATTTCGTTGGTGATGGGCACGGCAACGGTGGCACCCTCACCAGCGTATTCCACCATCACCGCGACGGCAATTTCCGGCGCCTCCGCTGGCGCGTATGCGATCACCCATGCGTGGGGCTGTTTGCCGGGGGCTGATTGGGCAGTACCGGTCTTGGCCGCGACTGCCACGGGTACCTGCTGGAGCAGGCGCGCGGTACCATAGGTCACGGTGCCGCGCATGCCTTTGGCGATTTCTGTAAACACGTCGGGCCGCATCAGATGTTTGCGGATGGCGTGCGGCTCTCGTTTGTTTATCGTATTCCCGTCCTCGTCGCGCACGGTGTCAAGAATATACGGCGACCACAGCGTGCCGCCATTGGCGATCGCCGCGGTAAGCGTTGCCATTTGTAGAGGAGTGGCACGCAATCCTCCCTGGCCGATGGATACGTTGTAGGTGTCGCCAATGCGCCAGTCGGGGTTGTCCGGTTCTGTTTTTTTCTTGGTTTCCGGATCGGGGATGGATCCGGGTTTTTCCCCGGGGATATCAATACCCAGCACCGACCCCAGACCGAATCGGGTGGCATACTGCTTGATACGCTCAATGCCAAGTCCTTTTTGCTCCTTATACCCCCCGCCGATGGTATAAAAATAGACGTTGACCGAGTACGCGATGGCGTCATACATATCCACCCACCCGTGGCCGCCTTTTTTCCAGTCCACAAAGCGCGACGCTTCGCCCGGCCGGTATGGATTGGGGATTTCTATATACCCTAGGTCCAGGATTTTTTTTGCAGGATCAATGATGCGCTCTTCCAAAGCCGCGGCCGCAAACACTGGTTTGATAACCGATCCCGACGGGAATTCGCCAGCCACCGCGCGATTGAACATCGGCTTGAGCGGATTCTGCAGAATCGCCGAGAATTCTTTTTGCGACAGCCCATGGCCAAAGCGGTTGGCGTCAAACCCGGGCGCTGACACGAGTGCCCGCACCGCACCGCTCGCCGGATCAAGCACTACGGCGCTAGCGCCCTTCCTGCCCTCGGTGTATCCCTTGATAAGATCGTATGTTTTTTGCTGGAGCCCACCATCAATGGTGAGGGCCAATTCCGAACCCTGGCGCGGCTCCTGGGTCAGGCGAAAGCGTGTTTCGACGCCGCGGGAATCCACCTCAATGATTTTTTTCCCCGCCGTACCCCGCAACATGGCGTCATAAAAAACTTCAATGCCGCTTTTCCCGATGGTTTCTTCTCCGGCCAGATCCGCGTGCCGGGACAGATCATCGGCAGATACCTTGGCCACAAAACCGAGCAGATGCGACAGGGCCTCGGGTTCGGCATATTTGCGCTGAAAGCTCTCAAACACTTCAATCCCGGGCAGGTCATCTAGGCGGGGCGCTAATACCACGATTTCCTCGCGCGTCAGGTCGCGGGCGATAAACGCCTTGCGCGGCGCTTTTTCAATGGTTCCATCCTGAGGAAAGCCAAGTTCGTCAAAAAATTCTCGGGGCTTGCCGAGCAGGATCGAGAGATCCGTGATGAGGCGAGGCAAGTTTCCATCAGCCTCAATAAATTTCTCGCGGTCAAATACGAGCCCGAGCGACGGCAGATTTTCCACGAGCGCGTCGCCGTGCCGGTCGCGGATGATGCCGCGAGGCGCAAAGAGGATGCGCTCGGTAAAACGGTTTTCCTGGGAGGCCGCGAAGAAATCAGCACCCGATACCACCTGCAGGGAGAAACTGCGCACCAGGAGATATCCGATACTACAGGCCACAATGGCAAGAAACCAGAACGACGAACGGTTTTCCAGCGGGCGCTCCATGCGGCCTTCAAATTCGCGCGCCGGATGGCGCGCGGCAAGCGCCGCATCCACAAAAATTTCCTCCGGCTCAACACCGTGCCGGCCGCGAAACAGCGCATGTTTTCTGGATGGAAATAATCTCATAGCAGTAATCGTTGCGCATACCCTATGGCGGCTTCTCCAATCGGCATTAGGAGGAGAGCGGAGACGAGCAGCGCCAAGGCGATGCTGATGTGACCAATACCCCCGTTCCGTGCGGCGATGATAGAACGGAACAGTTCAGTGAGCAATGCGGCGATCAGCATCACCAGAATAGACACGCCAAAGGGCCCTGCGCCAAAGGTGTCCATGAGCATGCCTACCGTGCCTCCAATCCACAGCCGCCACGAAAGCGGAAACATGGGCAACCACCATGCAGTGGCAATAAGCGCCAGCGGCGGCACCGGAACACGGGGACCAAAAGCGGCAGCATACAGATACTCGGAAAAAAAAGCCGCGAGTACTGCTGTCGTCACAAATAGCAGTTTGAGGAAATTATTTCTCATCGGTCGGTAAGCACCAGTACTATACCCAGGTTGGACGGGTCGGCAAGCAGTACCGCGCGTCCAGTCTTAAAAGCGCCTACTGCAGAGGATATGCCTTTGACTACGCGCCCGGCAAACACGCGCGTGCCAATGCCTTGCGACCGGCTTTCGTCGGCCCACAGCACGAAATCGCCGTCCCGCAGAGGCGTGTCATACGGAATAAGTTCAAGAGCGAGTCCCCGGCCGCCAAGGCCTTTTATGAGGATCTTACCGCCCAGGGGTACGAGTTCTGCAGAGAACGTGGCATCCGGGTTGGATGCAACCGACACCTTAGCGCTTCCTACGGTCGTCTCGGTCACTTGCCCTACCAGAAGCCGATGCTCATCAATCACGATGTCACCTGCGGCAACACCCCGATCCGCTCCCGCATCAATGAGCAAGGTCTCTACGCCCAGGACGTGCGTATACGCAAGCACGCGCGCTCCTTTGCTTTCCACAGGAATGTCCTCCTGCACGCCGAGCAAGCGCTTCAGGGACTGGTTTTCTTTTTTCAAAATTTCCTGCTCGGCGAGAGATGCCGCAAGCATCTTACTATCTTCCTCAAGCCGACGCACCTGATCTCTGGGCACGCCCGTGAGGTAACCCGCCGCAGACCTGCCAGCAGAGGCAACGGGCGCCAAAAGACGCACGACCGCCATGCGCAGGGAGGAAACCGGCCGCGTGGAGCGGGCCAATACCAGCAGGAGAAAAAAGGCAGTCGCCGTCACCACCACAACCGTGCGTACTCTCCTTTTGAGGATAAATGACGGGAGTGCCATACGCTATTCCCCGGGAACCTGTTCGTAATCCGTGCTCACAAGCACACCCTTAAGGGACTCTATATCTTCCAGGATAATGCCGGTGCCGCGCACCACTGCGGTCAGCGGGTCTTCGGCTACGCGCACGGGGATTTTTGTCTCCTCATGGATCAGCCGGTCCAGACCCCGCAGGAGCGACCCGCCGCCCACGAGCACGATGCCTCGGTGCATGATATCCGCGACCAGCTCCGGCGGAGTTTCTTCTATGACCGTGCGGATGGTATTGACGAGCGTGTTGATGGAATGGCGCAGGGCGCGCCGGATGTCGGTATCATCCACCACGATCTCTTTGGGCAATCCGGTGACCAGATCGCGGCCGCGCATGGTCGCTTCCAGCGGCTCCGGCAATTCATACGCCGAGCCGATCGCAATTTTTATGTCTTCGGCCGTACGCTCGCCCAGGAGTAATTTAAATTCGTCGCGGGCAAAGCGGATGATGTCTTCGTTCAGTTTGTCGCCGGCAATCTTGAGATTTTTGGACACCACAATGCCGCCGAGAGAAATAACCGCAATGTCTGTGGTGCCGCCACCGATGTCAACGACCAGCGACCCTACCGCCTCTTGTACCGGAAGCCGCACGCCGATGGCCGCAGCCATGGGCTCTTCCACCAGATACACTTCACGGGCGCCGGCGTTGCGCGCCGCATCCTCCACGGCGCGTTTTTCCACTTCCGTCACGACGGATGGGATACCGACCACCACCCGCGGACGCGCAAAAATGGAATATGAATCCTCGTGCACTTTGCGGATGAAATATTTAAGCATCTCTTCGGTCGCTTCAAAATCGGACACCACGCCCGCGACCAGCGGCCGCGTAGCAACGATCTGCGCGGGCGTGCGGCCCACCATGCGCTTGGCTTCAGCGCCGATGGCAACAATGGCGCCGGTCTTTTGGTTGACCGCAACCACCGAGGCCTCGTTGATCACAATACCCCTCCCCCGTACATAGACGAGGGTGTTGGCCGTGCCAAGGTCAATGCCGATGTCCTTGGCAAAATGTCCGAACGGATTTGGGAATTTCATTTGAATTTCTTCAGGCAGTCCGCCACGGACACGACTTTCTGGGCCGTGGCACCTCTCTTTTTCATCTCCACGCCTTTCTTTTCCAGAGTTTTCTCACTCACCACCACGCGCCATGGAATCCCGATGAGATCGGCGTCGGCAAATTTTTCTCCGGCGGTCTTATCCACGCGATCATCATACAGCACAGCAACGCCCTTTCTTCCCATCTGCGCGTATAGTTTTTCCGCTTCTTTCTGCGCCCGTGATTGTTCATTGCCCAAACCGATGAGATGCACTGCAAAGGGAGCCACCGCGTCCGGCCAGATGATGCCGCGATCATCATGATGCGTCTCCACGACGGTTGCCATGACGCGCCCCGGCCCGATGCCGTAGCTCCCCATCACCACCGGATGTCTTTGGCCGTTTTTGTCGGCATAGGAGAGATCCATGGCTTCGGCATATTCGGTACCCAGACGAAAGATATTGCCCACTTCAATGCTTTTTGCGGTCGCGATTCTGCCGTTGTCGCATTTGGGACACCGGCCACCATCTTCCAACGTCGCAATTTCGCGGTTCTGGGCATAGCGACACGAAGCGCAATAAAAAATAATATCCTCTCCCGCAGACGACAGCACCTGATACTCATGGGTAAATTCTTTGGTGAACGCACCTCCCGACGCTTCGGTCAGATACGCATCCAGGCCGCATCGTTTAAACACCGCGCGATACGCGCGATCCGCCGACTTCCAATAAAAGCGTTCCAGATCGGCCGTGTCCGCATGAAAGCTATAGAGATCTTTCATGAAAAATTCCCTGCCGCGCATGAGGCCTGATTTGGCGCGCAATTCGTCGCGGAATTTGGTCTGAATCTGATAAATGAATAACGGAAGGTCTTTGTACGACTGGATCGTCCTGCCTGCCGCCTCGGCGGCAACTTCCTCATGCGTGGATGCCAGACCCAGATCCCTGCCCGAATGGTCTTTGAACTGATACATCACTTCCTCGCCCAGCACTTTCCACCTGCCCGACCGTTCCCATCGCTCTTTCGGCTGGAGAGCGGCAAAAAATACCTCCTGCCCGCCAATGGCGTTCATCTCCTCGCGGATGATGGTATTGATGCGTTCCAGCACGCGCAATCCCAGAGGCAGATACTCATACACGCCCGCCATGGATTTATAGACAAAACCTCCCCGTTCAAGCAGGCGGGCGTTTGCCGCGATTTCGTCTTTCGGATCTTCGCGCAGTGTTTTTCCAAAAAGTTGCGATTGGCGCATAAAGGTGTTTTGATTGTACTCAAAGAGAAGAAAATAGCAAGAAAGGAGGCTTGCGCGCAAGCCTCCTTTCTCTGCTCTATCTTCAAACCATAGCGGGAGTGATGTTACAGAGATGCCGCGATCCGTTTTATGTGTTCAATGAGGGTCGCGGTATATCCGGCTTCGTTGTCGTACCACGAGAATACTTCAAGGAGATTGCCGTCCACGACTTTCGTAAGACCGGCATCCACAATCGCGCCGTAGGGCTCTCCGAGGATGTCCGTGGATACGATCGGATCGTCCGCAACTTTCAAAACTTTTGACCAGCGCGCCTCGCCTGCGGCTTTTTTGAAAACAGCGTTTACTGTATCGCGATCCGTTTTTTTGCCGAGAAGTACGGTCATCACGCTCAATGACCCCGCGATGGTTGGCACGCGCACCGCAACCGCATCAAACTTGCCTGCGAGCGCGGGGATGGCCTGAATCACCGCTTCCGCCGCACCCGTGGTTGACGGCACGATATTGACGCCTGCTGCGCGCCCGCGGCGCATGTCTTTCTCGTCCGGCCCGTCCACGAGATTTTGCGTGGCAGTATATCCATGTACCGTGAGCATAGCCGCTTTTTGGATGCCGAATTGCTCGTGGATGATCGCCATGACGGGCGCCACGGAGTTGGTCGTGCATGACGCATTGGCAGTGATCTTTGACGCATGCGCAAAACGCTCGTCATTGACGCCGATGAGAGCGGTGGTGACTCCCTCGCCGGATGCGGGTGCTGTGATCACTACGCGTTTTGCCCCCGCATTAAGATGCGCTTGCGATTTTTTATCAGACGCGAAAAATCCCGTGGCTTCCACGACGACATCTATTCCGAGCTTGCCCCACGGCAATACGGCAGGATCCTTTTCCGCACATACGGTGATGGATGTGCCTTTCACCGTGATCATCCCGTCCCCCGCCGCGACTTCTTTTTTGTAGCGGCCGTACACCGAATCGTACTTCAGGAGATACGCGAGCGCCTTGATGTCGGCAAGGTCGTTGATGGCGACGATTTCAAATTCCGACAAACCAAATGCCGCCCGAAAAAACGAGCGCCCGATCCGACCGAATCCGTTGATAGCGATGCGTGTCATACAAACAATTCAAATACTTTCTGTTCTGCTTCCTTTTCCCTCTACCACGAGATTTTTCTTCTTCACCCAGACGAAACCATCGTCTCTCGTGATAACTGCCAGATCGATATCACCGCCAACGCCGGGGATATCACCAGGGTTCATTGCAACCCCGTCAGAAAAACGCTGAATTGCCTCTGTAGTCCTAATGGCTAGAGTACAAAAATCAATAGCATCTTGAAGCGTCATCGTCCCCCAACTAATTTGATACTCTAATCCTCCTATTTGACTCCTTACTTGTTCTTCGCCTATAGCGTTAATCGCTTCTTGTACAAAAGGCAGGGCCAGCATTCTTCCGTCCCAACCCAAAACGATTCTCGCGGTTACATCCGTCTGACCTGCCCATGCCGCTCCAAACTCCTTGCCTTTCTCCTTACTGTCCCTTTTTTTAGTGACTTCACCGGGAATATTGCATATAAAAACCTGGTGCGACCCATCGTGATTAAAACCCGCTATCATAATTTCAATCCCCTCTACGCCGCCAAATCCTTGCTGTCCCTTACCTGCGCTATCTTTGAATATAAATCTGAGTTTACCTTTTTCTTCAGCGAAATCGCCGACGATCTCTAGTCCTCTGTTTTCTAGATCTTTTTTAATGAGTGTCTTAAGATTATTGAGCTGGGTCTTCCAGTCGTATTTCCCTTCAAAAAACTGATGCAGTTTGTTTGCTACTTCTTCCACATTGAGCCGTTCAACTTCTTCTACACGTTTAAACTCGTCCACAAACGAGCTGATATTTTTAATTCCTCCCGGGCTTGGCAGAAAGGCAATCCCCGTAAGAGCGCACCCGCTGTGTTCATTGAGACGAAAAATCTTAGAAGCGGTATCGCTTCCTATCCGAGCCATTCCTTTTTGGTTTCTGTACGACTGTCTGGAATCGGCTGCTAGAACAAGTCCTGATGAAGTTGTTGCATTAATCGCCAATGACATGGTTTTCTTTTAGTAAGTTGAGATAATCATCTTCAGACATCGGGCAGTTTTTTAGATCGTGTAGTTGCTGGATATTATTCAAGTTCAATTGCCGCTTGATCTTCTGCAAGATGTCATCGGGTATCTCTTTCCCGCCACTGCCATGAGAATGGTGTGTTTCTCCAATCTTCTTGGCATCGTACCAAAGTTCGTAATACACATGGCCGCCACTTCTTTCCTTTACTTCAAATCTCTTCCTTATTTTTCCGATGACATCTTTCTTGAGTTCTGATATTTTCATCGGCATAATCACTTTTCTTGAATAATCTTCCGAAAAATATCCCACTTCTGCTTTAGTTCAGGCCCAAGAAATTCCTTATCTTGTTTGAGTCCGAAGTATGTCTCCTCAAGTACGATCTTAAAGTCCCTCATCGCCTGCATCTCACTTCTGCCTTCCCCGTAAAGATTCAATTCGGGGCTATCAACGATCCAAACCCCTTCCTCAGATGAATAGATTGAGACAATAAGATGCTGTGTCAGTATCAGCCGATCCGACCCTTCTAGAAATTGAATCGGGAGCATTCGTCCTTCTGGCCGCTTTTTTAATAGATATACTTCCGCTTTCAATTCGGCGATAGCGGGGCCATAGACATCAACAGGAAAATCGTAAAGCCGAAAATCGCTTCTAGGCCCTGGTGCTTCTTGAGCAATTTGTGAAGGAAAATTCTGGTAGTCCATAGTTTTACCTTTAATTTGCCGCTATGCTATTATATGCTTACAAACTCATACTACATCTTTCGCAGGACACATGCAACCTTCGTTAACGCACGGACATAACACACCATGCGCCAGCTGACATGATGCTTTTTCTTCTCCGCGACTACCGTGGCAAACGCTTCGGTTAATTGTGCGTCTATTTTTGCGAGCACTTCTTCCTCGCTCCAATATTTTCCTTCCAGTGATTGGATCCACTCAAAATACGAGCCAACCACGCCTCCGCTGTTGGCGAGAATGTCGGGAATCACGGCCACACCACGCCGCTCCAGTATCGCATCCGCCTCGCGCGTTATAGGGCCGTTTGCCATCTCTAAAATTATTTTCGCCTGGATAGTGCCGGCGTTTTCAGCCGTGATCTGGTCTTCAAGCGCCGCGGGGATCAGGATGTCTACGGGAAGCGTCAGGAGATCTTCGTTCGTGAACGTCTTGCATGGTTCCTGGCTCGGGCCCATGGAGTAGCAGATACCGCGGTCAATGATGCCGGTGCGTTCTTTTATGTCCATAACTTTGACGATATCAATGCCGTCTGCATCGTATAGCGCACCGCGGGAATCAGAAATTGCCACGACTTTGAACCCTTTTTTAAAAAGAATCTGTGCGATGTGCGCCCCGACATTCCCAAATCCCTGGACAGCGACGCTTGGAAACGGGGTTTCCAACTTGGAAACCCCGTTTCCAAGTTTGAGGAATTCACGCAACACCACATAGCCCCCGAAGCCGGTGGCGACTTCCCTGCCGTGCGACCCGCCTTTTTCTATTGACTTACCAGTGAATGCCGCACGTTCGGGGTGGCCAACGATTTTCATATATTCGTCTGTCATCCAATCAATAATGATAGCGTTGGTGCCGACATCGGGCGCCGGTATGTCTGTCTGCGGGCCGATATACGATGCCACCGCGCGGACATACCCGCGCGCCAAAGCTTCAAGTTCGCGCGGGGAGAGGGAACGTGGATCTACGGCTACGGCTCCTTTGGCTCCGCCGTACGGCAGGCCAGCGAGCGACGTCTTCCACGTCATCAGGGACGCGAGCGCCTTTACCTCATCCAGGGTGGACGCGGAATGAAATCTGATGCCGCCTTTGTATGGACCGAGCGCCCCATTGTGTTGCACCCGCCATCCCTGAAATCTTTTCTCCGATCCGTCGTCCATGCGTACGGGGATTTCAAATTCCCATACATGATTGGGGCGCTTGAGCCGTGCCAAAAGGTCAGCGGGAATCGCCGCGGCAAAAGCCGCGGCGTCAATCTGCTGTTCCACGCTCTGTAAAAATCCCGACATTTCAATTCCCGCTTTTTTTCTTTAAAATATAGTCGTACGCCGCGAGCGCCGCTTTCACCGCGTCACCCGCAGAGATGTTGTTCTGCTTGTACGGGTCGTCTGTGATGTCGCCTGCCGCGAAGACACCGGGACACGACGTCGTGCCGTGCTTGGAATCAATTTTCACCTGCCCCCACGGGTCGCGCTCTACGAGGTCTTTCACCATTTCGGAATTGGGAATAGATCCGATTTCAATAAATATGCCCTCTGCGGCAAGAGTATGCTCCTCACCCGTTTCGGTATCTCTGTATTTCAGGCCTGTGACAAACGTATTGCCTATAATCTCTTGCGAGTCGGCGTGAAAAATAATCTGCTTGAGTTTGGGATTCTTTTGTATCTCCTCGTGCGTAAGCTGATCACCGCGCACGGCGCCACCTTTTTCCAGAAGATATATTTCCGAAGCGTAGGGAAATAAGTCCTGAACTGCTTCAAGACCCGCATTACCGCTCCCCACGACAACTATTTTTTTGCCTGAAAAGAGCGGGGCATCGCAGGTAGAGCAATAGGCCACACCTTTGCCGTTGTATGCGTCCTCGCCTAGGATTCCGAGCTTGCGGCGCCGGGCGCCCGCACCCAGTATGACGGTACTGCCCTCATAGGCATTGCCCTGCTCGGTGCGCACCTCAAACCCATCGCCCTTTTTTGCGACCATATTCGCGCGTTCCGTTTTGATGTCCACCACGTCGGGAAACGCGCGGATGTGCGCTTCAAACTTTTGCGCCAATTCAAAACCGGAGATGTGCGGCTCGCCTATCCAGTTTTGAATGTCGTCGGACACGATGGATTGCCCGCCAAACGAGTCGGCGATGAGGAGTGTCTTGAGGCGTTTTCGCGCGGTGTAAACGGCCGCGGCGCATCCTGCAGGGCCCCCGCCGATGATGATGACGTCGTAGAGCATAGCAGAGAAAACTATTGTACTGATTTCGGATCCACGCCGGGCATGGTGTCGGGGACAAACTCGGGACCGCGGTTTTTGTGCGCTTTGTAAAACGCACGTATCTGATTCAGTTGTTCTTCCGAGATATCCTGCCCGCCCAAATCAAACTTCAGAACGCGTGTCCAGGCGACCACGGCAACATCGCTGTCGTTTGCCAAACGCGGCGCCATGACGATTTTTGAGCCGCCGAATTCGTCTACGATGCTATTCAGATGTTCAATGACGTGTGTATCTACCGTTGGCTTGTACGAAATCCATACGCCACCATGTTCAAGATTGTGGATAAACAGGCGGTCGTGGACTTCGTAGTCATAGACATCCCAGTTCGCGGGCGATGGGTAGTGAGCGCCAGAGGAAGGCGGATTGGACGTGTACGGCCGCGGGAGATCAGCAGTGAGCGAAATATGCTCTTGTCCCGCGTCGGGATACGATATACCCGGAGCCGTGGCGGCGCGGCTACGTGACCACCATATGCCGCCAACGATGAGGGCGATAACGACAATAACCACCACGATGACGAATGTTGTCCGGATGGCGCGGCGGCGACGCGCGGCGCCTGCCCCGCGCTCGCGTTTGATGTCCGCTTTTGAGATATAGTCGCCTGTCTGCTGGGTCGGTTCTTCCATAAAAATATTAAGAGAGGAATAACAGGAAACAGTATACTATGTTTGCCGTACCCGCGCGAGAGCCCCCCACAGTCCTGCTGTGTCTCCCAACGCCGCACGCGCAAGCGGCGGCGACTTTGGAAATCCTCTCCGTATGTCGCGCACACGTTCCTCCACATAGTCCAGAGGGATGCTCGCCATCACCGAGCCGCCGATCACGATGATGTCCGGTGACCAATAGACAATAGTATTGTTCACACCGATAGCGAGTACATCGGCAACGCGCTCCCACACCCCTGCATCCACTATTTCAGCGGGGTGTTTTTGAAAAATTTTTTCCAGTGCCTTGCCGGAAACATCCATCAGACGATGCACTGGCCATCCGGGAATAAACCCCCTGCCCGCATCAATGACTTGATTTCCCGGCTCAAATCCAATCGCAGAGGCGTCAATCCTGCCACCGACTACGCGTGAGCCCCCGATACCGGTGCTTACCGTAAGATATGCCACGATCTCGTGTCCCTTACCCGCGCCGTACAGCGCCTCGCCAAGACACGCCGCACCTGCATCATTTTCAAGCGTCACCGGCACGCCGAACATGCGCTCAAGATCCGCGCGTATGGGCTTGCCTACCCAATCGCTGATATTTTCCCCGTTGAGCAAGGCATCATGATTCCGGTCAAATGATCCGGCAAGGACGCCGGATACGGCCGTGATCGTACCTCCGGCGGCCAGTTCTTCCGCGAGTGTCTGCAGATGCTTCAGTCCGTCTGCATAAAGCGGAGACGTGGGAACGATTTTCGTGTGGTCAAGGGCAGTACCGTCATGCGATACCGCAATGCGCGTGTTGGTGCCCCCGACATCAAAAAGAATCAGCATGGTGTCGTGAGATAATCAGGCAATTTTCTTTTTGAACTCCTCCACCATGGGTACCTGTTCCGCTTCAGTGCCGTACTCTCGGGACGTGTAATACGCAAACCAGTCCGCAATCAGCGTGGACGCAAACATTTTTTCAAACGGTTGCGTGCCTAGCGCTCGCACAGACACAACAGGCAATCCGCGGTCACGGTAGAGACCGGCAGTCACGGCCATGCACTTTTGATTCTTGGGGTGATCATCCGCGTCTTCAAGAAATACAAAAAACATCTTTTCCGAAAGTGTACGGGTCGTGTCTGTCATATCAAATCCAGTCATCTCATTATGATTGAGTTCCGGAATCACGTTGTAAAAAGCCGGCACTTTTCCGGTCTCATTCAATTTTATTTTCCAGTTATAGGCGACGGCGCGATTGCGCGATGAAGCATAGATGACTGGAGTTCGACCGCGTGCCTGTTCTGCCAATATCTTGCCCTGACTTTCAAATGCGTTCATGTGTTGTGCAAGCCAGTCGCCAATACCGCGCAATTCTTCGGCCACCGTATCCTGCCTCATGAGCACAGCCATAGCTATGATGCTGAAGCCCGTGGCAGATCGTGGTTGCACACCCGTGTCGGGAAGCTGGATATACGGAACACATGCATTTCGCGCAAGATCTCGCAGTCGTCCGCCTGCGGATATAGCAGACCGGGGAATCCCTCTGCGGCCCGCTTCTTCAAAGCCGTCCAATGTTTCTTCGGTATTGCCTGAATAGGAGCTGGCGATGATGAGTGTTTTTGCTTTTTCTTCCTCGGCAATGTGCGGCAGTCCGTAGTCGGAATGCACGACCATCCGCAGTGACGGCTCGCGACCGGACAGCATATCAGCTGCCAAATGCGACCCGCCCATGCCCAACACCACATACTGCTTATACGTCCCCAGTTTTTCTTTACGCTCAATCTCCGGCGCAAACGAGAACTGCGCCGGAAAACTTTTTATTGCTTCGTTCATCATAAAACAACCCCAACAAAAACACTGATAGTGAAAAATGAACATCCGATCTGCTTATACTTACTTTCTAACAATTAAACTGGCAGGGGCATTCTTGATCTCCACCCGTGCA
>ERZ1292623.970-Hain-H51-01um-R1-970-length-28652-cov-4_pt2 | contig 21615 bp, 23 predicted proteins | sample MGYA00564398_ERZ1292623 | MGnify/ENA primary metagenome ERZ1292623 (study PRJEB36523, sample SAMEA6512633) | groundwater metagenome | collected 2019-01-07 | study: AquaDiva: Metagenomics assemblies of 32 groundwater samples | reverse complement strand
CTCGACGATTTTGTATTTCAACGGGCGCTCCCAACGCTCCGGGATGTTCTTAACCCCATCGGGAAACCGGTTTGTATCAGAACCCAGTATGGTGCCGCTTTCATCAATCAATAACGCGGCATTTTGCGTAGAAGGGTCCGGGCTTTTTTGGGCGAGTCGATAGGCCACACCGAGCAACGAATTCCAGTCGGGCGAGCGGGTAAGCATCGTAGCTCCTCTAAGCAATGTCGTAAATCTTTCGCCATGGTATCAATGCATCTATTTTTTTGCAATTAGACCCCAAAATGCCGCTTCCATTTTTCTCATATTTCATATACGATACACGCACATGTTCGACATCGCTTCATACATAAATAATCCGAAAACGACATATTTTGCCCGCGAATATGAGCGGCTTTTTAAAGCATGCGAAGATATTCGTCACCTGGCGGAGAAAGACCCGGCGTTCTTAGAGCTTGCACGAGAGGAGCAGAAGAAAAACGAAGAGCAGATGGCGGCGCTTGTGGCGCAGATGGAATCTATTCTTGCCGCGCAAAAAGAGGAAGAACAATACCCGTCGCACGTTATTCTCGAGGTGAGGGCGGGGGCGGGCGGGGAGGAAGCGGCGCTTTTCGCGGCACAACTAGCTCTTATGTACGAACGCTATGCTGCGCGAAGCGGGTGGTCGTTTAAAAAAGTCGACGAGTCAAAAAGCGACTTGGGCGGACTTAAAGAGGGCGCATTCGAGCTTGAGGGAAAAGATGTGTATAAAAAACTTCGCTATGAGACGGGCGTGCATCGCATCCAGCGGGTTCCCGCGACGGAAAAATCCGGACGCATACACACATCAACGGCATCTGTTGCCGTTCTTCCAGTTCGGGAGAAGGTTAAAATAGAGATTAACCCTGCGGATGTCGAAGTCGCATTCTCGCGCGCGGGTGGTCCCGGGGGACAAAACGTCAACAAGGTTGAGACGGCGGTACGGCTTCTCCATAAACCGACGGGCATCGTCGTCCGTTCAACAAGCGAACGTAACCAGCAGAAGAACCGCGAAAAAGCATTTTCGATCCTTGCCGCGAAACTTGAACAGGAGGCGGAAGAGAAGGAGTCGCGGACGCTCTCTAAGGAAAGAAAAGAGCAAATCGGCACTGGTGAGCGCTCCGAAAAAATACGGACGTATAATATTTTGCAGGACAGGATAACCGACCACCGTATCAAAAAAAGCTGGCACAACATAGAGCGGATCTTTGCAGGAGAGCTTGAACCGGTCATCGAGGCATTCTCAGGGTAAAAAGAACTCTGCGTCGGCTCCTTTATCGCTATTTTTTGCCGTATGGGGATGCGCCATATCTCCGTGTTTTGAGAACGCCATTTTCCACATAAGAGATACCGTGCATCGTGGTACAATTTTGTAATATGGGTTTTCTTTCTCTAATAAGACGCGGGAGATCAAAAGAGAAATTGGCAGTCGTATTCGACGTGAGTTCAGGAAGTGTCGGCGGCGCGCTTATTTCGCTTGCTCCGGGAGAAAATCCGAAGATTTTTTATACTACGCGGCTCGCACTCCCAGTTAAGGAAGCTATTGATTCGAAACGCTTCATAGAAGAGACGTTTCGTGCGCTTGATTTGGTCGCTGAAGATATCAGAAAGCACGGATTTCCTCATGCTCGATTCGCGATACTGGGCGGGATTCCGTCAGCATCGGTCTTCTTTTTCCTTGCGAGTCCATGGCACGTATCGCAGGTACGCGTTCTCAAAAAAAACGAAGAAGAGCCGTTCACTGTTAGGCGCGAGATGGTACAGGAACTTGCAGAGCATGAAATCGAGATGTTCAAGAAATCACAGGCGGCGGAATACGAACGGCGAGGGATGAAAAAAGAGGAACTGTCTATTCTGGAGCAGAATATCTTCGACATCCGTCTCAATAGATACGCAGTCGATGATCCTTTCGGCAAGGTCGGACAGGAATTCACGATGACGACGTATATGAGCGTTGCACCTCAGTATATCGTTGATTCACTGCGCGATCGCGCGGAGCGTTTCTTCGGCGCACACGATGCGCATATCCACTCATTCATGTTTGCGTTTTTTAATATCGCACGAGATATCTGGCATGCGGAAGACACATTTCTTCTGGTTGACGTGAGCAGAGAAGTGACGGATATCGGCATCGTGCGCGATGGCCGTTTGTTCGACATGTTGTCCTTTCCCTTGGGATACGGAGCTTTGTTTCGTGACGTTGCGCGCGAACTCAAGACTTCGATTGAAGAGGCGCAGTCTCTTGTCCGGCTCGCCATCAAAAAACAGATCTCTGAATCGCAGATGTCTCGGGTGGGGGAAGTTCTCTCTGCCTCGGGGAAAACATGGAAAGACGCCTTTGAGGCAGAGGTCAGAAATTTGTACAGGAAAATCCCTTTTTCACACAGGATCATGCTTACAACACATAATGTTTTGTCGTACTGGTTTAAAGATTTGATCGAGAGCAAAGAGGACGGAAAGGGTTTTCTAAAAGAAACAACATTCGAGGTCGCGCTTTTGAACAGCGCCGTACTTTCCGATTTTTACCGCTTTAAGGGACGAATCGAAGAAGATCCGTTCCTCGCGATTGAGACGATTTTTATCAGCAAAGATAAAGATATTGTGTCTTCCCGGTGATTTTAACGATAAGGATGCCCCGTGGCTCCACCCGAGTGCTTTCCAGTTTTCTATTTACGTTGTATAATACCTTCATCTATGCCTAAGCGAATACTCCAGGACATCATCGTCCCGAAACGGCAAAGCGAGACTCCCGTCCGGCATCATGCAGAGAGCCGGACTGACGCACGGACGCGTTTTTTTACGCGCGATTTCGGGCGATATCGCGGAGCTCCTGTGCGGGAATCACACGATGGGGGGGAGAATAGGAGATTCCTGATCTGGGGCGCTGCCGCGCTTGCACTTCTTTTTGTATTGTTTGCTATTTTTTCCCTCCTCGAAAAAGCAACCATAAAAATTACTCCCAAACAGGAGCGTGCTTCGCTTGAGGCGCCGTTCTCGGCATTCCGCGGCGGAACATCGCTTACCGGACTTCCTTTTGAAGTTATGAGGCTTGAAGGTGCGGAGGCGAAGAGACTTCCGACAACCGAGGTGAAGAACGTCGCGGAAAAAGCATCCGGTGAAGTTACCATTTTCAATAATTATAACTCGCAAAGCCAACGCCTGATCAAGAATACTCGTTTCAAAACCCCTGAAGGACTTATTTACCGGATACAAGAGTCAGTCGTCATCCCGGGGCAGAAAAAAACAGGCGGTGAGACTGTGCCGGGTTCTGTCACGGTAACAGTATACGCTGACGAGCCGGGAGAAAAATACAACATCGGACTTACTGATTTCACCATACCGGGCTTCTCGGGCACACCCCGTTTTGATGCGTTTTATGCGCGCTCAAAAACGCCGATGGCGGGAGGCTTTGAGGGTATCGTCAAAACCGTTTCGGATGAAAAACGCCGTATCGCAGAAGACGAACTCAAAAAGATACTTCGGGAGAAACTCTTTGAGGAAGCGATGTCTCAAAAGCCGGATGATCTCGTATTGTATCCGGACGCGGTCTTTATTTCATTTGCGCCATCTAAAAGAAAAGCGGAAGCAGATATAGGGAAAAACGAGGTGGAGATAGGAGTGACGGGCACACTTGAAGCATTTATTTTCAGATCTGATGCGCTCTCAGATATCATCGGCCGTGCCATTATTCCGTCTCTTCCTGCCGACCAAAGCGTCACCGTACGCAATCTCGACGAACTCACGTTCACGCTTCACGATAAAGATATCGTAAAGCCGGACATTGTGAAGACGATATCGTTTTCACTGAAAGGAGCGCCATACATCGTATGGGGTTTTGACGAAGAAGCGCTCAAAAAAGATACGGTTGGAGTGTCGAAAGACGCGTTTAAGGCGCTCCTCGACGGCTATCCCGCTATCCAAAAAGCGGAGGTTATCCTTCGCCCGTTCTGGAAGCGTTCATTCCCTGAAAATATCGAGCGCGTAGAGATTAAAACGATAATTAACGACGGGGAATAGGGCAAGTCTTTACGCCCATACCCTAGGACCCCTGCCAGGGTCAACCCCGTCACTCGCGAGTGACGGGGTTGACACGGGATTCCAGATTTGATAGCATAATCGCCATCATTACGGACAATCGGAATGAATAACAATAGTATAGGAAAGGACAAGGTATTAGGCCTGGTCACGGAAGCCCTGCCTGATGCCTTGTTTCGTGTTAAATTACAAAATACCGACGAGGAGATTCTGACTTATCTTGCGGGAAAGATGCGCAAGTTTCGCATACGGGTTCTCGTTGGAGACACCGTTGAGGTCCTTCTTGACCCATATGGTGGCAAAGGTAGGATCACGCGTCGGCTTTAATACTACCGCGAATACATAGAATATTTTCATATGCGTATTGCTGGTATTACAATTCCTCCCCAAAAGCGCGTCGAATTCGGACTGACTACGATCTACGGAGTCGGCCGTTCGCGTGCCAAGGTGATCCTTGAGGAAGCAGCCATATCTCCTGATACGCGCGTCGCTGATCTGTCGACAGATGATGAAAACAAAATACGCAAAGTGCTTGAACGGTACAAAATTGAAGGAGATCTTCGGCGTGAAATATCTGCGAATATCAAACGGCTGAAGGATATCCAAAGTTACCGTGGAAGCCGCCACACGAAGCATCTTCCGGTGCGCGGACAGAGGACAAAAACGAATTCGAGGACCGTCCGAGGTAATGTTCGAAAAACAATGGGTTCCGGTAAGAGGAAGTTGGAAAAAACATAAAGCGAATTGGCCCGCTACCCAGCACATAACTTTTTACAGAAAAGTTATGTGCTGGGTGCTCAAATTTTAAGAAAATTTTGCATGGGAAAAAAACGTACTGTAGTTAAAAAGGGTGGCGGCTTTGATTCCGAGTTGCGCGCACGCTCGCTTGGGAAAACCGTACGACGGAAGGTGTCGTCCGGGACGCTGTATATTCGTTCGTCATATAACAATACGGGCGTATTACTTACGGATAAGGATGGCAATACGCTCTGCTGGGCATCAAGCGGATCACTCGGCTTCAAGGGCACCAAAAAGGGAACGCCGTTCGCCGCTGCGAAAGTAGGGGAGCTCGTTGGAGAAAAGGCAAAAGGCATCGGCGTTGCCGAGGTGAACGTCATCCTGAAAGGCGTCGGCCCCGGCAGAGAGTCGTCATTGCGGGCATTTGCCTCGAAGGGTATCGAGTTGTCGAGTATCGAGGACGCAACGCCTATCCCGCACAATGGTCCGAGGGCGCCGCGGCCACGGCGCGTCTAAGGCACATCATGAGATGGAACACTCTTTCATCTCGCTGAATTTAAAATCATTAACGTATGAAAATAAAGCAATATAAAACAGCCCGCCGTCTTGGAGCGCGAATATTTTCAAAGACGCAGAGCCCGAAGTTCGTACTTGCGCGTTCTCGCGCAATCGGCAAGAAGCGGCCATCAGCGCTGTCTGAATACGGCCTGCAGCTTCTCGAGAAACAGAAGGCGCGATATTCATACAATCTCAATGAACGCCAATTCAGTAAATACGCGAAGATGGCAATCTCGAAAAAAGGCGTGAATCCGGCAGAATTTCTATACAAAAATCTCGAATCAAGGCTTGATAACATAGTGTACCGCCTCGGACTTGCGAAAACGCGTCCGTATGCGCGGCAGATGGTATCGCATGGGCACATTATGGTGAACGGCCGACGCGTGACGATTCCCTCAATGAGTCTTAGGAGCGGTGATGCTGTTTCAATACGTCCGGGCAGTAAAAATAAAAGAATGTTTGAAAGCATGGCAGAGCGGCTTAAAGACCACGCCGTGCCGTCATGGCTCACGCTTGATCGCGATAAGATCCACGGGGTTGTCTCCGGAGCACCGTCGCTTCAGGAGATGTCGGATGGCATATTTAGTTTGGCATCAGTCGTCGAATTTTACAGCAGATAAGGCGCATTATTTATTTGGAGAATTATTTATAATTTCTAATCACGCACTATGACCGACAACACGATCATACTTCCGTCGAAGCCGAAGATTATAAAAGAAGAGGGATTTAGCGGCGTCTACGAAATAGACAGCCTGTATCCCGGCTATGGGCACACGCTCGGAAATTCACTTCGGAGGATTATTCTCTCGTCATTACCGGGAACTGCTCTGACTTCCCTTATGATAGAAGGCGTGAAACATGAATTTTCGACCCTCCCCGGTGTCGTCGAGGACGTGATAACGATCATATTGAATTTAAAGAAGGTCCGGTTTAAGATGCTTGTCGATGAACCTCAAGAATTGACGCTTTCAGTGAAAGGCCAGCAAAGAGTGACGGCAGCGGCGATAAAAGTTCCCGGACAAATTGAAGTTCTTAATAAAGATCAGTTTATCGCCGAGGTCACGGACAAAAAAGGGGCGCTTGATATTACAATGCGCGTCGAACACGGCCTCGGTTATATTCCGAAGGAGGCACTCCAGAAAGAAAAAGTTGACATCGGCACCATCATGCTTGACGCCGTGTTCACGCCGATACGCCGCGTGAATTATGAAGTTGAGAACATGCGCGTCGGGGATCGGACGGACTACAATAAATTGATAATCTTCATAGAAACCGACGGCACGCTTCTGCCACGAGAAGCGCTTGAGCGGGCAATTCAGATAATGATCACTCAACTGAAAGCGATCGTCGGATTCCAGGAACCGGAAGACATCGCGGCGTTGGACGGAATTTCTCCTGACGGTGAATCGCTGAAAGGCGGAAGCGTTGATGCCGATTTTCTAAAGACCCGCATTGATAGTCTCGGATTCTCGACGCGTACGGCAAACGCGCTCCATAATGCGAATATCAGAACGGTCGGCGGGCTTATACGAAAGCGCGCGGAGGATCTTCTTGGGCTCGACGGATTAGGGGAAAAAGGGCTTCAAGAGATCAAGCGCACGCTTGGTAATTTCGGGGTGACGCTTAAATAACCACAGAACCTGAGGCACGTTTGAAATATGCGACATCTTAAGAAAAACAGAAAATTCGGACGCGAGAAAAATCAACGGAAAGCGCTTTTGCGCTCCCTTGCCACTTCGCTCATCTTATATGGAAAGATCAGGACGACGGAAGCGAAGGCGCGTGAGCTCCGTCCGTTTATTGAAAAATTGGTGACTCGCGGGAAGTCCGATACGATGCATTCGCGGCGCATTCTCGTGTCGCGGCTTGGCGGGAAGACGGCTCTTGCAAAGCTTATGAAAGACATTGCGCCGAAATACAAAGAGCGGAACGGGGGATACACGCGTATCATTAAATTGCCGTCGCGTGCGAGCGACAGAAGCCCCATGGCCGCGATTGAATTTGTGTAAAACCATTTTCTGGTATACGCTTTACGTCACTACCTATGAGCATAGATTCCGAAACAAAAATTTTCACCATTGATGCGTCAGGAGAAAGACTCGGGCGGCTTGCATCGCGCATCGCAATGATTTTGCGCGGGAAAAACAATCCCGGATTTGCGCCGAACAAAAGCCCGCTTGTCAAAGTCCATATCATCAATGCGTCAAAGCTCAAAGTTGCCCCAGAAAAACCGAGGGAAAAAACATATACACGGTATTCGGGATATCCGGGAGGATTGAAAAAAGAATCGTTGGGGCATCTCGTAGCGCGGAAAGGATACGCCGAGGCGCTCCGCCACGCGGTTCATGGGATGCTTCCCAGAAACACGCTTCGCAAACGTATTTTGAAGAACCTTATTATTAAAGAAAAAGAATAACACAGCGCGTTTTAAGCACGTCATATGAGCGAACCAAAGACAACATTGCATGAGACAGGGCGATATATTGAGGCGGTCGGGCGGAGGAAGACCGCTGTTGCGCGAGTTCGTATTTCTGCCGCTAAGAGCAGCAAGGGCTCTTTTCTCGTGAACGGCAAAGATGTGCATGCGTATTTCCCCTCAGATGATATGCGTGTCATCGCACGCGATCCGCTCGTCAAGACGAAAGAGACGAACATGTTTGATGTTACGGTGCTTCTCAAGGGTGGCGGTATACATGCGCAAGCCGAGGCACTCCGTCACGGCCTCGCGCGTGCGATCATTGCCAACAATGAAGGGCACCGTGAACCGATGAAGAAAGCAGGTTTCCTGGAGCGCGATTCCCGCGCAAAGGAGCGAAGAAAATTCGGCTTGAAGAAAGCCAGAAAGGCTCCGCAGTGGTCGAAACGATAATTGGAGGCTCGGCGTCTAGTGTCGAGAGCCCCTTGCTCCGGCAGCCGGGAGTTTGACATATTCTGTATATTTGTCATAATACTCCATGATGAAAAAGGATGACACGCACACGGGTTCACCTGACGATATAATTTTTGAAGAAGAGAAGGAGAGCATACGGCACGAAAAATCGGATGCCTTGAAAAAACACAAGGATGAGCGGGTAGTCTGCAAAACAGAACGGCAAGAATATCTGGAAGGGTGGCAGAGGATGAAAGCGGACGGCATTAACCTTAAGAAAGAGGAAGAACGGAAAAGAGCGGAAGTTGGCCGCATCGTTAAAGAAGGTTTTCTGGGTGATATTCTCCCGGTCCTTGATAGTTTTGATATGGCATTTAAAAATAAAGCGGCGTGGGAGAGCGTTTCTCTGGATTGGCGAAAAGGGGTAGAATATATCTATTCTCAGCTTGTCGAGATTCTCAAGGTGAACGGCTTTTTTGAGATTGATCCGGCGGTAGGCAGTCCGTTCGATCCGTCGCGCCATGTTTCCGCGAGCGTCATTTCGATACCCGAAAAAGAGAAGGATGGAACGATAGCTGCAGTTTCCCAGAAAGGATATAGCGTCGGGGAGCGAGTCGTACGGCCAGCGCGGGTCGTTATATTTCACTATGAGGTAGAGGGTAAGTGATTATGTTCTGTGTCATGCAACGCATAGTCGTGAGTTGCAGGTTATAGAATATAATAAAAGCAAATATGAAAATTTTAGGAATAGATCTTGGCACAACTAATTCGGCGATGGCAGTCGTCGAGGCGGGGGAGCCGAAAGTTATCGAAAATGCAGAGGGGGTGCGGACAACGCCCTCCGTTGTTGCTATTGCGAAAAACGGAGAGCGCCTTGTGGGACAACTTGCGAAACGGCAGGCGGTCACGAATCCTTCCAATACCATATCCGGCATAAAGCGCATGATGGGGCACCGCTTTGACGACCCTGTGATGGAAAAAGAACGGAAAATGGTCTCTTTTGTTGCGGAGGAAGCCACCAATAAAGGCATTAAGGTAAAGATGGGGGAGAAATTCCATTCTCCCGAGGAGGTTTCAGCCATGATCCTCCAGAAGCTGAAACGCGACGCAGAAGCGAAAGTGGGCGAGAAAATCACCGAGGCGGTCATTACCGTTCCGGCGTATTTTGATGATTCACAGAGAAAAGCGACAAAGGACGCAGGCGAGATAGCGGGATTCAATGTCAGGCGCATCATCAACGAACCGACTGCGGCGGCACTCGCGTATGGATTTAATAAAAAGAAAGACGAACAGATCACGGTCTTTGATTTCGGCGGAGGAACGTTCGACGTCACGGTGCTTGAAGTGAGCGCTGAGGTTATCGACGTAAAGTCGACTGACGGTGATTCGCATATGGGAGGTGAGGATATTGACCGGGATATTATCGCATGGATCGGGAGTGAGTTTAAGAAAGAGTCAGGTATCGATGTGACAAAAGACCCGCTTGCATTCCAACGGCTTAAAGAAGCTGCCGAAAAAGCAAAGCATGAACTTTCTGAGGTGACAGAAACGGAAATCAACATACCGTTCATAACCTCCGATGCATCGGGTCCGAAACATCTCGTAATGAAAATTACCCGGGCGACTGTCGAGAAAATTGCGCTGCCGTACGTTGATAAAGCAATAGAGATTACGAAGCGCGCCATTCAGGCGTCGGGATTTGCAATGAGCGATATCGATGAAGTCATACTCGTCGGAGGTCAGACGCGGATGCCGCTCATCATCAACCGGGTACGGGAGCTTTTCGGGAAAGAACCGAATAGGAGCATCAACCCGGACGAAGTCGTCGCTGTTGGCGCCGCGATCCAGGCGGGGATTCTCCAAGGAGACGTGAAAGACATATTGCTTTTGGATGTTACTCCGCTCTCGTTGGGTATTGAAACTATGGGCGGAGTCGCGACAAAACTTATAGAGCGGAATACGACGATTCCCGCTGCAAAAACACAGGTGTTCTCCACAGCCGCAGATAATCAAACATCGGTGGAGATACATGTCGTGCAGGGCGAACGCCCTATGGCATCCGACAATAAGACTCTCGGGCGGTTCATTCTCGACGGTATTCCTCCTTCTCCGCGCGGCATGCCGCAGGTTGAAGTCACGTTTGATATAGACGCAAACGGCATCCTGAATGTGAAGGCGAAAGATAAGTCTTCTGGTAAGGAGCAGACTATCCGGATCGAGGCGAGCTCGGGGCTCTCTAAGGACGATATCGAGAAAATGAAGGTGGACGCCGAGAAGCATGCAGGTGAAGATGAGCGCAAAAAAGAACGCGCGGAGGCGAAAAATGCCGCCGAAGTTCTTGTATATACCGCGGAAAAATCGCTCAAGGAGTACGGAGAAAAGATACCAGCGGATCTGAAGACGAGCGTCGAAGGGAAGATCAAAGACTTGAGAAAAAGCATGGAAGGCGATGATGGTGCCGCGATCAAAAGAGATTCCGAAGCGCTTTCGCAAGAGATGCAGAAAATCGGTTCTAGGGTGGCGGAGGGGCAGAAGGCCGAAGGCGACGTGAAAGATGCGGAATTCAAGGAGAAAAAAGACGATGACGGCGCGAAAGACGGCAACGCGTAATCTCTCGCATAAAATTCTACTTCATCATATATATGTCTCAGGATTATTATTCAGTCTTAGGCGTTCTAAAGAGCGCCTCTAAAGAGGAAATAAAAAAGGCGTTTCATCGCCTTGCACGGAAATATCATCCGGACAATAAAGACAGCGGCGACGAACGCAAATTCAAGGAAATCAACGAAGCATACCAGATTCTCTCGAATGACAAGAAGCGCGCCGAGTACGACACGTACGGGCAGGCGTTCTCAGGGAGCGGCTTTGGCGGATTTGACTGGGGTAATTTCGGAGAAGGGGGTGTTGAGTTCGACCTCGGAGATATTTTCGGAGAATTTTTTGGCGGTGGCGCGCGGCGCGAACGGAAACGGCGCGGCCGCGATATCTCCATTGATATCGAGATCCCGTTCCGTGAAAGCATCTTCGGCGCAGAGCGGAGAGTGTTGCTTACGAAAATGTCGTTATGTGCCACATGCGCCGGTTCCGGAGCAAAGCACGGGACATCGCAGATATCGTGTAAGCTCTGCAATGGTCAAGGGCGCGTACAGGAGACAAGGAGCTCATTTTTAGGGACATTTACGAGCGTGAAAGAATGTGCGGCATGCAGAGGGAGAGGGCAAATTCCGAAAGAATCCTGTCAGGATTGCCGCGGACAGGGAATCATCCGGAAGCAGGAGGAAATCGTCGTGAGAATTCCCACAGGTATCCGTGATGGCGAAGTGATACGGATGGGTGGTAAGGGCGAGGCAATGCAAGGAGGTATCTCGGGGGATTTATACATAAAAATCCGCGTACAGGCGCATCCAGTCTTCTCGCGCGACGGAAATAATGTGGTGATGGAGCTTCCGATCAAACTCACCGACGCTCTTTTGGGCGGCACGTATACCATTGAAACGCTTGACGGCGTGATTGAACTTAAGGTTCCGGCTGGCGTCTCGTTCGGTGAGGTGCTCCGGGTGAGAGGCAAGGGTGTTCCTTTTGATGAAAAACGGCGAGGAGATTTTCTCGTAAAACTGACGATTCGTCTTCCCAAAAATCTTTCAAAGAAGGCGAAAAAACAGTTTGAAGACCTGCGCGAAGAAGGTATCTAGTTTTGCTCACGACACGCGAAGCTTTAAAACACAGAAAATCGCCCTGGTAGACGATTTTCTTCATCCTTAACCCATGCTATTCGCTATCCAAACGGATAGTGTGATTTTTTTAATTCACATATTATGTCGTGTATAATAATAGTATGTATTTCACGCCGGAAATTCTTGCGGTTCTCTTCGTTTCTGCCATTGATTTTTTTCTGGGGGCAATTATTCTTTTGCAAAATCCGCGCCATCCCATATACATCGCATACGGTTTTTTTACGACAACGGTAGCGGTGTGGGGTACCGGAGTCGGCCTCTATCTCGCGACAGGTGACCATGCCTCGGCTGATTTTCTCGCACGGTTCCTGTATTTTGTCGGCGGGAGCATTCCGTCAACTTTTCTTTATTTCTCGATGACATTCAGCTCGGAGACACTTCTTTCGTGGAGACGGATGTCGCTGATTTTTCTTCCGAGCACCCTGTTCTTTATCCTCTATTTCTTCTCCGACGCCATTATCTCTGGCTCTTCGTTTGAGACACCCGATAAGAAATCTTTTCTCTATGGACCCTTCCATCTCTTCTTTGATATACATCTCTGGGGATATTTTGCACTTGCATTCATCGTGCTCCAAAAACATTATCGCGCGATATCACAGAGGACCGATAGACTTCACACGCTGTTTGTGATCTTGGGAACATACGTCGTGCTTGGCGTCGCGGGCGTAACGAACGTGATCATTCCGCTTTTCTTCATCTTTGATTTCATCTGGATCGGGCCGATTGCCACCATCTTATGGGTCGGTATCATCGCATACGCCGTTTTGCGGTACCAATTATTCAACATTCGTGCCGTCGCCGCCGAGCTTTTCGTCGTGTCTTTGTGGTTACTCTTATTGGTCAGGACAATAATATCGGATGGGTTGCGCGACGCATGGGTAAACATCGTTACTCTCATCGCAACGATCCTTCTCGGATTTTTCCTTATACGCGCTGTTCTTAAGCAAGTGAAGGGCCGCCAAGAGATCGAGCGTCTCGCGAGGAGTCTCGCGGGCGCAAATGAACGCCTCAAAGAGCTCGACCAGAGAAAATCCGAGTTCGTGTCGCTCGCATCTCATCAGCTCCGGAGCCCGCTTGCGGCAATCAAGGGATATGCTTCGATGCTTCTTGAAGGGTCATTTGGGGCACTGGACGGGAATCTCCGGATGCCGACGGAGCGGATATTGGAGTCGAGCAATCGGCTCGTCGCGGTCGTTGAAGACTTTCTCACGATTTCACGAATAGAGCAGAATCGTCTGGCGTATTCGTTTCAAAGCGTTGATTTTACCAGGCTCATCGAGACGATTGTCGGCGAGATGAAGCCGGTTGCGGAGAAAAAAGGGCTCACAATGTCCTTCACCGCACCGGAGGGGGCGTCCTGTATGGTAACTGCCGATAGCGGGAAAATTACGCAAGCCGTGACAAATCTCGTCGACAATGCCATCAAATATACGCCACAGGGCGAGATTACGATTACATCAAAAAAGAACGGAACACACTCGTGTCTTTTGTCGGTTAGAGACACCGGCGTCGGGATGTCGGACGATGCCCAGAAAAACGTATTCTCAAAATTCGTTCGCGGAGAAAATGCAAAAAAAGAAAATGTTACGGGGGCTGGGTTGGGGCTGTATATCGCAAAACAGCTTGTTGAAGCACACCGGGGAAAGATATGGGGAGAGTCAAAAGGAGAGGGGAAAGGGTCTACGTTTTATCTGGAATTACCGGCGGAGAATTGAATGGGATAACGAATCAAGAACTATGAATCATACTAAGATTGAGCGACATATCGCTCGGTTTGAGTATTGTCGCTTAATAGCTTTGATATTATAAAAAAGCCGACCACGGAGTGGTCGGCGAGTTTGCCTGTTGGCGAGCTTGGCTGCTTGATTTGAGTCAGCTTTTTCGAGCCGCGAGCACGGAATGATAGATTCCTTGACCGAATGCGAACACCGCAAGTCCCGCTGCAACCGCTCCCGGGTGATGCGGGAGGGTGCTCCAAGTGAGGATTCCTGCGGCAAGCGAACAGGAGGTACGCGAGAATGGCGTTCATCATCTCTTTCCTTTCTGCTGGGGTTTCGGGGGAATTTAATCCAAAGAAAGAGTAGCATATTTTGATATAGTTGTCAACTCTAATTAGCGACCCAAAACAATATGCGGATAATAGCTTTTTTGATACCATAGAGATTATGAATAAGGATAAAAAAATTCTGGTTTCCGGCATACAGCCGTCGGGGACGATACATATCGGCAATTATTTCGGCGCGATGGTGCGGTTTCTTGAGCTTCAGGACGAATGCGAGAGCTATATTTTTATCGCAAATTACCATGCTCTGACGACGGTTGTGGACAAGGAGGCGCTCGTCAAAAATACCGAAGACGCCGTCCTCGACTATCTTGCGATCGGGCTCAATCCGGAAACGCTTTTCTTGCAATCGGACATTCCGGAAGTGACGGAGCTTGCGTGGATTTTTAATACACTTGTGACGGTGCCATATCTCTCCCGCGCCGTGGCGTACAAAGAGAAAGTCGAGAAGGGGCTTGAGGCGAACGTCGGTCTTTTCGATTATCCTGTACTTATGGCTGCGGATATTCTCATCATGGGCGCTGACATCGTCCCCGTCGGGGCGGACCAGAAACAACACATCGAGATCGCGCGTGATATCGCGGAAAAATTTAACGCGCGCTACGGAAATTTCTTCGCGCTTCCGAAGGCGCATATATTAAAAGAGGCCGCGATAGTTCCCGGCATTGACGGGCAGAAGATGAGTAAAAGCTATGGCAATTTTATTCCGCTTTTCGCGGAGGACCCCGACATAGAAAAACTTGTTATGCGGATAGTGACGGATTCGAAGGGCGAGAAAGAAAAAAAAGACCCGGATACCGATACGGTCTTCGCGCTTCATCGGCTATTCAGTATCTCCGAGCTTCCGGAACTCCGGAAGCGATATGAATCCGGACGTATCGGATATCGAGAGTCGAAGGAAATCCTTGCAGAGAATATAAAGGCGTTTATTGCTCCGCTTCGCGAGAAAAGACGACGACTCGCGGAAGATACGAGAAGTATCCTCGATATCATCAAGAAAGGACGAGAGCGTGCACGCGAGCGGGCGCGGGCGAACATGGCGGATATAAGAAAGAAAGTCGGCGTCTCTTTTTAATCATTTATACTAACGGACGGATATGAGAACATACATCGACGAGCTTAAAAAACACGTAGGGAGCGAAGTCTCCGTCGCGGGATGGGTTGATGCGCGCCGTGCCCACGGGAAACTTATTTTCATCGATCTCCGTGACCGGACGGGAGTCATCCAGTCTGTCGTGACACCCAAACACGAAGCGGCATATGCACAGGCGGCTCTTCTTCGCGGCGAATGGGTTATCGAAGCGCGCGGAATCGTGAATAAGCGTCCCGAGAAGATGGTGAATCCAGACCTCGAGACGGGCACTATCGAGCTTGAGATAACAGACATCGCCGTCGTGGGACACGCGCATGAATTGCCGTTCGATAAAGAGGAAAAACTAAATCTCGATACGCACCTGGACCATCTCCCGCTGACGCTCCGGAGCGCGAGAAACCGGGCGATTTTCTCGATCCAGGCCCGTATCATCGAAGCATTCCGGATATTCCTCAAAAAGGAGGGATTTGTTGAATTTCAGTCGCCCAAAATTATCGGCGAAGATGCTGAAGGAGGCGCGTCTGTCTTTAAAATCGAATATTTTGACCACGAAGCGCATCTGGCACAGAGCCCGCAATTTTATAAACAGATCATGGTTGGTATCTATGAGAAAGTATTTACGACGGGCAACGTATTTCGGGCCGAGAAGCACAGTACGACACGGCACCTAAACGAATATACAAGTCTTGATGTTGAGCTCGGCTTCATTCGGGATCATCACGACATAATGAATCTTGGTGGCCGGCTTATGCACTCGATCATCTCACATGTGGCAGAAACGTCCGCGCATGAGCTTAAGATCCTTGGCGCCACACTACCGCTCATTCCTCACGAGATTCCCCACATGAAACTCCGGGATGCGCAAAAGATCATACACGAGCGTTATGGCGAGGATTGCGCGAAAGAACCGGACCTCTCGCCTCAGCACGAGCGTTGGATATCGGAATACGCGCTGAAACAACTTAATTCAGATTTCATCTATATTACGCACTTTCCGTCCGAGAAAAGGCCGATGTATGTGTATGAAGATGAAGCCGATCTCGGATATACCAAGAGTTTTGATCTTCTGTGCCGCGGACTTGAGGTTAATACCGGGGGCCAGAGGATCCATGAATATGATGACCTTGTGGCGAAAATACAGCGCAAAGGTCTCGACCCTGAGAAGTTTTCTTTTTACCTTCAAGCATTCAAATATGGTATGCCCCCACACGGGGGATTCGGGATGGGGCTTGAACGGCTGACGGCACGGTTCCTTTCGATAGACAATGTCAAAGAAGCGACATTGTTCCCGAGAGAAATAAATCGGATTGATACGCTACTGTCGCATTAGAACCAGGTATGAGAGAAGCCGTGTACACAGTAAAACAAAGCGCATTTGAAGGGCCGCTTGAGCTCCTTCTTGACCTTATTGAGCAGAAAAAACTTCACATCAATGATATTTCTCTTGCGCAGATAACGGATGAATATATTGGGTACATTGAAACGCTCGGGTCATTCCCGTTGGGGTCCGCAGCTCATTTTATCCTCATTGCCGCAACGCTTGTTCTCCTGAAATCCCGTTCTCTTTTGCCGTCGCTTGAACTCTCCGAAGAGGAAAAAGGCGATATAGAAGATCTTGAGCGGCGGCTCCGCGAATACAAGCGGATAAAGGAGCTCAGTGTCCATATTTCCAGGCTTTTCAATGCGCAGGTGATATTTACGCGGGAAGACGTGAGCACATTCACTCCCGTTTTTTCACCCACAGAAGAAATGACCTGTGTACGATTTCTTGAAGCGATCGGGTCCGTACTCCGGGGGCTTCCAAAAAAAGAGATGATACCACAGGCAATCATCAAAAAAGCGGTCAGTCTTGAAGAGATGATCAAGAATTTGAGCACGCGCATTGAAAAAGGCCTCCAGACGAGTTTCCGAGAATATGCGCACGGTTCTCTTAAGGAACGAAGTCATGTTATAGTGAGTTTTCTCGCCGTGCTTGAGCTTGTGCGACGCGGTATAATTTCAGTCGTGCAGAAAGAGAAGTTCGGGGACATCCTGATGAGTAAGAAGTTATAAAGTTGGAGGATTTTAAATACATTTCTATGACTGTGGAGTCAAAAATCGAAGCGATTCTGTTTGTCCGGGGGGAGCCAACCCAGGTCGACTTTTTGGCGCGGACACTCGGAGAGGATCCTGAAGCGGTCAGAAGCGCTCTCTCGTCGCTTGAAACAGCTCTCAAGGGTCGCGGGCTGAGTCTCGTATATAAAGATGACTCCGTGCTCTTGGGGACAGCGCCGGAACTTTCTCCGACAATCGAGAAAATGACAAAAGAAGAACTTATGGGTGATTTGGGGAAAGCAACGCTTGAGACCCTCTCCATAATTCTCTATCAGGGACCCATCGTGAAAAGCAGAATTGATTACATTCGCGGGGTTAACTCAAGTTTCATCCTCAGGAACCTTCTCATTCGCGGCCTCATAGAACGAAGGGAGCACCCGGAAGATAAACGAACATTTTTATACAGCCCGACGTTCGATCTTCTTACACATCTCGGTATTTCGCGAGTGGAAGACCTACCCGAGTATGGGACAGCGCGCGACGAAATACGCGCATTTGAAGAAGTTTTTGGCGAGACCCCGCCGGAGGGTGCAGTAGAAGATACTCCGCGCGATACGCAGGATAACAGCCAATCATCATGATACCTAAAACGCATATCATCTACGGTATGAGCGCATGCGTCGCCGCTTTCGGAATCCTTGCGGTAATTCTTTTTATGCGCGTTCCCCTAGAGCACCAATCGCTTCCTGCAACCACTCTCTCGCGCGATGCGAACTCCGCGGTGCCACACGATCCGTTCGCGGGAATCACCCTCACGGCACACGCGGCATATGTCTTTGATGCGGAGCGCGGGGTGCCTCTGTTCGCGCTCCATGAGAATGTACAGCTTCCTCTGGCGTCGCTCACTAAGATCATGACTGCGCTTGTTGCCATCGAAACCGGAGAGCCTGATGACACAATCACAGTGACGGGAGACGCGATAGCGCTTGAAGGGGACCAAGGATTGAGACAAGGGGAGAAGTGGCGTCTCGGAGACCTTATTGACCTGATGCTTCTTTCTTCGTCAAATGACGGCGCACACGCCATTGCATCGGCTGTCGGGGCCACAGAAGGCACGCTCGCCGATGCAGATATTGGAAACGCTTTCGTACGCGCCATGAACCAAAAGGCGCGTGCGCTTTCGCTTACCCAGACGTATTTTTTGAACGAGTCAGGACTTGATGTAAACGAGGGCGTCTCGGGAGCGTACGGTTCCGCTCGCGACGTTGCACGCCTTCTTGAATATGTCATCATGCGCCACCCGGAGATTATCGAGGCGACCCGTTACAAGATGCTTGAGACGGCTTCTCTCAAAGAACGCCACACGGCAAAAAATACGAATCAGTTTGTCGAAAATATACCCGGACTTATTGCTTCAAAAACAGGATTTACGGACCTTGCAGGAGGGAATCTCGCGATCGCATTTGATGCAGGGCTTTCGCATCCGGTCATCGTCGTGGTTTTAGGTTCGACTGAAAAAGAGAGATTTACCGATGCGGGAATACTTATTGATGCCGCGATGCAATATTTTTCCGGCGAGAAACTTTTATAAAATAATTGAACCTGTGTTTCGTCTTCCCTGCCTCCTGCATGCGGCCATGCCTGCGCATGCAGGAGGCAGGGCCGCACACAAGAGGCAGGTACCCGGGGAATCTTTATAAAAAAATGGCGAGGTCAGAGACTCTCGCCATTGTCCCCATAAAAGGGAAAGATATTGTTGTCGTGCCTTATCGGTCGTCCCCCTTGGTGTTGACATCGAACGACACGATTTGGGCGGACAGTTTCGACCGTACTTCGCCGGTTTCGGGATTCTTCTCGGTCTCTTCGTTGAAGACCGGCTTGACGTTCCTGACATGCAGGAACTCCACCGGCTTTCCGTTGCCATTCCTGACAACAATGCGTTCGCCACGCCTCCAGGGGATGCTGGGCGAGGAAACGGAAACGATGTGAGGCATCGCACTCTCTCCTTGTTTTTCCTGTGCGCTCCGACGGAACGCTCCAGTTAAAAGCTAGCATGTTTCAATAGAATTGTCAAGAATCTCTTGACTTTGTCTGTATTGTATTATATACTTCGAACGATTGGGCCTTTGACAAAACAATATAAGGGACTTGAAAAATGAAAGGAAACGGCATTTCCTATACGCCGCTCGGCGGTGGTCGGGAAATCGGAGCAAGCGCGTATCATCTTCTTTTCGGCAGCATGTCTGTTTTGTTTGATGCGGGCATGAGGCCCCAAGGTTCTGACGTGTACCTCAACCCCGGAAACATCAAGGCTGCACAGCCGAATTTCGACTTGGTGGATGATGTTCACTTCATTTTTGTTTCTCACGGACACTACGACCATTGTGCCGCTTTCATGTTTGCCCGGAAGAAGTTTCCCGGGGCGAAAGCGTACATGACAATCCAGACCCGTGAGTTTTGCAAGATGCATCTTTCTGATATCGCGCGACGCATGAAGCACTCGCGTGATTGGCGCGGAGCGCAGCCGCTTTTTTCTGAAGAAGACGTTGAGAAAGCGTTGTCTGCCGCGGTATTGGTCAAGCCGATTGAACATGGCGGAATGGCGATTAATCTCGGGTATGGACTGTGGGCTATCCCGCACCATGCCGGCCATATGCTGGGTGCGATATCAGTCGAATTCGTGTACAACGAACGGTCGGTCATCTTTACGGGAGATATCTCCTGGACAGATCAGCACTTCACGCGTGGGGCGTCGCATTTCACGCCGCACGCACCCGTGGCGCTTCTGGGAACCGAGGCGACGTACCTCAACACGTGTTTTCACGAAAAAGATGAAGACGCGCGCGGCGATCTTGTCGCCGCGACAATGGAAACCTTACGGCGCGGCGGGAACGTTCTTATTCCCACGCTTTCCATCAATCGTGCGCAGGAAATCTGGATGGACTTCTACGAACAGAGAGACACCATCCCGATTAGCCGTGTTTTCCTTGATGGCGGCACGCAGCGGTACTTCGATATTTTTAAGAGGTACGCGTATACGCCGAAGGCGCACTTGCTTCGACACGCGCAGTTCGTCCCGCACGGATGGAGCGGCAGGCGGTGGGAGAAAGAGTTCCATCGCGGGCAGCTTCTGAAGCAGGATGAGCCGTTCGTTGTCATTGCGTCCGGGGCGATGCTCCAAGAGGGAAGCGCTTCGTATCACTGGGCGGATATGCTTCTCCCGGGAAAGAAGAATGCGCTTTTTTTCACGAGCTATCTTGACCCATGCTCTGCCGGGTTTGAGCTTTTACAGCAAATGAAGAAAGATGAAGAAGTCATCAAGCTTTTCGGCGGAGAGAGTGTCCGCGGCTGTGAAGTGCGCCGTTTCAACCTCTCTGCACATACCGATAAGCATGGCACAGAAGCGATGATTGGCCGTTTGGATCCTGACGTTGTTGTGTTTCACCACGGCGACCCAAAGGAGGTTGTCCCATATCTCGCTCAGGTAGGCGCGAGAGACCCCAATCGGGGTTATTTCTACCCAGGTACCGGAGAGGAGGTAACGTTATGAGCACGCCGGAAGCCGGATATCCACTCACTGCAAAATTTATTTCTCTTGGATGGGGAACGTCGCTTTCGGCGGCGTTCGAGCTCAATTTTGGAAACCCCATGACAGACGAGATATCAAAAGTGTGTCGCGAGTACGAATTGCGTTCGCGCGACCTCGTACGTCGCGAAATTCCGATTACCCGGCTCTACGAACCGGCGCAGAAAATTACAAAAGAAGGGAACGACACCTTCATCGTGTTTCCCGCAACGCATCGGGAGAGCGCATGTTTTATGCGTCTCATGTTCAGGCGGAGGGATGCGGCGGAAGAGGTCGCGTGCGCGCGCTTCGGAGAGACCAAGTGTTTCGGATTCTCAACGAATGTGCGTGAGACCGGAGAATTAGGGAAGACCAATTACCTTCCCTTGGCGTATCCCGGCAGGACGGGCATTTTCACGCCGCTTTTTATGAAGGTGAAAAACACCAATGGTTCTTTGTTTCTGGAAGTCATGGCGACCGATGATACGAAAAATTCGCGCGTCGTCGTGAGGGTCAGAGAGCGGCAGAAAGCGGACGTTCCGCCCCAGCTGCAGCTCATGAATTTTCGCTGAAGAACACCGTATTTCCCTGTCGGGCTGAAAGGCTTGACAGGGAATTTTTATTTGGTATAATATATGCGGAACTGCAGATTTGTACAGACTTTGATTTTTATTCTGCGCAAACGGGGTAAAACCCTTCTTTCTGCGGCTCTTCGACACGTCAAAAACATCAACTCAACCTTGAATGAAAAGGAGAGACAACCATGTCTGCCAAGACACTCGGAGAACAGCTCGCCCGTGCCGCTCAAACCGGTGCGATTCCCAAGCCTGCCGCCGCTCCCGCCCCTGTCATCGAAGACGACGAAGGCGACTTCAATGGGCTCTTCGAGATGGCTTCCGTTGCGGACAT
>ERZ1292623.1099-Hain-H51-01um-R1-1099-length-26826-cov-18_pt1 | contig 21617 bp, 26 predicted proteins | sample MGYA00564398_ERZ1292623 | MGnify/ENA primary metagenome ERZ1292623 (study PRJEB36523, sample SAMEA6512633) | groundwater metagenome | collected 2019-01-07 | study: AquaDiva: Metagenomics assemblies of 32 groundwater samples | reverse complement strand
AATTTGTATGCCTCAGTAGCTTAATTAGTTAAAGCACTACCGTGGTAAGGTAGAGATCGTAGGTGCAATTCCTACCTGAGGCTTTTAGAAAATAAAGAAAAAAATTACTTCTTAGTTATCATGTAGATTGCATATAATGCGGATAGTCCTACTAGAACATATACTACAGTTACTAGCATTGGAATTGATCCTAATATAACTTCTACAAGATTAAACTGAAATAAGCCAACTAATCCCCAATTTAACCCACCTACTATTACTAAAATCATAGCAATCCAATCTAAAGTATTTTTAGGCATTAATAACACCCCCATTTTAATGGATATTATGTGTTTTCTGGAATTTAAAAAGTTAATGTATTCCCATTTATTAGAAATTTATATATATCACTAAAATAATATAATTCTTATGAATAAAAGAGGTCAAATATATTTGTTAATGGCAATTATATTTGGGTTTGTGATATATACTTTAGCTGTAAATGTTAATACTGCTAAGAAAACTGATCCTGATAAGGATTTTATATTGATTAGTGAAAATTATGATAAGGAAGGAGAGAAATTCCTTAATTCTCTAATAAGAGTTCAATTTGATGAAAACTTTGTTAAAAATGGATTTAATGATTTTACTGGTAAATTTACTTCATATTCTAAAACTATAGATCCAGGATTTGGTTTTATCTATTTTTATGATTATAGTGATAGAGAAAATAGAAAGTTGATAGTAGGTAATCATTTGGATCAAGAGATATTGGTATGGTATAATGAAGATAATAAGGTATCAATCCTTGGCTGCAAAACTTCAATTCGTGCTGGTTATAGTTTTGGTGAGTTGGGAAGTGCTACTTCCTTTGATTTTGCTGATATTGTTAGTTCTTGTTCTGATACTGTTACTATTCTTGATCCTGGTGATGATATTTATGATATTAATTATATAGTTGGAAATATTAAATATACTAGCAGTATTCTTGAAGGTGTCCCTGAAATAGTTATTTTAAGTGAGGAAAGAAATGAACAGGAAAGAAGAGTATATACAAATCACAAGTTTAAAAAAGGAGAAAGTGGTATAAATGATTTGAGATCATACTGTGCTTTAGTAGGAAGTCAACCATTTATTTGTGATTGTACTATAAGAAAAAATGAAAATGAATGTTCAATAAATGATCTTTGTGATTGGGATGATCAAATAGGATGTGTAGATAATGGATAAAAAAGGAGCTTCAGTAATAATATCCTATGTATTAGTTATTGGATTAAGTGTTAGCTTAGCTATTGCAGTTGGTTTGTGGTCAAGAGGGGAATCAGAGAAAGTTGTTAAAACTACAGTAGATGAAGCAGAGGCTGAAATCAAATGTGTAGATGTTTTTATTGGTGGTTTTAAAGAAACTGATGAAAATACTGGAATAGTTACGTTAAAAGTTAAAAATAGAGGATCATTCACTATTTTTGGATTTAGATATGTATGTACTGGTAATGATGGATTTATAACTGCTGATAAAATTGATATAGAATTGTCACCAGGAAAAGAGGAAACTTTAAATATAGAAAATAAGTGTAACTTAAATGAAGAGATTACATTAACTCCATTTATTAAAATTGGTGATAATAACTCTATATGTCCTGAAAAAAAGAAAATAATTGAAAAATGAAAAAAAGAGGTATTAGTCCATTATTGGCAACTGTTTCATTAGTTTTATTTGTTGTACTTGTTATAGCTATAGTATTCTTCTGGACTAAAAAAGTGCAGGAGCAAGCAGTTGAAAAAAATGCAGAGTTAAGTAGAAAGCAATTAGAATGTGATTCTGTAACTATAGAAGTTGAGGCCCGGGATGGAAGAATTATGGTTACTAATAGAGGAAGTATTGATATTGATGGTTTTGTATTGAGAGAGGAATTTGGATTAAGTGGAGATGTTCGTGTATCTGAACCAAGAGAGGTAATTGCTCCTGGTCAAAGCTATACTTTGATTAAGGGAAATGATGTTTGTGATGCAAGTAAAGCTGTTGTTGTTCCTGGTACTTTATGTTCACAAACAACTAAAGTAGTTATCGAACCAGCTTTGAAACCTGAAGGGAGAGGAGCTCCTTTAGTTCCATGTCCCGATGCTAGTGAAACTGTGAGGGTTTAAGATGTTTAATAAAAGAGGTATAAGTCCATTGATTGCAACTGTTTTGATAGTTGGGTTTACTGTAGCGTTAGCTGCTGTCATAATCTCATGGGGCAGTGGATTTATTCAACAAATGACAGAAAGGACTAGTAAAACTACTGATATAACTTTGAAATGTGTTACTGAATTAAAATTTGATATATCAAAAGTAGTTTGTGCTACAAAATCAGATCCGGTTGCTGATGGATTTGTTGAAAGTGTAACTATTGAAAATAATGGTGATGTTGAGATAGTTGGTATAACTCTTCGTGCCCATCCAAGTAATGGTGATGATGTTAAGTCTGAATCTTTAGATTTATTGAACAACAGGATAGGGAGTTTCGGTGTGAAAACTTTTTCAACAAGTAGTACTCCTGCTCTAACAGCTATTACTACTACAGCTAATCCAAAAAAAGTTGATGCTATTGTTAGGATAATAAGCGAGAAAGGAGAAGATCCTATTACCTGTACTCAAAATGTACGAGGATATAATTTGGTCGGTGTGCCTAATTGTCAAGCTACTACTGCACCTTAATAGAGTTTCTTTAGGATGGAAAAAAAAGGAGATATTTGGATTGCAACTGTGATTTATATAGCAATTGGAGTAGTAACTTTAACTTTAATTGTGAGTACTGGTGTTCCATTGATAAATAAATTGAGAGATAGAAATACTTTTGTTCAGAGTAAGGATGTTATGCATTCTATTGATGATGCTATTAATGAAGTTGTTTCTGAAGGACCAGGGAGTAGAAGAGCTCTAAATCCTGTTAGTATTAAGAAAGGTGAGTTGACTATAAGAGATGATAATAGTATTTTTTGGCAGATGGATACAAAAGCTAAAGTTCAGGAAACTTATAGAACAAAACAAGAAGCTGTGTCTGTGATTGAGAAAAATTTAGAGATTGTGGAATATGAACATGAAATATTAGTAGATAATTATGTTGTACAGATCATATTGGATTATTCTGGAAAAAATATAGAAATAAGTTCAGAAGGTGAAGCAAGAAAATTAACAGGGAAGTTCGGTTTGATAATAAGTAATGAAGGGATAGTTGAAGATACAGGTGGTAGTGGTGTAAGACCTACTAGAGTGAATATTGAAGTTATATAAAATATCACTTGCAAGTTAGAACAAAACTATATTAAAGTTCTATTATTTTTTACTTTTAAGGAAGTATTTTAAAATAGGTGGTACTGTGTTATTCAGAAAAAAAGAGGGAGAAGAGAAGAAAGTGATTCCAAAACAGACGCAAGTTTCTGAGTTTAAAATAAATTTGAAACAGCCCTTATTTGATTTGCCGGATGTTGAAGATAGAAGGCAATTAAACGTTAGATATCCATTGATTGAACCATTTGCGTATGCTCATATTTATTGGGATAATAAAAATAATGAATTGGTATATAATGTTGATGAGCCTGTTTTAAATTCTGATGAGAGAAGAGTATTAGGTATATTAGAGAAAGGCATTGAGGAATTAATCAATATAAGTTTTATAGCTATAAAAAGTTCTGATGTTGTAATTAAATATTTGGAAGATAATGTTAAGGTTTTATTAAATGAATATAGGATTAAAGTTAGTAAGACTACCTTATTGAAATTAATGTATTTTATCTATAGAAATTTTGTTGGATTAAATGAGGTAGAACCTCTAATGAGAGATTATTATATTGAAGATATAGAGTGTAATGGAGTGAATTCTCCAGTTTATTTAGTTCATAGAAAATATAGAAATTTGAGAACTAATATTAACTTTATGGATATGAAGAAATTAACAAGTTTTGTTGAAAAATTAGCTCAGAAATGTGGAAAATATATAAGTTATGCTAACCCTCTTTTAGATGGTGCTTTACCTGATGGAAGCAGAATTAATGCTACCTATACTCAAGATATAACGAGTAAGGGACCTACATTTACAGTTAGGAAATTTACAAAAGATCCATGGAGTCCTGTAAAACTAATGCAATTTAGAACTGTTAGTCCTGAAGTTTTAGCTTATCTTTGGTTGTTAATCGAATATGAATCAAATATATTAGTTGTTGGAGGTACTGGTTCCGGTAAGACGAGTTTTTTGAATTCATTAGCTTTTTTTATACCTCCTCAAAGTAGAATTGTTAGTATTGAAGATACTAGAGAATTAAATTTATTGCATATAAACTGGTTGCCTAGTGTTGCTAGACAAGGCGTTGGTCTTACTACAAGAGAAGGTACAAAACATGGTGAAGTTACTTTGTTTGATTTGCTTAAAGAAAGTTTTAGGCAAAGACCTGATTATGTAATTGTAGGTGAAATCAGAGGAAAAGAAGCTTATGTTTTATTCCAGGGTATGAGTTCAGGACACCCAAGTCTTGGAACAATGCATGCTGAAGATTTATATACTATGATTAGAAGATTGGAAACTAGGCCAATTAATCTAAGTCCAGCATTAGTAAATAGTTTAGACTGTGTTTGTGTTATGGCTAATGTGAAAGAAGGTGGAAGAGAAGTAAGAAAAGTTAAGAATATTATCGAAATTGAGAATATTGGTGAAAAACTTGGTGATGAAACTGTAAATGAGCCTTTTATTTGGGATCCGAGGACTAATAGATTTTATTTTAAATCCAGAGGTAAATCTTATTTAGCAATGGATAGTAGAATATTTGATAAAATAATAAGAAGGTTCGGTGTTACTAGAGAGAGATTATTAGATGAATTTAGAAAAAGAACTTTGTTATTAATGAAGATGTATGATTCAAAGATATCTGGATATAAACAAGTTCACGATATAATAACTGCCTATCATAAAACTCCTGATTTGGTTTTAAATAAATTTGGTATAAAGTAAGAATGGTTTTGAAAAAGGAACCTCAGAAAGAAACTAAATTATTTGATAAAAGTGTAGAATTTAAAGAAATTACTCTGGAAGATTTAAAAAAATTAAATATTGATAAGTCTGAATTAAAGAGATTAGTAAAAGAAAAGAATAGAGTTAAAGGTGGTGCTCAGGAGATTGAGTATACTACTTATAGATCTACCAAATATGGAAAAATATCAAATTCTTTCTTTGAGAGTGTATCTTCTTATTTGATGAGATCTTATCCTAAATTTTTTAAGGACTTAGGCGAATCTTTGAAAGTTTCTGATTTAAAAATATTAAGTAGAACTTATGCAAGTATGATTTTATTTTCCGGATTTCTTGTTTTTTTTGGAGTTTTATTAATAACCTTTATTGTTCTTAATCTAATTGAATTAAATATAGTTGGAGGTTTGTTAAAAGCTATAACTTTGGCTTTCTTAGCTGGAATAGGAACATTATTTCTTCTATATTTTTATCCTACAATGTTGATCAGGAATAGAAGGAGAGCTATTAAAGCTGATTTGCCATTTGTAATTATTCACATGGCTGCTGTTGCAGGTAGCGGGGCACAGCCTATTTCGATTTTTAATTTAGTTTTGAATACTGGAGAATATAAGGGATTAGAAGGTGAAATAAGGAAAATTGTTAATTATGTTAATTTGTTTGGATATGATTTGACTACTGCTTTAAGGGTAGTTGCTGCTACTACACCAAGTCCTGATTTTAGGGAATTATTAATTGGTATAGTTTCAACAATTGAGACAGGTGGAGATTTAAGAAGTTATTTGAAAAGCAAGGCTTCAGATTCTCTAAGTACTTATAAATTAGAAAGGAAAAAATATACTGAATCATTAAGTACTTATTCAGATATTTATATTGGTGTGTTAATAGCAGCTCCTTTGTTATTTAGTGTAACTTTGGCAATAATTGATCTACTGGGTGGGAGAATTGGTAATTTTGACGTGAAGTTTTTAGCTTTTGTAGGGACTTATGCTGTATTACCTTTTTTGAATATTGTCTTTATTATATTTTTAAATTTAGTTCAACCGGAGATATGAATGTATTGGGAATTTAAGAAAAAATATTTTATTGGGATTATAATAGCTTTGCTAATAATTATATCTGATTTATATTTATATTTTATTTTAGGATCTAAAAGATGGTTTTATGCTTTAATAGTAATAGCAATTACATTGGGATGGTTGCAATTTTGGATTGATTTATACAAAGAAAATAAGAGACAGAAAGAAATTGAATTGCAATTTTTAGAATTTATTAGAAGTTTAGTTGGGAATGTAAAGTCTGGAGTTAGTATTCCTAGAAGTATATTGAATGTTGCTGATGAAGATTATGGTGCATTATCAAGATATATTAGGAAACTTGCGAATCAGATTGAGTGGGGAATTCCAATACATAAGGCTTTAGTTACTTTTGCAAATGATACTGGTAATAAGGTAATAAAAAGATCTGTTTCTATTATAATTGAGGCCGATGAGTCTGGTGGGGATATAGGTGATATATTAGAATCTGTTGCAACTTCTGTTGTAAATATTAAAAAAATGAGAGAAGAGAGGAGAACTAGTGTATTTTCCCAAATAATCCAGGGATATATTGTGTTTTTTGTTTTTATTGGTATAATGTTAGTATTGCAACTATGGTTATTTCCAAGGATATCTGATATTGGTGCTGGTGAAGGGTTAGCTAGTATATTGGGGAATGTAAGCTCTGGCGTTATTAGTTCTGGACAGAGGATTAATTTGGATTTTATCTTTTTTTCAATGTTGTTAATACAAGGTTTTTTTGCTGGTATAATGATTGGTAAGTTTTCAGAAGGGACTTTGAAGCAGGGATTGATACATTCTCTTATTTTAATGACTTCTGCTGCTTTAATTATGTTTACAGCTAAAGGTGGATTTTAATGAATAGGAAAGGATCAGAGCATGTAGACTGGATGTTGAGTATGGGGATATTTTTAATTGCTATAATAACTATTTTTTTATTGTTGAAGCCTGGGGTACAGAAAGAGTATAAGGAAGTTGTTTTACTTGATATTTTAGAAGAAAGATTTACTGATGATTTTTACTGGCATGTTAAAAGAGTTCCTTTGTTTATTGATTTGTGTGAAGGATGGGTGGAAGGTATTGAGGAGGTAAATCCAGAAATTAATCTTAATCCGTTGAATTTTTGGAGATTAGGTAATACAACTTTGTTTTATAAAGAAATTACTGATTTGGGAGTGATTGAAATTAGCACTGTATATGAAGATGAAAAGGACAATATTGTATGTTCTTTATTCTCGGATGATGACACTAAATTAACTAGTGATACTTGTTCTGGATATAGATGTTTAATAAATGGGAATAGTAATGTACGGTTGGATTTTGTTTTTTATTTTATTTATTATCTTGTTGAATTAGAAGTTCAAGATGATGAATTAGAGGTTCAAGATTTTAAGATTAATGATGAAAGTAGTGGTAATTGTGATACTGGTTGTATTTATAGAATTGGGGCTGTTGAGGATTTATATGGATTGAATGAGGAGGGAACAGATTTTGGTTTCTTTGAAAAAAAAGAAAATCATGGGGAAGAAAAAAATTATGGTATTGATATGATAAAAGAAACTTGGGGCTTTCCGGAAAGTAAGGATTTTTTTATTAAGGCTGATAATCCTGGAGTTTTAGAATTTAATTATGAAACTTCAGTTTTAGATGATACAACTAATGTTTTTACTAGAACTTTTAGGACTAATATTGTTGATAAGTATGGAAATAAAGTTCCAGTAATAATTTATTTAGGAGTATGGTAATGAACAAGAGAGGATTTTTAAGAATATTAGAGGCTGTTATAGCTGTAGTTTTATTACTTGGTTTTATATTTTTTATTACTATTAAGTCCCCAGAGGTAGATGTTGGAACTCCTGTTAATATAAAAGACTCTATGGTTTATGTTATAGACCAAATTATTAATGAGAATAGTTTAAGGAAATGTATGTTGGAAAGTGATATTAAGGGTATTTGTGGTACTGATCTTAGTTTTTGTGAGTGTGATACATTATTTAGTTTAAAGGATGGAAAAGGCTGTGGGGTATGGAATTTTTTTGATGATATAATGAAGACTAGGCTTCCTAACTATGATTATGCATGTGAGGTTTGTGAGAGTTCTTTAAGTTGTACTGAGATTAGTGCTAAGAAATTGCCAAGAAGTGGAAGTGTATATACTGAGAGTAGAATAATAGCTAATACTGAAGATGTTGATAAAGAACCTAGGGTTATTAGATTGTATTTTTGGGAGAGTTAAATATCTAGTATAAATCTTGCTTTCCAGTTTTTATTTTTTTTAATAAAGAATTCATGAAATGTGATTGCTTTTACGTCTGTTTTTAATTCTTGTGTTTTTTGGTTTATTTTTTCTCCTGATATTTCTGCTTGCAAATTATAAGTATCTTTTACTTGTTTTATTTTAATATTGAATTTTGAAAAAAGCATGTATTTTGAATCTTTTAAGAAAATTAATTCATCTAAGAAATCGAAAAGTAATTTGTCAACTTCTTTATTTTTTAGTTTTATTGTTTTTTTAGTTTTAGGTTTTATTTGTTTTAGATCAACCATTGTTTCGAAGGTTGCTGTTGCTGCTGCTTTGAACAATTCATCTAATGAAGAAGCTTCTAAATTGAAACCTATATCTGCTGTGTGGTCTATTGGTTTTATTTTGTACATAAGAAATAATAAACCTATTTGGTTTAAAATTGTTTCTAAATACATCTTTTTTTATGATAAACTATATATATTACTTGTCTTGCTAAATCCTATAAAATGACAAGGGGTAAAATATTGAAATCTAGTAGACCGCATAAATTGAGAGAAAAGATGGATAGTATAAGATGGTCATTTACATTATTGCATTATGCTAGAGATGGTTTGCATAAGGGAGGGAGCATCGGTAATTATGAAAGGATATATAGAATTAGCTATAGGGTTGATGATGAAGTAATTGCATTATCCGCACTTGAATTTGATACTCTTTGTGAAGTTGCTCAAAGAAAAAATAGAGGGGAATATTTACCATTTCTTATGGATGAGGAAAGACACCCTATAGGCAGTGTGGGGCATATTCATGGTATTTGTTTAGTGGAAAAACTATTGCCTTCTGGACTAGTCGTTCCTAAAGATGAGGATAAAGATAGGTATGTTTTGTCTTGTAAAGCAAGAACCGGAAAGTATATTGCTGAAATTGTTGAATCTTCTCAGTTCAATGATTAGCCTTTTACATTAGCAAGAGGTTTTAATTTTACAACTGGTTTAGAAATTCCAGCTTTACTAATTGAATCTATGACTGCATCTATGTTTTTGTATGCAAGTCCTGCTTCTTCTGCCAATCCAGCCATTGAAACACCGCGAACATAAATTCCTCTTTTTTCCATATCTCTTTGTAATTTGTCTCCTCTGACTTGTCTTTTTGCTTGTGATCTTGACATTGTTCTTCCAGAACCGTGTGCTGTTGTTCCAAATGTAGTTTCTTCTGATTTTTTTGTACCTACTAAGAAATAAGATCCTGTTTCCATTGAACCGCCAAGACAAATTCCTGATCCAATATCTTTGTAGAAATTACTTAGGTCTTCGTGATCAGGACCAAGAGATCTTGTACTTCCTTTTAGATGTACTAAGAGTTTTTTAGTTCCATCTTTTGTTCTTAGTTTCTGGATTCTTGCTAGATTATGAGTATTATCTTGAATTAATTCTATTTCTAATTCTTCTGCTGATTTGTTGAATACTTTTGAAAATCCTTCTCTAATTCTGTGTAAAATTACTTGTCTATTTGCAAAAGCCATGTTTCCTGCACAATTCATAGCTTGAAAATAATCTTGCCCTTCTTGAGATTGGAATGGAGCGCATGATAATTCACGATCAGGGACTTTAATGTTATATTTTCTCATAGCTTGATCAAAAACTCTTAAATAATCACTTGCTATTCCATGTCCAAAACCACGAGAACCACAATGAACCATTATCATGATTCTGTTTTTTTCTATGCCTAGTTTTTTTGCAATTTTTTCATCGAAAATATTGTCTGCTAGGCTAACCTGCATTTCTAAGTAATGATTTCCTGAACCTAAAGTACCAAGTTGATTAATACCACGAGATATTGCTTTTTGTGAAACTTTTTCTGGATCTGTATTTTTTAAAGTTCCAGAATCTTCTGTTCTTTCAATGTCTTGTTTCCAACCGTAACCATTTTCAATACACCATTTTATTCCTGTTTGCATTATTTCTTTAAATTGAGATTGATTTATTTTTAAGAAACCTTTACTTCCTACGCCAGCTGGAACTGTTTTAAATAAATGATCTGTTAATTCTTTTACTTTTGGTTTGAATTCTTCTAATGTTATATTTGTTTTTATTAATTTCATACCGCAATTTGAAACTACAAAACTATTTGCAATGAAATTATGATCGTGATGGTTTATTGTGAAATCATATACTAGATTATTGTGTTCTGTTTCTTTTATACTATGGATTTCATCCCATGAAAAATCAGCATTTTCTTTTAATCCATATTTTAGTATAAACTCATTAAAACTTGGAAAATCCTTTGTTATTCTGAAATTTTCTGATGGTCTATATAGTTTTCCAGATACCATAGAAACACTAGCTCCCTTTTCTGAAGCATGTTCTAGTATTCTTGAGTAATTTATACCTTTTTCTTTTAAAATCAGAGCTTCTTCTACTATTTGTTTATTAAGATTCAATGTAAAAACTTTTCTTTGTAAGTATTGTAACGCTAACATAGATAGTTGTCTTTTTTCGGTAGAATATTCATAACCTACCTTTTTCCATAATCTTATTAAATTTTTTATTTCTGATGATATTTTTAATGACAATTTTATAGTTTCTTCGTTTTGTTTGTTTATGACTCCTTTTAATTTATATATCTTATTTGATTTAATACCAAATTCTTCTAAAAGTTTTGATATATCAATTAGAAAATTTCGTAGATTACTTTCAAATGTTTTTATTTTATTTTGGCTTATAGTTGGTTCTATAAAATAATGTTTGTTTTTTTTATTTTGAGTAGGTTTAGACAATTCTGCTCCAAATAATGATGCTAGATATAATCTTTTTATCCATAAAGGAGATTTTTTTAACCATAATGGTAAATTGCTGTTTTTTCGTGATTTGTTTCCTTGTGGTACCCCTAAAGCATGAAGCAATATTGCTAGGGATTGAGATGTTACAGAGAATTGAATGGACTCTCCTTCTATTTTTCTTATTGAACCATCTAATTCTTTTACATTACTTTTACAAATATAGGTCCTAAGGTTTGAAGAGCTGAAACCTATTTTTTCAATATCTCTTTTTATTTCTTCTAAATCTTCTTTTTTTCCTATTGCTTTAAATGCCCAAACATCTTGATTTCTTTTTTTGTTAAAATAGTATCCAAGCCAACCATCTCCAGTTAGAAAACCAACTAGCTTTGTTAAAATTGGAAGATGAGGAGAATTATATTTTAATGGTAAGAGATTTTTTTCTCTTAGCGTATTAATTAATTTTTTTCTATTACCTACAATTTTTATAATGTCTTTTTCATCTATTATTATTTCATCTGAAGTTTGTTCATATTCAATTCCTTCAAAAGGATTTACTGCTATTTGATCATTAGGAGTTAGTTTTTCTAATAATTTCATTCCTTTTTTTGTGTAGAACGGATGATCTGCGGTTGCTTTTATCTTATCTCCTGACTTTGTGGTTATTTCATATACCTTTGTGTCTGCTGGTTTTTTCATGAATAGAATAGGTTTAGTCTCTATTAGTTTATTGTCTTCAAATTCTATGGATTTTAATGAGGTACTAATTTCTTTTTCAAAATCTTTTATTTTTTTATAATATCCATATTCGGTTCTTATTTTTGTATTTCCATCTAGACAATTTATATCAAAACCTACACCACCAGGTGAAATTACTCCTTCATTTAAGTCAACTGCTGCTACACCGCCGATTGGAAAACCATAACCCCAGTGGCCATCGGAATGACATAATGAATAATTTATGATACCTGGTAAATGGGCTATATTGGAAGTTTGTTCATAGACTTTTTCGTCCATTTCTTCTATTAACTTTTTAGAAGCTATAATTCTACCAGGAACTAACATAGAACCTTGCTTTGGTATTTCCCATTCATAATCTGATATTTTCTTTAATTTCTTTATTTCCACTTAATACCTCCCAATCTTTAATTTAAAGTAAAGTTGATGATTTATATAATTTATGTTGAGTTATTTAAAAGAAAAATAAACAAATTTAAGATTTTGCTATTTTCCATAAAAATTGGAAATACTGTTTAAAACTATCCGCTATTCTTTTATTTTTAATCATAAAAACAAATGGTTTTTTTTCCCAAAGAAAAATATAAACCCAATCTTCAAAAATATCAATGGCTGTAGGACTGATATAACCTTTAGGCATATATTTTACTTCTGTATATTTCTCTTTTTCCCTATCCATTCCTAAAGTTTCTCTAGTAGAACTGTCCATTAAAATCTTTAATTTTTGTTTTTTCTGGGCGCTTTTAACATTCATATTGCTAATGAATACTCTTAAGGATTCTGTAGCAAATGGCTGTTCTGAAAATCCTAAAATGAAGATAGTTTCTTCTTTAGGACAGTCATCTATTATTTTCTTAAATGCTGTCTTGAAACCTTCAAAACCTTCGTAAATAGCAACATTAGTTTCTTTCTCTTCTCTCGTTTGTATTGATTTTAATGATGGGATTAAAGATTCTATTTTCTTCAATTTCTCCTTTTCATTCTCTAAGAATTTGGAAGGATCTGCAGCTTGGAAATATTTTCCTCTTTTCTGTATTCTATAAGTTACAACGCCTTTTTCTATCAGTGTATTAAGAGATTCATATACCCTTGAATTTGCTATTCCTGTCTCCTTGATAATTGGGCCAGTCGTTTTCTCTCCGTTTTTGAGTAAGAAAAGATAAATTTTAGCTTCGTTTCCAGATAATCCAAGGTTTTCTAATTCCTTTTCCATATACTGACTAATAGGTTTCTTCTATATAAATATTTCTCCTTAACGGGAGAAACAAAACTTAAATAGCCGTAGATTACGTTACTATTATTAAGTAAATAATTAATTAACAAAAAAATGAAAAGCGAAACAAATGAAGGAATGAAGAAAAGAAGCATGGCTGAGCTATGCTCAGATGATGTAGTTAGAGAAATAGCAGGTAGAGAAAGAATTTTAGAATTGCTTATTGAAGCTGGAAGAAGAGATGAAAAATGGGGAGAAGAATCCTTAAGGCATGGTAAACTTTGGAGTGCATACAGAAGTTTCAAAGATGCTCAAAAGGACTATGAATCGGCTGTTATTAATTCTGGAGCAAGTATAGAAGAAATTACACGTATATCTTATTACGGTTCTGGGAGAAGAGAGACATACTATGCATTGGCTGATCCTGTTGTAGGCGGATTTGTTATTGAAAATCTTAACGGACTGTACAGACAGGCAGCTGAAGGAATACTTAGATGTAAGGAACTTACCAGAAAAGCTAGACACCAATGTGCTAAAGAAATGTTGTTGGATAGGGATAGTAGCTATTTTTCAATATTAAAGAAAATAATTGGGTTCATGATTAAAGACATGAAAGGAGGTTTAAGGAGAAAATGACAATCAAAAGAACTTTGGGTCAAATAGCTAGTGCTTTGGATAGCACCCTTATTATTGCTCCTAGTCTGTGCTCAGTTTCATACGGTATTGGCGAAAATGAAGAAACTGGTGAAAAGGAATTGAGCCCAGGATTGATAGGTAGAATAGAAGGAACACACGGAAACCAATGGCAAGTAAGAAGAGCGCTTGCTAAGGTTTTTAAGCGAAGAAGAATGGTAGATGTGGGAGAAACTTTCGTAATACCAGAAGCATATTTGCTTGGATCAGGCTTTGGCGGAAGAATCCCTGTAGATTACGAAGTTAGAAGAGTAAGCAAGAATGCGGTGGAAGTTACTGGTAAGACTCGCTCTACTTACAATTATTCCATGGATTACTTTTTAGTTTCAACCTCAACCGATGAATTGTTGAGGTTAGATAATGGTGGTCGTCACGTTGTTTATAGGAATGTAGTGTTTTAATTTTCTTTTTTATTTTTTTACTTAATTTAAATCATGTGGATGCGATACAGTTTGCAATATAGAAATATTTAAAAAGATAATACCACTTGAGAATTAATAAATTTAGAATGAGAGGGGTTAAATTTGATTAAAATTATAAGAGATTTTATACAACGAATGCTTTCACAGATCTTTTCTAGAAAAAAAGAATTTAAATTAGGGCTTTATGGTCCTCCAAATTCAGGAAAAAGCACTTTAGCGAATAGAATTGCTAAAGATTGGTTAGGTGAAAAAATGAGTGCTGTTTCTACTATACCTCATGAAACTAGAGAAGTTATTCTTAAAGAACAGGTTGTTATTAAACATAAAGGACGCGAGTTAACATTCAATTTGGTTGATACTCCTGGTATTGCTACTAAGATTGATTATGAAGATTTTATGAAGTTTAAGATGAGGAAAGATAAGGCTAAGAGAAGAGCTAAAGAAGCTACCAGAGGCGTAGTAGAGGCCATTAAATGGTTAGATGATATGGATGTTGTTATGGTTGTTTTAGATGCTACTCAAAATCCTTATAGTCAAGTTAATATTACTATAATAGGGAATTTAGTAGCTAGGAAAATTCCTTTATTAATAGTTGGAAATAAGACTGATTTAAGAAAGGCAAATCTTAAAAAGATTGAAAGCGCCTTTCCACAGTATGATGTAGTTGGAATTTCAGCTTTAAAAGGTAAAAACATGGAGGAGCTTTACGAATCATTGTTTAGGTTGGTGAGATAAAAAGGAGGTGTGTGAATGGCATTAACATTACAATTTGTTCCTTATGCTGATATGGAAGGGATGAATTCTGATGATAGAATTGATAAATTACTTGGTATTGTGAAGAGTAAGAGTATAGTTTTGATGGAAGGAAGATTAAAACCTGAAGAAGAAACTATGTTAATCCAAAGAACTATGGAAGCTATAGATAAAGAGTTTAAAGGTGTTGAGCTTTGCACTATCTTTCCTGAAGATAAAAATTTGGCAATATTTAGAAAATTAAGGAAGAATTTTACTAGTTTTCTTTTAGGTGATAGAGAAGGTTTAACTATAATTGGACCTGCTACTGTAGTTAAAGAGATAAGAAGGGATCCAAACAAAATACAGTTATTTACAGTGGATATTAAAAGGAGATAATGGTAACTAGTTAGTAGTAAAGTTTATAAATAATAAAAATATAAATTTTTTGTATGGAAAAGAAAAATTTAGCTAAAACTATTGCACGGCTTGGAATAGAATCTATTTTAGGTGGTGCTCTTGGTTGGCATATTTCAGATAATTTAATTCATCCAGGTATGTCAATAGATAGTGGTTTTATTTCACCTTATGGTTCAGCTATGATGAATTATATGTATCAGACTGTTTATAATACAATGGGTGCTGGTTTTGGTGCTGTTGTTATTCCTGGAGTTGATATTTTGTATAATGCACATAAGAAGGCCAAGTTATATAATGCTGCACATAAGAAGGCTAAGTAGATCTGTTAATTAGAACATTTTTTTACTTCGTTATCTATTGATGGGACTATATATTCATTAATAAAATCTTGCCATTTTTTGTATTTTTCTGGATTATCATCATCTAAATTATCTCCATTTAATTCTTCAAGTATCTTATTTCCACGATCGCTATTTATTCTTCTAACTAAATCATTATGGGTTATCTCTCTTTTTTCTGTTTTGAATAAAACACCCAATAAAATTCCAAGATTTGCTTTTACATATATTGCAATAACTGTTGGTATTAGTTTATTTTTTATTTGAAAGTCTGCTTTTTCTGGAGTTAATTCTTTTGGATCAGGTTTATATATTTGATTAGAGGGCAAATTATCTGGAGATACTAAATCTGATGATTCTTCTGGTGCTTTTTCTTGATCCCACCATTTTGTTTCTAGATAAATTTTATTGTTTTTAATTTGTGTTTTGACTATCAATGCAAATGAATTTTTATGCTCTTTTGGTGGGTAAAATTTTTTAGGGTCAAATTCATCTACTTCTGGATTATATTCTACTAGGTCATTATATCTTCCTTCGTTTTTCCAAACATCTTTATGTAACCATAATTTAACAGTCATATCTGTTTCCAATCTAGTGTTTCCGTCTTTATCCTTTACTACAAAGAGTTCTAAATCTGACCATACTCTGCCTCTTGGACCACCTATTAACCAAACTTTATTTTTTCCTTTAGCTAAAGAACTAATGGTTCCAATAGAAATTCTTGATTCTTCTTGTAGTTGGAGATTTGTAGATATTTTTTGAATTTGATCTGATACTAAATTGCAATGTTGTGGGTGTGAATCTATATATTCTTGTACTAGAGTGTTAACGTTATTTGCAAAATTTACTTGATTGCATTCACCAAAGTTCCAAATCCTTTCTTCAGAACAATCTGGAGTTAAAGAAACAAATTCAGGATCACTTAATCGGAAATTAGAAAATATTCCTGCAATGCCATTAACTAAAAAGGCAAAGGTTTTTGCAACAAAAATTAAGAAATTTGTGAATAAATTAGCTATAAAATTAAATCCTGTAGCTAAAGTACTTTCTATTGGGTTATCAGAACAAGAAGGAGGAGTACCATGGCTTGTCCAAGAACATCTCTGGTTATTTTCACATTCTGCCTTTGTTAATCCTTTACATTCATCTAATTCTTCTTCTGTTTCTTCAGCAATTATTGGGTGATCTTCTGTGTCTGGCATATCTGTAGTTGTAGGTAAAGTTATTTGCCAAGAGTGTGTATCTGGACAAGTTTCACCAGGCGGTAATATCCAACTATCATAATTAGGTGGATTAGTAAAAGCAGTTAATTCATATTGCCTGCCCTCATTTTGATCCACACAGCGGCATAAAATTATATTTGGAGATAATGGTGGTTCAGTATAGCATGGACCATCTAAGGTAATTGCTTGTGTGGATGATGCTCTTTGTTCTATAGTATCTTTTTCATCAATAAAACATATATCTTGAAGTATTATATGGTCTGTTGCGTATTCTTTGTTTTGATAACTAAAATTGTAAATATTATTCCCTTTTATTTTAGTTATGCTAATTCTTTCTAAATCACCTATTTCTGGGAATATAGTTGGATCATAAAGATGTATTATAACATCTCCAGATTGAGTTGCTCTTAATGTTACTTGTATAGTATCTGTATTAGATCTTGCATCTACTGTACACTTATCTAATATTGTTCTTGCTCTAGTAGGATCTTGAGAAGTTACAATACTAGAACTAAATGTTATTGTTAATATTAGATATATTAAAAATAAGGAAATACCTCTTTTCATAGTAATATTAGGAAATTTATGTTTATTAATGTTTTTTACTTAAACATAGGTTAAAAACTACACAATATTTATAAATTCTAAAATAAAAGTTTAAAATATGTCACATCAATGTGTGAGATGTAATACTTTTTATGAAGATGGAAGTAGAGAGATTCTTCAAGGTTGTAGCAAATGTAAAGGAAGATTTTTCTTTTATGTTAAAAAAGATTCTATAAAACAAGCTGAGGAAATGGCTAGTAATTTAACTAGACAAGAAGTTGAAGAGATGGAAAAAGATGCTATTGATATTATTGGCAGTGAATTTGAGGAAGATAATCCTATTGTTTTGAATTTAGAAAATATTAAGATTTTAAAACCTGGAAAGTTTGAACTTGATTTAGTTGATTTATTTAGAGGTAGACCCTTAGTTTATAAATTGGAAGATGGTAAATATTTTATTGATGTTCCTAGTACTTTTAAGGCTAAAGATTTAGAATTTGAAAAAAAGGGAGAAATTGTTAATAAAAAAGGAGAGAAAGGTCCTTTGGATTAGGGATATTAAGTTCTTTACAGTGATAACTGTAAAAGGAAAATTATATAAATTATAATTCATCATACAAGTTATGAGAAAATTAAGATCTGTCTTGAGGGGACTTAGTTTAGTTACATTAATTTCATTATCTGGGTATGTTGGATGGAATAAATGGAATGCAGAATACTCTGCAAGAGCCAAATTAGAAAATTTCAAAACTATTACAGGATTTGTTGAAGCTGAAAATTTTATTTCTAATCTTCTATCTAGTGAATACCAAGTTGCTATAAAAACTCCAGAACAAAGAAAGATAGTAGTACTCTATACTTCTAATGTTTCAGGAAATCAACCTGAAGCATTGAATACACTTTTTTCTAAAGGAGATAAAGTTGATTTAGATGTTGCTACAAATGAAGAATTTGAAGGCTATCAAAAATTTGTTGGTCTTGGTGGAAGATTATCTGAAGAAGGCTGGCCTCATTTAGCCTTTAGGATAAAAGAAGGTTACTCTAACTAGTTTAACTTTTCATTCATTATCAAAAAATTCTTTTATTCTTTGTGAAGGTATTTTAGTTGTTTCAAAGTTTGAATCATGTGAGAAGCATTTTTTGTAGTTTTGCCATGAATATCTTTCGTCTAGAAAAACTACGCAGCCTTTATCTGTTTCAGATCTTATGCAGCGACCAGCATTTTGTAAAGATTTTATAATAGCTGGATAAACGTAAGCATAATCCCAGCCTTTAGCAAATAATTTGTCATAATAATTAATTAGTTCTTGAGTTTCTAGATTTGGTTTTGCTAATGGTAAACCAACTATAATAACTCCTTTTAGAAAATCTCCTGGTAAATCTATACCCTCCCCAAAAGAACCTGATGCTGCTCCTAGTAAAACTGCTCCTATTTCTTGGTATGATTTGAATTTATCAATGATTTCTTGACGTTCTTGTTTTGTTAGTCCCGGTCTTTCAACAAAGATTGTTTTATTTGATTCTGCTGCGTAAAATAAATTGACTTTGTTTAGTAAATCATATGATGGAAAAAATATTGCTATATTTCCAGGTATTGAATTAGATATTTCTGAACAAAATTTTGAAATTTTCTTATACATAGCTTCATTTCTTTTTGTGAACTTAGTTGTGACTGTTGGAACTATTAAGTTTAATCTGTTTTTTTTAGGGAATGGATTAGTAAATTCTGTTGTTACGGTGTTATTTTTATCTAAGCCTAGAATATCCAAGTACATTTGTGATGGTGATAAAGTTCCTGACATGAAAATTAGAGAATGTGCATTTAGTTGTGAGACTAATAATGATGGATCTAGACATCTGTAGGATATATTAATGAGCGCTCTTCCAATTTTTGTAAATCCGTTTTCTATTATTCTTGTGAAAGATTCATCTTGACCAAGCCATTTTTCTATGAAATTTGCTACAGAACCTAGAGAAGATCTTTTTTGTTTGTCTCTAACTTCATCCGCAGCCCATTTTAAATCTTCTATTATGTCTTGATTAATATTGAAATCTTGTTTTTTTATTAATGCCTCTTGTTTTTCAATTGGTATTTTTTTGGATAGTTGAGATAAATTATTTTGGATGTTTAATAGTTCATCTTCAAAATCAAATTTAAATATTTTATTTTCTTTTAATGCGAAGTCAACTGTTATCGAGGATAGGTTATTTGTTAGTAAGTCACGACATCTATCTGGAACATTATGAGCCTCATCGAAATAAATAATACAGTTGGATAAATCTTTTTGGATTCTGTTAAATAGTGATTCTCTAATTGTAGGAGATAAAATATGGAAGTAATCAGCGATTATTACTTTTGCCTCTTTTCCTACCAAGGCTGCTATTTCGTATGGACAGAGTTTGTGTTCTGATGCTAGTTGTACTAATTCTTCTACATGTAGTGCTGGTTTTACTTTTGATAAGCAAAATTCTCTTCTTGTTTTATCTTTTAAATTTAGGAAGAATTCACAATTATCTTTTTTTCTCAAATCTCTGCAGTATTCATAGAATTCTCCGTTTGATAGAGTTTCTACTCCAGGTTGCAAGCACATATGTTTTTTTCCAATGAAATCTACTACTTTGAAATCTTTATTGTATCTTTTTTGTATTAATTTTGCTGTTTCTATTACTATATTATGTTGGGAATGTCTTGGAGTTAAGAAAAATAAAGTTTTATTGTTTTTTAATGCGTATGTTAATGCTGGAGCTAAAAATGATGCTGTTTTTCCGATCCCTGTTGGAGCATGAGCTAGTAAATTTTGTTTGTTTTCTAGGCAAGCATAAATTTGTTGAATTAAGGCAGATTGTATTTTTCTAGGTTCTTCATGTGGGAAAAGAAATTCCATGTTTGTATTAAGTAGATAGTTTTATATATTTATTTTGGTTTTCTAGTATAAAAGAGGGTGGAAATGGAAGAACAAGTTAGGAAGGATATTCTGAATGTTTTAAATAAGGGTTTGAAGGCTATTAAAGAGGAAGATATAGCAAGTTTAAGGAATTTAAGTAATCATACAATACATGATGCTAGTATATATCAAGATGATTATAGTATAACTATCGGGATAATTCTATATAGTTTAAGTAAGATATATGAGAGAACTAATTATAGGGAGTTTAAAGGTTGGAATTTTTGTAATAAGTGTATTTTGACTTTTTTTCCAAGAGCTATAAAAGCTTTAGAGAATAATAATGTAGAGAAATATGAGAAAATAGTTCATGATTTATTTGATACTATATATAAACTAGATCCTAAGTTAAGAAGTCATATAATAGATGTTTTTCAAGAAGCGAAGATACATAGAGCTTCTAGGTTACATGAGCATGGTATTTCTGTTGGTAGAGTAGCTAATATATTAGGATTAAGTGAGTTTGAGATTATGGAGTATTTAGGTAAAACAAGGATATCTGATGTTAGTTTTGGGATTACTAAGGATGTTAAAGATAGGATTAATTTTACGAGGGGTTTGTTTAAATGAGACAACCCTTTAGAAAAGCGTTGGCGGAAAGGAACTCGGGAAAAGCATTAATATTTGATAGTGGTCCTATAATTAGTCTAGTTATGAATAATTGTGGATGGATTTTAAGACCATTAAGTAAGAGATATAATGGAAATTTCTATATAACAAGAGAGGTTCAAAATGAGTTAATTGATAAGCCTTTGAATTCTAAGAGGTTCAAATTTGAGGCTATGTATATTAAGGAGTTTTTGGATAGTGGTTCTTTGAAGTTAATTGATGATAATGCAGATGTTGAAACTAATAGATTATTGAGATTAGCTAATTCTATTTTTAGAGCAGATAAAGAAGATTTGAGGATAATACAGAGAGGTGAAATTGAAAGTTTGGCCTTTCTTAAAAAAATGCATGCTGATGGTTTAGTTGTGGATGAAAGAACTTTGAGGATGTTAATTGAAGAACCATTGCAATTGAGGAAATTATTGACAAAAAAATTGTATAAAAATGTTACTATTGACAGGAGTAACTTAAGACAATTTCAGAAACTGATAGGAGATGTTAAAATTATTAGAAGTAGTGAATTATGTGTTATTGCTTTTGAACTTGGATTAATGGATAAGTATGCTGATGGTAGTAAAAGAGAATTGTTAGATGGATTATTATGGGGTGTTAAATTAAGAGGTTGCAGTATTTCTAATAAGGAGATTGAAAGAGTTATAAAGTTGGAAGGATATTGA
>ERZ1292623.1016-Hain-H51-01um-R1-1016-length-27973-cov-8_pt1 | contig 21620 bp, 17 predicted proteins | sample MGYA00564398_ERZ1292623 | MGnify/ENA primary metagenome ERZ1292623 (study PRJEB36523, sample SAMEA6512633) | groundwater metagenome | collected 2019-01-07 | study: AquaDiva: Metagenomics assemblies of 32 groundwater samples | reverse complement strand
GGCTGCAGCCTTTCAGAGGAAATAGAGATAAAGCTCTTTGTTGAAAGCAGGGATGAAAAAGGGGACATTGTGCCTGATGCAAAAATATTGGTGGATGGTATAGAAAAGGGCGCAACTGATAAAAATGGCCAGTTCATCGGAACCATTAAAACGAAGGTTGGAAAGGATATAATCTTAAAGGCAGTAATGGGTAAGAAGGAATGGGAGACTATGTTCAAGATTTACCCTAAGATTAATAATATTAAAAAGACAAAAGCAGATAGAAACAGTTTAGAAGGCGAGATAAAGCTGGAGGAAGAAATATCTGCTATTGCAGAGGGTCATCAAAAGGGAGAGTATAGATTTATTGCAATACTTACCAGAGAATAATTAAGGAGGGATGATATTATGAAGCAATATAAATTTTTGATTTTTTTAATTCTCATCCTCTTTGCTGCAATCTCATGTTCAAAGGGCAGCAAGATAGACATTGCTCTTGAGGCAAGGTCAGCGCCTGACGGCAAGCCTGTTTCTCAGGCAAAGGTGATTGTTGACGGCAAAGAGGAAGGGCTTACAGATTCATCCGGGAAATACACGGGACAGATTATAAGAAAACCCGGCGCAGAGGTGGAGCTGATAGTCAAGAAGGATGCAAAGGGCTACAGATATGAGCCATGGAAAAAGAATTTTATTGTAAGGCTTCCAAAGGAGGCTGCTGCTGCAGATAAATATGAATTTATTGCAGAGATGACAGGCGGGAAATACTTTACAGTGGTAGCAAAGGAAAAGGATGCGATGTTATCATCTGCCCAGATTGTGGTTAATAAAAAGAAGGCAGGCACTACAAATGAAAAGGGCGTTTATGAGCATGTTTTTACGGAGGACTTTTCTAAGGACATAATGATTACTGCCTCAAAGCAGGGTTATATAACAGGAGAGAAAAAGGTTAAGATTGAGCCAGGCGCAGAGGTTATTGTTGATTTAACAAAATATATAAATCTAAATATAACAGCACAGACAGAGGATTACGGCGTAACAGAGGGTATCTCAGGCGTTGATGTGTATATAAACGGGAAGCTTCAGGGAAAGACAAACAAGAAGGGGCAGTTTTCATATGATTATAAAGGGGAATCCGGCAAAAAGGTTACAGTTGAATTAAAGGCATCTGAATATATCCCATATACATGGAAGAAGGATGTTGCATTAAAGGATAATGTAAACCTTGTCCGTTATTTCTATCCTGTCTCGCCAAAGCCAATAAAGGTCGGCATATATAAATTTGCAAGCAATCTTTATGCAGATAACGAAGTGAAGGAAGTCATCAACAGGGCGCAGGCCTCTCTGTCTGAGAACCTGTTTGACAACAAGGCATTCAAAGAGGTTCCGACAAATATCTTATTAGATGAGGTGAAGAGGAACAAGCTTGGCCTTGATAAGATGACTACAAAAGGCTGGGCAAATACTACCCTTAAGAAAACAATTGATATGATAATCGCAGGCAGTGTCGGCAGGGATGACAAGGGCTATACTATTGAGACAAAGGTGTATACATCAAACGGCAAACTGCTATTAGGCGTTATAAAACAGGCTAAAGGATTAAGGGATATTGATTCTGCATCTAAAGATATCGCAGGAGAGATTGCAGAGAGATTTCCATTTGAAGGGACAGTTGTTGCTGTTGAAGAGGAGGGCATAAAGATAAATCTTGGGAAGGCAGGCGGCTACAGGCTGTCAAAAGGAATGGAGTTTGATATAAAAGGCGCAAAGATAGATAACGAGGGGAAGGCGGTCGGCTTTAAAGATATCGGTGTTGTTGAGATCAAAAAGATAGATGCGGCATCATCCTTTGCAGTTCCTGTAAAGGTAAAGGATAAGGCAGCAATAGGCGACAAGGTTGTAAGAAAGCTCTATGAATATACTGCAGAGGCAGGGGAAAAGATTTATTTTACAGCAGCAGTTAAAGGCGGGAAAGGTTCTAATGTGCAGAATCTCGGCGGTGTAAATATCTATCTGGAAAATCTCTGGATGGGTTCAACAGAGAAAGACGGAAAACTGGACATACCGATTAAGCTTGGCAGAAGATATTCATTCATAGTTTATAAACACGGCTATCAGCAGATCAAGGAAAAGCTCAGTTTTGATAAGAGCAAAGAGATTAAAGAATTTGTAATGACCCCAAATACAGCGCTCTTTAAGGCAGAATCTTCTCCATCAGGCGCTGAGGTTTCTATAGACGGCGAGCCTCTTGGCAAGACGCCCTTTGCTGACGGGAAACCTGTTGAACTCGGTTTTCACACTGTTAAGGCAACCGCAGGGCAGGATTATCGCGATTGGGAGGAGGTTGTTGAGTTTGACAAAGAGTTAGTGGATAAAGCAGGCCAGAATAAGATAATTCTTTACAAGGATTATCTTAAGATTGGAAATGAGGAATATAAAAACGGTGCGATTGACAAGGCAATAGCGTCTTTTGCGAGCACAGAAAAGGGGCATCCTGATTATTCAGTTGCAAGGCACAGGCTTGCCCAGATATATCTTGATGACAGGAATGACTATGAGAATGCAATAAAGGAGTTTGAAAATGTGCTGGCGCTTCCGGAAAACCAGCAGTTGATATACAAAAGATTTGCCATAACCTTTACAAACCTTGGGCACGGATATTATCTGAAGGCAAATGACATGATAAAGGTAAATAAGGATGAGGCTGTCAGATATTTTCAAAAGGCAGTAGATAATCTCCAGATAGCAAAGCAGAACACAAGGTTCTTCCCGAATGATAGTTATGATGAAGGCCTCCATGATACTATCTATTATCTTGCGCTTTCAAATCACAAGCTCTATCTGATAACAAAAAAGGATGCATATCTGCGAAATGCAAACTGGGCGTGGAGGGACTATTTTGACTTCTTTCCAAAGGCATTAGACGGAAAGGCAGATTATGAGAAGGCAAAGGACGGGGCGAGGATATATTGGAGCCAGATAAAGGATAAATTATAACAGCTTTTTACTTTGCCGTTTAATGATGTTCTCATATTTGTCATTCCCGCAGCGTTTTTGAGCGGGAATCCAGAGTATTAAATGTAAAATGTAAAATGTAAAAATTAAAATTAAAGAATTCCATAATTTTGATTTTTGATTTATAAGAACTGGATTCCTGCTTAATACACGCAGGAATGACAAGCTTGGGATGATTGGATTGAATAGTTGATTGAGTTGAATGAAAAGAAAATAATTAGATTGCTAATGGTTTTTAGTTTTACGCTTTTTATTGCTGAAGCTGCTTATGCTGAGGATAGGGCGGTTAAAGGACAGGGACTGCCTGATTATATTATTAAAGCCTTTGCTCTTGTAACAGTAAGCGGGCATACAGGAAATAAGGTTGAAGCTGTTAAAGTAAAGACATTGAGTGGTATTGCTGCTAATTATAATGAATCAAACCCAAAATGGTCGCCAACAGGTGAAATGATAGCGTATGAAAGGGCTGTTGGAGACAATAAGGAGATAGTTATAAGTAATATAAACGGAACTGTTCTTGACAGGCTGCTGCTCGATTCAGAAGGCAAGAGAAAACAAAAAAGGGCCGAAGACTTTTTTCTTGATGAGATGAATGATATTGATGCAAGCTACAACGCAAATTTTTCATGGTCGCCTGACGGCAAAAGATTTGTTTTTATGAGCAACTCATCAAAAGGGGATTATGACATCTTTGCCGGAGGGATAAAAACAGGTTTGAAACAGATAACAAGGCATAAAGAAAAGGACGGCCAGCCTGTCTGGTCGCCAGCAGGAGATAAGATTGCGTTCGTTTCGGGCAGGACAGGAAAGGGCGATATATATATCTATGACTTAAACAAGAATACCACAGCACAGATGACATTTACAAACAAGGTTGATCTTTATCCGAACTGGTCGCCGCATGGAAATAGGATTGCCTTTACATCAGGTAATGATGATAATCACGACATATGCGTCATCAATGATATTGAAAGGCCAAAGGAGTCATTGAAATGCCTAACAGACTGGTTCTTTGACGACCTAACCCCTGTCTGGTCGCCTGACAATACAAAGATAGCCTTTTATTCAAATTATCATCTTTCTGATGATGCTGGTTTATGGTCGATTGTTGTTATTAATGCTGATGGCAGCGATCCATCAAAAGGCAAAGGGCTTATAGAAAGGATCGTAGCTTCTGATGTTATTGCAGATGTGGAGGCAGGACCTGCCTGGTCTTCTGACAGTGGAAAGATCTTTTATGTAAAGAATGCAAAGGATGAATTTAATCCTATTTATGCTGTTGATATAAAGAGCAAGATGAATCATAAATTGGATACAGGAACAAAGATGAATCATGATATTGCCTGCTCAAAGGACGGCATTTTAAGTTTCAGGGCGCAGGCAGAGCAGTGGGACCATATATTTATTGCGTTAATGAACTTAACTATGAAGAACTAAAAATATGAAAGCAGACAAAAAAATAATAACAGCCTTTATCATTTTAGCCTTTATACTATTAGTCCTGAATATTGTCTCCCATGCTGCTGAAGAGGGTCTGAAGAAGGCAATGGAGAAATACGAGACGCACCGCTACAGTGAAGGCATTGCCTTATTAAGGAAAGAGATAGACGGAAGGCAGAAGGATGAGCTTGCGCTCCCTTATTTTATCCTCGGCAGGTTTTATTTGAAAGAGGCAGAGCTTTACAGAACAATGTATGAAACCTCCATTATGACAACTAATGAATACCTTAATAAATTAAATAATTTAAAATCCGTTAAGAAAAGCAGGTATCTTCCCTACTTTCTTGGTTTGCTGTATCTTGAGATTAATCAGTCTAAGAAGGCTATTCCTCTTTTTCAGCAGTTTATAAACAGCAGCCCTGCTGACAAAGGCTTTAAGGAAAAGGCAAAGCTGAGGCTTGGCGCCGCATATTATATTGCAGGCAACAGGAAAATGGCTGAGGAGCAGTGGGCGCAGGTTTCAGCATCTGATGAGGAAGTGATTGCAGACAAGGCTTATATATTTGCAAGGCTAAATATAAAGCTAAAAGATGCTATTGATATGGTGCAAAACGCAGTCAACCTCTCTCAGAAAAACAGTGAAAAAAATTACCACAAAATATACAGGGAGACAGCTTTTGTCTATTATAAAAATGACATGGTTGATGCAGCTATAGAGCTGTTGGAAAAGGTGCCGCTTAATGAACCCGATATGGTAGATAATATAGAGAGGAATAAAATGCTCAGATTTTATGATATGTCTGTCATGGCTGATATCAGCACGATATATTATTATACCGCAAGCAAATACTTCAATAAGGTTATGAATCTTCGCGGCAGAGAGAAGTATAAGGACTTGATAAGGTTCTATTTAAGCGAAATTAGTTACAGACTTAATATGTATGATGAGGCAGTCAGAGAGATAAACACATTTTTGAAATCAAACAAATTAGATGCGAGATATACTAAGAGGATAAGGGTGCTCCTTGCCGCATGTTATTATAAAAAAAATAACAGGAAACAGGCCTTTGAAATATGGGATGAGATAATTAATAAAAATCTTCAGGATGACAGCGCTCTTTCAGCGGTGATGGATACATATGCAGAATTAAATATAGATGCTACTTCAATGCTAAAGCTTATTGAGGGGCAGACTGTTTCCAAAGAAGAGAAGAAGATGAAGCCCTATTATAATTCATTAGGCGGGCTCTATTACAGCAGGAAAGACTATGAAAAATCAGTACAGGCCTTTGAGCTTGTACGGGATAAGGCTAATAAGAATAAATTAGAGTCAAATGACCCAGTTTTTTTAATAAGGCTTGCAAACAGCTATTACAGGCTTAAAAAATATTCAGAGGCCCTTGAGATATTTTTTGAGATGGGTAAGTCCTATCCTGTTGTAAGGCAGGTTCAGGATACCATTCAGGGCGTCTATTCATCAGATGAAAAGGGTTCAGGAGATGTGAGGATATATTGAAAGAGAATGTAAAATGTAAAAATAAAAATGCAAAGTGACATATTAAAAAGCAAAATTCTTAAGGATTTATTTATCTTTGAATTTTACATTGTAATTTTGATTTTTGATATTTAATTTTTGATTTAATGTATTTAACGCAGGAGGGATTAAGATGAAAAAAATATTGTTTTTTAGTCTTTTGTTAATTCTTGCAGTTGCCTCAAATACCCTTGCCAAGGATAAAGGAGACGGCAGGCCGAATGGAGGCGCACTTTCGTACGGCGAGTTTGGAAGGCCGGCAACCTTAGACCCGATTACAAGCAATGAAATGATTGCTGTAAGGGTAGTAGAGCTGATATTCAACGGCCTTGTCGGGATAAATGCAAAGCAGGAGGTTGTGCCTGAGCTCGCAGAAAAGTGGGAAATAAGCCCTGATAACAGGACGTTTACATTCCATCTGCGAAAGGATGTCTTGTGGCATAAGGGCCAGGGTTCTGCTGAGGACAGATATCTGAGCGCTGATGACATCATTTTTACATACAATATAATGACGCATCCAAAGACCATTACACCTTTAAAATTGAGATATGAATTTATTCAGGAGGCAAAAAAAATAGATTCACACGCTGTGCAGTTTGTATTAAAGAGGCCGATATTAAATGCCCTTGCAAAATTTACATTTAAGATTATTCCAAAGCACGGCCCTCAGAATCCGGAATTTCTGACACGGGATGATCCATTTGTGCAGAATCCTGTCGGCACAGGCCCGTATTATTTAAAGACAGTTACAAGCGACGGCGAAATAGTTCTGCTTTCAAATGAAAACTATTTTAAGGGCAGGCCGCATATAGATAAACTGATAGCAAAGCCGTTTGCCGATCAGAACATCATGACACAGGCATTGATGTTCAATGCAATAGATATGATGGTTCTTGTAAACCCGAGAAATATTCCTGAGATTGAGGGCGACAAGAGATTCATAATGTACCCGTATAATGCCCTTTCCTATTCATTCTTTGGATATAATCTAAAAAACCCATTTTTGGCAGACAAGAAGGTGAGAAAGGCATTTACATACGCAATCAACAGGCAGGAAATGCTTGAATCCTTTTTTAACGGAAGGGGGACTATTATCTCAGGCCCATTTGCACCAGGAAGCTGGGCATACAACCTTGATATAAAGCCGCTGTCTTATGACCCGGCAAAGGCAAAGGAGCTGCTTGCAGAGGCAGGATTTAAGGATAGCAACGGCGATGGGATAGTTGAAAAGGACGGAAAGCCCTTTACTGCAGTTATGAAGGTTCCAATAGAAAAGGAGAGCGAGGCAGTTAAGAGGGTTGTTCTTGCATTTCAGAATTATCTAAAAAATGTTGGTGTTGATGTAAAGGTGGAGTTCAGGGAATGGCAGGCATGGAAAGAGGATGTCTTTGCAGAAGGTAATTTTGATATAGTCTTTGCATCATGGGTATTTGATGATTCTGCAGACATCTCGTCTCTATTTCATTCAGGCGAGATAGGCCAGTGGAAAAATAATTTCAGCGGATATTCAAATCCAGATGTGGATGCCCTTATTGCAGAAAGCAAGCTCACGCTTGATTTTGAAAAAAGGAGGACAATAAATCAGAAACTCCATGCGATGTTGGCAGATGAAAACCCATATACATTTTTATGGACTTTAACAAATTATGCAGGCGTGCAGAAAAAAGTCAGGAAGGTGGAGATACATCCGTATAAATTCTTCAGCTTTGCTGACGAGTGGTTTATACCTGAGGCGGATCAGAAATAACGCTTATAAAGATGTGATTATTGTCATTCCCGCCTCCGCGGGAATGACAGATAGGATGCCAATTTTCTCAGTATTATGAAATATACCATCTTATGGAAGCCAATCCTGAAACTTGTTTTGCGCGAGTTTTTTATTGCCATTCTTCTTTTGCTTGGCGTCAGCGTTTTAATCTTTTCAATCCTTAACCTTGCGCCCGGCGACCCTCTTCACATCTTTATAAATATCCAGACACAGAACCCGGAAGAGATTGCGGCAATCAAAAGGGAGCTCGGCCTTGACAGGAGCATTGCTGTTCAATACCTCTCATGGCTCAATAATCTTATTCACGGCAACTTTGGCAATTCCTTCAGGACAGGAAGGCCTGTCTTTAGCGAGCTGATAAAGGTCGGCGTGAATACACTTATCCTTACAATCGGTTCATTGATTGTTACGCTTCTGATCGCAATTCCTATCGCAGTTATCTCTTCACTAAGGCGCTGCCCTTTTCTATCATGGGGACTGACGCTTTTTGCATACATATTATCTGCGCTTCCTGTGTTCTGGCTCGGCTATATAGCTATCTATATCTTTACAAAAAAATTTAATCTCTTTCCGTTTTTATCTGCCGGGGCGGCGAGCGGCTTTAGGATTAACTGGATATATTTCCTTCTGCCTATAATTGTGCTCGGCATCGGCAACGGTTCAATAAGCGAGATAATAAGGCACATGAGAGCACAGCTTGAGCGCGTCCTTTCAGAGGATTATATAAAGGCTGCAAAGGCAAAAGGCGCATCCATCTGGAGGCACTCCTTTAAAGAAGGCATCCTTATCCCTGTTACTGCGATGATTGCTGCAAAGATCCCCTTTATACTTGGCGGCGCAGTTGTTGTGGAGCAGGTCTTTAATTGGCCAGGGATGGGGAGGCTTGCGTGGCAGGCAGCGCTTGACAGGGATTATCCTGTAATCATGGGCATTACAATCTTTGCTGCTGTTGTTGTCCATCTGGGCAGGCTGTCACAGACTATTGTATTTGCCTTTGTGAACCCCCAGACAAGTGAAAAAGGAGAGCCTGCTTGAGAACAAGATATATACAAAGGGGGGCAGAGGTCAGCGAGTTTTCACAGATACCCATCTGGCGAAGGATGAACAAGAAGGATTTAATACAGATAGGCTTTGGCCTTTTTGTTGTATTCTTTGTGCTGAGCTCTTACATTACCGCAGTCCTTCATCTCCTTCCTTATGACCCTCTTAAGATAAACCTGAAAGAGATGATGCAATCTCCTGATTACAAACACATCCTCGGCACAGATTTTATGGGAAGGGATATATTAAGCAGGATTATTGTCGGCTCCCAGGCATACTTCATGCCCGGGCTTCTGTCTATTATTATTGCCCTCTTCTTTGGCATAATGGCAGGCCTTGTCTCAGGCTATAATGGAGGCATGACAGATTCTATAATCTCTTACATTCTTGACATTATAGATTCCATACCAAAGATGGTTATCATCCTACTTGCCATTGCCTTTTTCCGGCCAGGTATATATTTTATAATGCTTATTGTTGGAATAACGAATATCCCAGCTGTTGCCTCTTTGATAAAATCAAAGGTTATCTTCTTAAAAAAGAGGAACTTTATTGAGGCTGGAAAGGCATTAGGGCTTAAGAGCAGAGATATTATTTTTAAACACATACTCTGGTATAACTGCAAGGCAATAGTTATTATTCAGGCAACACTCGGCATGGCAGAGGTGATACTTATAGAGACAAGCCTGAGCTATCTCGGTTTTGGCGTTCAGGAGCCTGAGCCGAGCTGGGGAAATATGGTTGCTGCTGGCAAGGACTATTTTTTCATGGGGGATTTTTATCTTTCAACTGCGCCTGCAATAGCAATCTTAGTCAGCATACTCGGTTTTTACCTCCTCGGCGACGGCTTGAATAATGCCCTTGAATGGCGGAGGAAGAGATAGTGGCAGAGGAGATATTAAAGGTTGAGGACTTAAGGACATACTTCTATTCCCATGCAAAAGAGGCGTTTATAAGGTCTGTTGACGGCGTTTCCTTCAGCATCAGAAAGGGAGAGGTGCTCGGCATTGTGGGTGAATCTGGCTGCGGCAAGAGCATTACTGCCCAATCAATACTAAGTTTGATAACGGACGGGCCAGGAATTATCTCAGGCTCTATCTTGCTGACCCACAATGGAAAGACAGTCAATCTCTTGGAAGGGCTGCCTGATTATGTGTCTGTCAAAACAAAAAGAAAGGCGATACTTGAGATAACAAAGGATGTTACAGGATGGTTAAAGAGAAGCGAAATTCTAATGAAAGGGATAAGGGGCAAGGTTATAAGCATGATATTTCAGAATCCAAAATCTGCTCTAAATCCATTTATTACTGTTGGGGATCAGATTGCAGAGTCAATAATGCTTCACAGCAGCATATCAGCAAAAAAAGAGGCAATAGATGCTGCTGCTAAATGGCTTGAGCGGGTTCAGATTGATTCGCCGGCCATGCGGCTTTATGATTATCCGTTTGGCCTAAGCGGAGGCATGTGCCAGAGGGTAATGATTGCAATGGCGCTTTCATCAGAGCCGGCGCTTCTGATTGCTGATGAGCCGACAACAGGGCTTGATGTAACTATCCAGACAAAGATAATCGAGCTTTTAAAACAATTAAAAGAGGAGCTTAATCTGACAATCCTGCTTATTACGCATGATATGAGCGTTATTATGCAGCTTGCTGACAGGATTGCAGTTATGTACGGCGGCAGGATTGTTGAATACGGCTTAAAAAGGGAGATAATGGACAGCAGCTCCTTTATCAGACATCCGTACACTATAGCACTACTGAATTCCCAGCCTACAGTAGAGGAGATAAAGATGAAGGAGAGGCTAAGGGCAATCAAGGGTGATGTACCTGATACCATTACGCTCTACAGGGGATGCAGATTCTATGAGCGGTGTGATTTAAAGAATGACAGGGTAAAAAAGAAATGCAAAGAGGCTGAGCCTGAGATGATAGAGATTGGGGTTGGGCACTATATGCGCTGCTGGCTGGCAGAGGGATAGAAGGCTGTTGAAAAAGTATTTATTCATGTTTTGTTTGTCATTCCTGCGAAGGCAGGAATCCAGACTTGTCCCTGCGAAAGCGGGGAACTATACAAATGAACTGGATTCCCGCTAAAAAAATGCGGGAATGACATTTATGGGCATTTTGCGAGTTTCTCAACAGCCTCTAAAGCCCTGCCCTACGACGCTTTACCTCTGGAGCTTTTTGAACAGCCTTAATGGAGAGAAAGTGGCTATATGTCAGACACAATATTAGATGTAATAAATCTGAAAAAATATTTTTATCATTCCACAGGGGTGTTCTCTGCCCTGAAAAAGGAGAAGAGGATAATACCTGCTGTTGATGATGTGAGCTTTTATCTGAAGGAAAAAGAGACGCTCGGCTTGGTTGGCGAGAGCGGGTGCGGAAAGACAACTGTAGGCAAGCTCATACTCAGACTCATTGAGCCGACAGATGGAAAGATTGTTTTCAATGGCATGGATTTGCTAAATCTCCGGAAGTCAGAATTAAGAAAGGTGCGGAGCCAGATGCAGATGATATTTCAGGACTTAGACGCTGCATTAAACCCGCGGATGAAGATAAGGGATATTTTAAAAGAGGCCATAACAGTCTATGAAGACCTTGATTATTATGAGGTGAATAAAAGGATTTCAGAATTAATGAATCATGTGAACCTTAAAAAGAGCAAGCTTAGCAATTATCCTGATGAACTGAGCGGCGGTGAAAAAAGACGTGTCGGTATTGCAAGGGTCATTGCTGTTAAGCCTAAATTCATCATTGCAGATGAGCCGACATCTGCGCTTGACGTATCTATTCAGGCTCAGGTAATAAACCTGCTCAGGGATTTACAGGAGGAATTAGGGCTCTCTTATCTTTTTATATCCCATGACCTGAGGCTTGTGGAGCTGATAAGCAATAAGGTTGCTGTTATGTACATGGGCAGGATTGTTGAGATGGGTTTAAGCGGCAGGATTGCCCATAAGCCAATGCACCCGTATACAAATGTTTTATGGTCATCCTTGACAGAGGGCGGCGAGAAAACTATCTCTGTCAGCAGGCTTTCATGGCAGGCATTTGATTTTGAGCAGCCTGTTACAGGCTGCCGCTTTCATCCGAGGTGCGAGGTGTTTAAGGCTCGGGGAAATCCAAAAGAATGCGCTGATCCGCAAAACGAACCCAAATTAACAGAGACAGGCACAAGCCACTATGTTGCCTGCCATTTTCCGATTTTATAAATACCCAATAGTTTAATCCATGATTTTTCTTGACATTAATAAATGCAAGTGATATTAATATTTGTTTTTTTTAGAAATATAGGTAGAACTTGTTAGAAATGGCGGGGATTTCTAATGGGTTAAACCATGCGGCATTTAACAGCGTACTGCATACATATAGAGGTGACATGTCTTCTCTTTCTATTGTAATACCGGCTTACAATGAGGCATCGGCTATCCATGCCGGTAAGCTTAAAAGGGTCTCAGCTTGGCTCGCGGCACAGGCTTTTGAAACTGAGTTAATTGTAGTGGATGACGGCAGTCATGATGATACAGCGCAACAGGCGCAGATGACAGCAGATAAAGTAATTCGTATCCCTCATGCTGGAAAAGCAGCAGCCATAATAGCTGGCATTCAGCAGTCAAACGGAGAAGTCATCTTATTTACTGATATGGATCAGGCTACTCCCATTTCAGAAGCTCCAAAACTGTTAGACGCTATAAGCCAGTCTGCGGATGTTGCTATCGGCAGCCGCGGATTTGTTCGCCCGGGCGCGCCTGTCAGCCGTTATATTCTCAGCTGGGGGCAGGTGGTTTTGCGGACGGCTCTGCTCGGATTGAGGATTGCCGATACACAGTGTGGATTTAAAGCCATGACTCGTGCTGCTGCGCAGGATGTCCTCGGCCATTTATTTATTTATAATCCTGACCGAACGCTGGTTATTAAGCGGCCAAGCGTTACCAGCGGTTTTGATGTGGAATTTTTGTTTGTAGCGCGCCGTTTGGGATATTGCATTCAAGAAGTGCCTGTGGTGTGGAACTATCAAGAAACACGTAGAGTTAGCCTTCTGAGGGATACATTGCGCGGGATACGTGATTTGTTAAATATATTAATTGCTGACTTGGGAGGCAATTATCCGAAACGCAAATCAGTAAAACAAGCAGAGTAAAAAAATGCCGCCTAACTGGATTGCTGTTTAATAGTTCTGTTAACAAAAAATGTACCCACTACTATGCCAAGTAGAGCGCCTGCAAAGACATCCGAAGCAAAGTGAGAATCAAGATATATTCTTGAAACGCCGGCTATAACTGCAATAGAATAAAAAATATATCTGCCCTTTGGATATGCTGCTGACAGGACTGCTGCAAGGGCAAAGGATGAGGCTGAATGGCCTGAGGGAAATGAGTCAAGGCCTGTAGACAGCGACGGGCCCAGGCTGCTTATGCCTTTGTCTGCCATAGTCGGCCTTGGCCTTCCTATTATATGTTTAATTATCTGAACTATAATACCAGCAGAAATAATAGCGATCAAACCGAACTTTCCTGTTCTCAGCAGGCTGTCTTTTTTCTTTAAATGCCCGGCAAGCATCAAAATCATTGCTATAGCTGCTTGAACGCCGCCGTCGCCGAATTTATTCAGAGTCTGAACAAATGTTTCCCATTCTTCTGACTTGACGTTTATTTTTACAAATCCCCTGATTTGATGGTCAAATGCCAATAATATTAATAGAATTATTATTGGCATTAAAATATATGCCGTTTTTTTAAAAATAGTTTTTTTGTCCATTATTTTTTATCCAACCTGCACTGCGCCATGTTATTTGCCAGTAAGATATATATGCTATCCTGTCCAGCATAGTGCATGCCTGTTGCCTCTTTTAATTCCATTGCATAAGGTAGTTTTGTGATTACATACAACGGAGTTTCCTCCTCTGCCATTGCCTTAAGTTTTTCTATATCATTTTTATGCAGAGCAAGAACCTGTTGCTGGGAATAAAAGAGGATGCTCGGATTGTTTATGCGGTATGCAGCAATCCTTCTTTCAGGTTCTTTTTTTTCTTTAATAGACAAAGCAAAGTTTTTAAGCGGCGACTGAATAGACCTTTCTACCTCCGGAACGGCAAGATTGAGGCTGATTAATATAAATATAGAGGATGTGAGGCCAATTATGCCAACAGCAACTCCGTTTTTATTTTTCAAAAATGCAATAAGATATGTTATTCCTGCTATAAAAATAAAAACAGAAAGTATAATTGGCCATCTTCCTATCCTGAGCGGTATATCTGCAAAGCCATGCGGAAGGGTTGGGTGTACCTTACTTAATATTACAGGAGCAATGAAAAAGCATGCAGAAATGATAAAGCAAAAAAGTGCAAATGATAGGGCAGAATATTTCATCCCTTTTGATATTTCTTTATTGTCCTCTAAATAGTTTTTGAATAACATTGCAGTTATTAGCGCCATTGGCGGGAACAGCGGAGCAATATAATTTGGGAGCTTTGTCTTTGATAGAGAGAAGAATATAAATACTGCTAAAAACCAGATGATTGAAAACAGGGCGAGTCTATCCTTAATTGCTGTCTCAGCGTCATGGTGAGCTTGCTGAACCATAAGGTTTTTTGGCAGTACTTTATAAACAGCATATGGAAGGAAGGTGCTCCATGGGAAAAAACCAATGAGTATTACAGGGAAATAGTAAAAAATGGGGCCGCTGTGGCCGGAGTTTACACTTGTAAATCTTTGTAAGTTGTGCTTTAAGAAAAAGGCATTGATATACTCCCATCCATGTGCCCTTATTTCCAGAATATACCATGGAAGGACAATGGCTAAGAATATTATTGCGCCTGAGAAGACATGAGCTTCTTTTAGCGTTTCTTTAAATCTTTTTGTCAATATAAGATATGGTATGATGGCCATTGCAGGTATTGCAATGCCTATCGGTCCCTTTGCAAGGACAGTAATCCCCATGAATGCGTATGATATAAGATAAAGCCTTTTGTCTTTGCCTTCCATTGCAATAAAAAACAGATACATGGCTGCTGCAATAAAAAAGACAAGGGCCATATCAATGATAGCAGCATGGGCAAGGACTATTATCTCAAAAGATGTTGCCAGGATAAAGCCGCTTAAAAGCCCGTAAATCTTTTCATCAAACTTCTTTGCAAAAAGAAATGTTGCAGTAATTAAAAATATGCCCATCAAGGCAGACCAGAATCTTGCGGCAAACTCATTTATGCCAAAGACAAAAAATGACGATGCCATGAGCCAGTAAAACAGGACGGGTTTTTCGTGGTTGTTTTTGTAATTATACTTGGGTGTAACATAATCCGCTGTCTCTAACATTTCCCTCGTTGTCTCTGAGTAAAATGCCTCATCAACATCAAAGAGCGTGTATGAGCCTAATTTATGAAAGAAGAGCAGAGAAGAAAGGATTATCAATCCAATTAAAAGATATTTCTGGCTATTCATCATATGTTTTTAGCCCCCTTACAAATTTCAATTCGTCTTTCTTTGTCTTTAAAATGCCGTTCATTTTCTTTTCAAATGCCTTTTCAAGAATTGTCCTGAATTTCGGCCCCTGCTTTACGCCAATTTTTATCAGGTCCCTGCCTGTGATAGACAGGCTTATCTTTCTTAGCTCAGTCAGATACAGGGATATATATTTTTTAGCCATTTTCTCTTTTGCCTTTGCCATCATGAATACGATTGTCTCAACAGAAAGGGCATGCAGAAGGTGGTGTATCCTGCTCGGCTGAGGGGTTGTGTGCCTCTGGAGTTCTGATAATACTGCCTCAGCATTTTCCTTTGCCTCTATAAGTTTTTTAGCAGATTTCTCAGGGATAGAAAGCCTCTTGCAAATCTCTTCAACATCTTTTCTGCCAAGGCCGTTTAACAGACCCATGAAATATATCAGCCATTTTTCTATTGCTATATCCAAAAAGAGCAGATCAAACCATGCAATTGCCTCGTGAATCTTTTCAAAGAGGCGTGCGCTCTCATCTTTGAATGCAATTTTGGGATGGACAAACTTTAACAGGTCAAGCTCTGACATCCTTGATAAAGCCTTAACAGGCTCTGCCTCCTCAAATATGAGTTTCATTTCATTAAAGACCCTTTTGCCGCTCAGCTTGTGAAACAGCTCCATTTTTACAGCAGTCTTGATAAGGTTCTGGGTATGCTTGCCTATTTTAAAATTAAACCTTTGCTCAAACCTTATTGCCCGAAAGACCCTTGTCGGGTCTTCAACAAAACTCAAATTGTGAAGCGCCCTTATTGCCTTTTCTTTTATATCCCTCTGGCCGCCGAAAAAGTCAATGAGGTTCCCGTAGTCATTGCTGTTTAGTTTTATTGCAAGTGTATTAATGGTAAAGTCCCTTCGGTAGAGGTCTTTCTTTATAGAGCTTAGCTCAACAGTCGGCAACGCAGTCGGGTATTCGTAATACTCTGTCCTTGCAGTTGCAACATCAAGCCTGAAACCATCCGGCATGATTACAACTGCAGTGCCAAATCTCTGATGGCTCTTTACCTTTGCCTTGAATCTTTTTCCGAATCTATTTGCAAAGGCAATGCCGTCGCCTTCTATCACAATATCTACATCAAAATTTTCATACCCAAGGAGAAGGTCGCGGACAAAGCCGCCGACTGCATAGGCATTAACCCCCGCTTCATCTGCAATCTTTCCGATATTTTTTAATAGTTTTTCTATATTATCAGGCAGACGCTCCTTTAAAATATGGCTGAGTTTTCTGCTGTATGTATAATGAAAACCTTTTGGCAGCTCCTCTGCGCCGAGCGGTTTCATCAATATATCATCATGGAGCGTTCGCAAAAGGTCTGTTCTTGTAATAGCGCCGATAATTTTGTCATTCTCTACAACAGGCATGAATCTCTGGTTGCCTTCAACCATGAGTGATTCTATCTTATCAAACGGCGTGTCAGGGCCAACCTTCTGCATCTCTGTATACATGAAATCAGATGCTTTTGCGCCTTCCAAATGGTGGAAGATAGCCTTCTGTATCATCTCCCTTGATACAAGGCCGACAAACCTGTTTTTATCAAGCACAGGGAGGACATTCACGCTATACTGCGTCATTATCCGCTCTGCTTCTTTTATGCTGGCATCTACCTGAACAGTTTTAATCGGTGTTGTCATTATGTCTTTTGCAACCCTTGTTGGAGTAACCTTTCTGTTTAGTATATCAATAAGCCTTTCCTGCGCCTGAACGATTGTTAAATCTTTTATCGTCCCTGATGCAGCAGTAGAGTGTCCGCCGCCTCCAAGCTCCTTTAATATCCCGCCGACATCCACATTTGGCATGCGGCTTCTTGCTACAATGTGTATCCTGTCCTCCATGCGGACAAGGAGAAACAGGGCATTTATATTTTCCATGTCCCTCAGCTTATGCGCTATCAGAGCAAGCTCGCCCACATATTTTTCTGTTGATGCAATGGCAATGATGACCTTTATACCGTGAAAATAATACTCCTTTGCAGAATGCAGAAGGTCATTTAAGATTTCTATCTGCTCTGCATCAAGCTCTTTTATTATGTAGTCTGAGACAAGGTTTAAGTCAGCGCCCTTTGAAAGCAGATATGCTGCTGCCTGCAAATCCCTTGGTGTTGTAGATGGGAAGGTTAGAGAGCCTGTTTCTTCATATATGCCGAGCGCAAAGAGAGTAGCCTCCTGAGGCGTAATCTCAATCTTTTTCTCTATGAGTTTTTCTATGAATATTGTTGTTGTTGCGCCAACAATCTCAAGAACTTCAACCTCGCCATGGATATCCTTATCTGTATGCGGGTGATGGTCATAGATATGTATCTTTAAATCAGGCCTGCTTATTATCTCTGAAAACCTTCCAAGCCTCTCAGGCGTTTTTACATCCACTAAGATAAGCCTTGTAATTTTATCAAGTTCAATATTTTTTATTTTTGCTATGCCAAAGGCATCCTCAGGCGTCTTTGAAAAAAAATTGCGGACATTCCTCTCCTGCGCGCCTGAGAAGACCGGTATTGCCTCTGGATAGAGCTTCTTTGCTGATAGCATGGATGCAAGGGAGTCAAAGTCCGCATTAGTATGGCTTGTAATAACCTCCATTAATCTATTTTCCTTCAAGCACCCTGTCCACATCAAGCGGCAGAAGCACTATCTCAATCCTTCTGTTCTGAGCCTTGCCTTCGTCAGTATCATTGCCTGCAATCGGCCTGAATTCTGAATATCCTGCTGCTACTAAGAGCTTTGGGTCAATCTCTGCCTTATCCTGAAGGAACCTTGCTACTGTAGTTGCCCTTGTTGTTGAGAGCTCCCAGTTTGTAGGATACTTTGCCTGCAAGCCAGGGCCAATAGGCACATTATCTGTATGCCCCTCTATCCTTATCTGCTTGTCAGTTACCTTCTTCAATATATCTCCGACTTTTTTGAGAACCTCTTTTCCTTTAGGTTTTATCTCTGCTTTGCCAGAGTCAAAGAGGATTTTTTCTACCATATTAACAGAGAGCTTGTCTTTAATCTGCGTAATCTTTATCTCGCCCTGCTTAATCTCCTGCTGAAGGTCTTTCACAAGATTATCATAAGTGGATTTCAGCCTTGCAACCACCTCCTCTTTCTCCCTTGCGAGCCTTTCCATCTCCATTGACAGCTCGCCTTTTGCATTTAGCAGCTCCCTGTTCTTCTGCATCAATTCAGCAATGGTCTTGGACTGCGCATCCTTGCTCGCCTTCATAGATTCATTGAGTTTAGCGATATCGTTTTCAAGCCCCGCAATCTTCTTCTTCAAAGAATTAATCTCATTATTGAATGACCTGTTTTCTGCATTTGCCTTGTCAAGCTCACTCTGGTACTTTTCTGCCTCTTTTACCTTGTCCTGATACTTTCCTGTTGTTACAAAACAGCCGATGAGGGTTGTTAATGATACAAGAACTACTGTGAAGTGAAGCAACCTTTTCATAACATTTCTCCTTTCCTGTAATTGGATTTTATCCACCCTCCGTTGATATCTTATTTACTAAATATTACATTAATAAAAAAATGTTTGCAACAGCAAAAGAAGGGATGACATTTTCTTGATGGTGAAAAATGCGGCGAGGAAACTGCTCTACTGCCTTGTGCTTATAAGCATGACAGCGCCTGCGGTGCTGAATATTATATTTGCAAGCCATGCTGCAAGCAAAGGCGGAAGGATTCCGCCTTTGCCCAGAGATATCCCAAAGGATAGAATAATAATGTAAAGAAATGCAATTATTGTGCTGATGCCAATGCCCATGATAATCCCGCTGCTTCTGCTGCTTTTAAGCGCAAAGGGTATGGCAATAAGACACAATATAAAATTTGCAAAGGGTATGGCGGTCTTGGCATAGAGATCTACAACATAGCGCGTGACATTGAATCCCTCCTGCCTTAATCTTGCCACGTAATTCCTCAGCTCGGCAAAGCTCATCTCATCAGGATTTTTTATTGTTTTCTTAAATTCTTCAGGCGTTTTATCCAGTGAAATATACTCTTTGTCAAATGGTTTTATATCAATATTTCGGTCTTTTAAGAAATTTTTTAACACCCCTTCAATCAGATGCCATTTCCCTTCTTCGTATACCATCTCTTTTGCATCTATGCGGGCTGTTAGATTAAATTCACTATCAAATTTATATACAGAGATGCCTTTAAATTGGCTGTTTTTTGCATCCAGCAGTTGTATATTAAATATGGCGTTACCACTGTCTCTAAACCATACCTTGTCCTGTTTAAAGAATATTTTTTGCGGCTTTTTTTCTATCATTAAATATTTTACACGGTAGAATTTTTGCGTTGCATATGGAACAATTGTCTCATTTCCAAGAAGAATAAATATGCTTATAAAGAAAGTTAAGGCAAGCAGCGGATTAATAACATTGTAGAGGCTTATGCCGCTTGCCTTCATTGCAGTAATCTCGCTATTTTTTGACAAGACGCCTAATGTAAATAATGTTGATAGAAGGATTGCTACAGGGCTTGTCTGAAATATTATCATTGGAAATTTCAGTATAAAAAATTGTATTATATATGTAATGAAGACTTTATGCCTAATGAAGTACTCAAGGTTTTCTACAAGGTCTACTATTATGTATAAGACAATGATGGTGCTCATGCAAAGAATGAATGTCCTCAAAAATGATTCTATAATATATTTGGATAATATCTTCATTTTTTCTTATTCCATACCTTGTTTAATACATAGTAGTAAAAATCAAAAATAAATCCTAAAACCTTAAAAGGCGATTCGTTGGCAGTTTTGACAACTAAAAAAACCCCAAAGAATGCAAAAAATATGTTCGGCAGCCAAATGGCAAGAAAGGCGTTTATAAAATCTAGTCTTCCAAGAAAATCGCCTAATGTGCTTATAAGATAATAAGCAAGCGCTATCCCTATTGCTAAAGCAAAACCTGTTGATCTTCCAGAGCGCTTTGAGGTAATTCCAAGAGGAGCGCCGATAATACCCATCAGCACGCACGCAAAGGGCATTGAGAATTTCTTGTGTATCTCCATTAAGTAGGCAGTATAATTATTATTTTCCTTTTTCCTCTTGTCAATCTCATCCATAAGTTCGCCTATTGTCATTTCCAGGCGGTCCTTTGTTAATTTGCTTGTCTTAAATTCAATATTAAGCTGCAAGTCATAATTTGTAAAGTCTACCTTCTGGTAAGCGCCTGAAAGCTCTGCGCCTCTGTGAAGGCTGCCGTCTTTCAGCCTTAGAATTATCTTTTTTGCCTCTTTATCTGTGATGATTGTGCCTGATTTTGCAATGATGACATTCGGCTCCTTAGGGTCGCGAAGGTCTGATATAAATATCCCGTTAAACTCCTCTGGCCTCGGCATCTCTTTTACATAAATCATTAGATTTTCAAAGGTGTCGTTAAAGACGCCTTCTTCAATCGCAAGCGACGCCTTTGTCTTTATTGTATTATAAATGAGATTTTTAAGGGCAAAGTTTCCATAAGGCATTGCAGATATCATCAGGTATATCGTAATAATACCTGTGAATAATGAGAATGTTAAAACAGGTATAATCATTCTATATAAACTGATACCGCTTGCTTTTAGCGCTATAATTTCACCATCGCTTGAAAGGCGGCTGAAGGCAAGTATAGAGGCTGTTAATGTAGAGACTGGGATTGTTATGACTAAAAAGGAGGGGAGGATAAAGATGATAAGCTCAAAGATTATAAAAAATGCTATACCTTTGTTTATTAACAAATCGCTTAGCCGCAGTATCTGATTCATTAAAAGGACAAAGGTAAAGACAAAGATGGAAATGACGAAGGGCGGCAGAATCTCCATGAGTATATAGCGGTCAATAATCTTCATTTGCTTTTAATATAGCTTATTTGATATTATTTGTAAACACCGTTAGAAGAAAATGGCTTCAAACGCCATTTTCTTCGAGGGAATTAATGCTTCTCACAGACAGGAGGAGCGGGACTTTCTAATGGGGTAAATAACCTTTACAAGATACAGCCCATGGGCGGGCGCTGTTTTGCCTGCGAGCCTTCGGTCTTTGGCTTTCAGGATGGTTTCTATCTTATCTGGTGTTAGTTTGCCGATTCCGACAGCAATTAGTGTTCCGACAATATTTCTTACCATGTGATGGAGAAAGGCGTCTGCCTCAATTGTGAATTGTAGAAATGATAAAGGGTGGGCTGGGATTTGAAATATTGTTCCCATTTTTGCAATTGCAAGCCTTTTTATTGTTCTTATAGGATTCTCAGCAGCATCGTCTTTTATAATAATCTATTTGATATCGTTTGTAAAAAATTTTACTTTAATAAAAAATCTTTGACAAGCCGAGGTAGTATAGGCATACTGTATACAAGAGATTAACCATCAAGGAGAGCCAGATGCT